>Ga0224501_10004226_pt1 | contig 11338 bp, 9 predicted proteins | sample SF_Oct11_sed_USG_4_FD_169105 | JGI IMG/M metagenome (GOLD analysis project Ga0224501, IMG submission 169105) | Sediment microbial communities from San Francisco Bay, California, United States - SF_Oct11_sed_USGS_8_1 | ecosystem: Environmental > Aquatic > Marine > Sediment | place: USA...
TCACAGAAACAAGCCACAGAAGCATATTTCAGGGTGTCTAACCTGATTGCTCAAAGGATGACCCCCATATACTCATGGTACACTCATAAATGATTTAATGGTAGAGGTTGTGAAAGTTCTGTTTCCTTCAGACAGTGAGGCAGATAGGGCAGGTAGGAAGGTTGAACGTGTGCCCCTCGCTAATGACACTTGCACTCGTAGAGTCATCGATCTCAGTGCCCATCTTTCACCAGTAGTGGATATGGGCGTCGAACATGCACAGTCTGTTTTAATAGCGTTGGATGAATCAACTGATATTATGGATACAGCAATGCTTGCCATATTTGTACGGTACTGTGACAGTACATCGCTCCAGGAGGGGTTTCTCGACATGACTCCTATGCTAGGTACCACAAAGGGAAGTGATTTTTCAATGCCCTCAAGGAATATCTCCAGAAGCACGGCATACCATTAGAAAGTCAGTTTCAGTTTCTTCCGACAGTGCACCTGCTATGGTGGGAAACCGGATTGGACTGATTGGCTTGCTAAGGGAGCAACATCCAAAGTGCATCCCAATAAGGTGTGTCATACACGAAACTGTGCTGTGCGCGAATGTAGACAGAAACTTCTCGGATCTCATGCAAAAGGTATGCCAACAGATTCAAATAAGCAGTTAGGAAAAATATAGCCATAACTTGTGAGGTTCATAGAGAAGTGGTAACAGTGTGTGCATCCCAAATATCCCCCACATTAGGATTCTTTCAGATATGTATGCATGTGTGTTTGGTTGCAGTAACTGAGTGCGAGTAGGTAGGCCCCTCTTTTTCAACCCACATACATGTACAGTCAAAAAAGGGGTGTTATTACCTGTGCCAGGCAGTGTGGGGGAAAACAAATCTAAACTGGGGTAGGGGTTGCTGTGTGGTGGTTTTGGAGTTGTCCTTCCCAACACAGCCTGGCACAGGTAAGATGTGTTGTATAATGTGTGTTTGACCTGGACCAATAAGTTCTCTTGTATCACAGGATGATTATTTTCTGAAGTAGCGCTCTACCTTGCGACACCGACAGCTCCGCGCATTTCTCCAGGATCTGGACACACTTTATGATGACTTGCTCGCACACAACAACTTGAGGTATGTGGGAAAAGTATATCTATCGCTAGGATAGTCACGCTAGTTCTCTGTGCTAGGTAATTTACTTCTGTACATAGGCAAACTTGTCTACATTGCAATCACGACCACTTTTATTATAGGCAGCCTACTACTTGGTTTTCAGATAGTTAAGCAAGGGTCGATGTATGGAGAGAGTGTGGCAGCTACGAAATGAACTAGATCTATTTCTTGCCGATGTTGATAGTGAAAATGAGCTTTTGCTGGACATACTCAGAGACAGACATTCCATGATTGACATGGCCTTTTTAGTTGACCTGCCTGGTCGGTCACATGAGTACGCTCAATGTTCACACTACAGGGCGGTGATCACATACTCTTCAAAGTTTGGGAGAAGGTAAAAGGATTTCAAGCCAATCTATATGTATTTTGCAGAGACATTATTTTACAAAAATCATATTCCCTACCCTCAGAAGCTTATGTGAGGAAGGCTGGTTTGATGATAATGAGCTCAACGAGAAAATGGCTCGTTACCGTGATTTCATCGGAAAGGTGAAACAGGAATATGAATCACGATTCATAGAAGTGAAGCGCATGGAGGGAGTGTTGAAACTGGTAGCTAATCTCTTCAGTTCCAATGATTTGTGACCTTGTTCTGATAAAGAATAAAATACCATAACACTTCGCTTTCACCACTCTCTCACTTCCAATTCAGAGTGATTTCGTTGTAAACATTATTAACACACCTCAGACGGCTGTCAAAGTAGCATCACTCACTCACTCGCTAGGGGAGTCAATCATTTTTGCAGAATCCTTTGGCTGTTTAGAGGGTGTTGTTGCTGCTCGTAGTAAGATGAATCAGATTGCAATTTGTCGCAATTGGACTAGTAAGAGTAGTGAGCAGAATAGTGAAACACTTGAGTTGTGAGAGTTCTACTTCCCAGTATCAAGACTCCAGTCCAGTGAACTGAACAAACCGCGGTTATTCTGTCACTTACGCTGGTCGTTTCGTTTGTGATTTTCAGCGTAGCCCACAAGACTTCTACTTCTGCCACTCACCCAGTCGCGGGGAGTGAGAGCGAGATCGTGTTGAATTGACCAAGATACAGTCGAGTCGGTGACTGAGTCAGGTTCACTCAACAGTCATCTCGGTGACTGATGAATCACTCAATGAGTGAATCACGAACGATTTCATTTGTCTTCGCAGTGACCAGTTTCAGCTGGCTGTCCAGTCTCGAAATAAAAGCTCCGTGCACCTTGTTGGATGCAGTCTGTCAATCATCCTCCACAGTCAACACTGCATACTATTCGTTTGATGGATACTGATTTCGAGTCAAAAGCTTGTTTTCTTAGTCTAACACTAACATCAGCAAAATAGTTTGAATGGAACCCATTGCCCTATTTCTAACCGCCCAATCAAACAGCGGTATACCAGGAATGACTCCAAGGACTCGTTGTAAAAACAGCACGGGTTTAACTTGAATCGCTTGTGCTGTATATGATGTCAGCTCCTACCAAACCTTCAATTGGGGATTTGCGATGCTTATGGCAACTGGACTAAGTGCACGTAATTTAATAAACGTAACATAGATCTCTGTATTTTAGAGGGTCTCCAGTCTGGGCTTTCTTCTCTATAAAAGATGCGGAGAAAAGGGACTGCGTTACATGTGATCTATTCGGCCATTTGAAGAATCGTTACGCTTTGAAGCACATTGAGGTTGCTAATCTGAGTCTGAGAACAACCACAGCACCGACACCACGTTCAAACTTTAAGACCAAGACAGGAAGGTCTTCGCAACAGTCGATAGCGCAATGCATGGAGAATCAGACAAAGTACACCAAAGACTCCGCTCGTCACCAGGCCTTAACTGAATGTGTGACCAACTACTTTGTTTCGGGTAGGCCTGCAATTAATGTCCATCATGCTTGCAACATTATAACCTACCTGCCTGAAACCTCCCCAGTGAGCCCAATGTTGTAGACCCCAGGTACCCTACCTCTCGAGTCCTTGTCTCCAACCTAACTATTGAGAGCACTGGCAATCATGGCAAGGTTGTCTTATTACAGGTATGGCTCCTATATACACAGCTGAGAAGGCATTATTCAGCCGCATGGTACAATTTTGTGATCCGCGATTTGAGCTCCCAGGAAGGAACCACCTCAGCCGCGTAGCTTTCCCATGATACCGGAGCAAGGTTGTAGCACAACTTAGAGAACCTCGATGGTAAGCAAATTATACACTGGAGTTCTCCCATAATGCCAGAGAGCAACGGGCTTGCGGTGTAGTGTTGCATGAATCGGTACTTGGGTAGTGAAGCCTTGAAGGTCCACAATGTGTTTTGAAAGTTTTTGCAAAACGCTCATGCATTCTTGCGCTAGTACCTAGGCTGCTGCAAGCTGTTGTATCCAGTAGCTTACACTGACGGCGATTACTGTCTTGTCCTACACTTCCTAATTAAACAATGTTAATGTTGTTGTGTAAGCCGTAATGACTGATCTACATTGCTTGTAGGATAAGTATCACATCTGATGGCTGGACATCAATCCCTAGGGACCCATACATAAGCCTGACGGTGCATTTCATCGACGATCAATGGCAACTCCAAACTCGCTGTTTAAAGACGGAGTATCATCCGGCAAGTCATACGGCTGACAACATTGCAGATTTCATCATCGAAAGTCTGAAGGAGTACAGTCTTAAGAAAGGAAATGCGGTTAGCATCACCACCAACTAGGCAGCGAACACGGTGGCTGCGGCTAGGAAAGCTGGTGAGTTGTAACTTGTTAGTCAAGAAAGCGAGTTTGGAAGTGATTATAACAAATTCACAGGTCTCTAGATTACTAGAACCGGCTGCTAGGCAAATTGAGTACAACCGCTCACCAGATTTTTCTGCACTGGACAACCGAATATTACATATACCGGTATTTTTCTGCAACGATTCTCATTTCGACACGGGCTTTCAGTCGGCCTACTGCATTCCGATAAAAGTTCATCTTGCTACATGGGGTCGTATATGCATGTCTGAAGCGGATCCCATGCATGGGTCATCTAATTTACAACCCAGTGCTTTATGCACTGGATGATGACAGAGTAAAAAAGGTTCTCGTCACATGCTGAAGCATCGTATCACTGATCCATTGTTCAAACAACTATAGAGAACTCCTAATGAAGACACAAAAGGAGCTCAACCTGCCACAACACCAGCTAGGTAATGATGTGTCCACGCGTTGGGGCTCTAAATACAAGATGCTGTCCAGAATAAAGGAGCAAATGCCAGCGACCAACAAGATATTCATGGAGGAACAGAAGAAGCGCCACCTTACCCTCAACTGGCAAGATGCTAATGTTATAGACAGTGTGCTTCATGGTCTGGGTGATTTCTACACGCTCACGGACCTCCTTTCTGGCGAGCAAGAAGTCACAGCATCCAGTGTGATACCAACGCTACGACACATCTATGAGCTACGACACATCTATGAGCTACGACACATCTATGAGCTACGACACATCTATGAGCTACGACACATCTATGAGCTACGACACATTTATGAGCTACGACACATCTATGAGCTACGACACATCTATGAGCTACGACACATCTATGAGCTACGACACATCTATGAGCTATGCAAACTAGCCGATAAGGATGATCCCGAGCTATGCAAACTAACCGATAAGGATGATCCCTTATCAACAGAAATAAAGAGCAAGATCAAAGAATATCTTGGTGTGAGAGTGGCACGCGATTATGATGTACTTCTATTTCTCCAAGTGGCCGAAGTTCTTGACCCCGGTATCATGATGATCCGCAGTCCGAAGAAGCAACCAGCATGGAAGATTTTGCTACTTTGCCCTGTCTTCAGGAAGCGAAGAACGAAATTGTTCGACTCACAGCGGAGATAGCTGAGGCAGATGCTAGCTACGACACACCCCAGTGTGAAACCTCGAATCAAAATGAAACGACTGACCTACCAGCGGAGCCTATATCAGAGAAGAAAACGTTGGCTAGCCTTGTTACGCGTCGCACCAGGCCGGAGCAAAACGTACTGACAACAGAACCGAAGATCAGACAAGAACTGGACTTCTACCTCCAACTTCATGCCAACCAGTCGTCCAATGTGCTATGCTGGTGGGGCTCACACAGGGTGGAGCTGCCGTACCTGGCCGGCTTGGCCAAGTTTGTACTGACCAGCAACGCAACCAGTGTTGCATCGGAACGGCTATTCAGTCTATCTGGTCATATTGTGAGCAAGAAACGAAATGCTCTCAAGCCCTCAATGGTTTACACGCTTGTGCTCCTGATTTTTATTAGAGAATAAATTCTATTCTCTATTAAAAGCGATCCAACCTCTTTGGAGAACTGTCTCATTTTATTTGGTAAACCGTTAATCTATTGCTTTCCAAATATGACTGTAACTGTCGTCCCGCTCACTCGCACATTTTTGTTAATTTTTTATAGCAATACCGCATTCTTAGTTTCCTTTGCAGTGTGTGACTGTTGGTGTTACTATAGTTTATCCGTTGATGTATGCAACTACATGTCCACTGTCCAGTAACGGTTTGTTCTGAATTATATTATATATTGGCAACAAAGCGGGATTTTGTAATAACTTTGAGAGGTCGATGATCGACCCCTGCAATGAGGTTTCTTTTCTAGGATTCATTTTGGACGCCTCGAATGGAGGTCTGATTATCAGACAGTGAACTCCCTGGGGTAAAATCCAGTGGTACATGGAGGAGACGGGCGGTCAGGGCTCAGAGAAGTGTAGTGAGGTGGCCCATAGAATTTGGAGTTGATGTATAGACAAAAAATTATGGATCATTCCAAAATTTATAGCAGGGAAAGGCAAGGTGGATGCAGATAGGTTATCCAGGATTAGCAAAACGGGTCACGAATGAATGTTGGACCGAGATGCTTTTGTACTTATCTGTAAGCATTTCGGCACTCCCGAACTTGATCTGTTTGCTTCAAGGCTAAACAGACAGGTGGACAAATTTTTCTTCTTTGATTGTGATCCTTGGGCAGTAGATCATGATGCCCTAATGGCCGGTTGACACCAAAATAACCTAGCTTATTCCTTTCCTCCTTTTAGTTTAATACCATCCATCAATCGAAAGGTGAGATCGGACCGTTGTGTATACCCACAATCGAAAGGGAACATAGTCATTGTTTTCCCAAACTGGCTGACCCAGCTGTAGTATGCACCGCTGCTGCACCCCCTGATTCGCCCTCCGATTCAACTATCTGCATGCATCAAAGGCCCTACTTCACTCCATGCATCCGCGCAGACGTCATCCTCGACAGTTCGACCTGATGGCTGGATTGCCATAAAGGAAAAGCTCAGAGAGAATGGCCTGTCAGACACTGTAGTAAGCATAATTATATGGATTCACTACATCCGAGTACCAGATCCCAGTATACGCGGCGCATTAACAAATTCCCCTCTTTCTGCAGTGAGGAAAAGATACGGATTCAGGACGTTAATGAGTCCACACTCCTGACTTTCCTTGGTAGAGAATTTGATCACGGGTTGAAATATAGCTCAATCAACATTGCTCGTTCATCGGTCTCTACCTCCATGCATCTCTTAGCGCAAGGAAGCCTTGAGTGATTGGCTAATTGGTGAAAAGTTTCTTGAAAGGGGTGTTAATAACAGACGGCTTTACCGCACTAAGTTGGACCTACTAAATCTGTCTCAAAAGGTCATTATGCTGGTGGCCTTGGCCTTGACCTTGACCTTGGCCACGGGTCAGAGACTGTCTGCCGTGCATTCTCTGAGCAGTGAGGATGTGATTTTTTGACAGAATGGCTGTACACTAAAATTCAGCAAAATAATCCAAGCCAGGCAATAGTATTTAGCCAGTAATTTTGACTATTAGTATTGATTGTTAAATAAAAGTAGCTATAAACGAAAAGTACTTTTTCAGGGATGTAAATATCATATGGCAGAGATGTGAGGTGAGGAATTGGTTCTGTTGTGACTGATTCGCACAGTAACCTAATATTCCAGTTTCTGAGTTTGTTGACATTTCTCAACCTCTTGGTATGATAGCTTAGCTGCCCTGAGATTCTTCTCTCTTGTGGCTGTTAAAGTCTCACGTAATTTGAACCGGAAACAGGGAGAAATAATTCGAAAATTTAGTCGAGGAACAAAGTCCCGAAGACTAATAGGAACTATATGACCGGTTGAAGGGAGGATTACCTTCCCGCACTCCTACCCTGAATTATATGACCGGTTGAAGGGAGGATTACCTTCCCGCCCTCCTACCCTGAATTATATGACCGGTTGAAGGGAGGATTCCCTTCCCGCCCTCCTACCCTGAATTATATGACCGGTTGAAGGGAGAATTACCTTCCCGCCATCCTACCCTGAACAATTATTTACAAAGCATTTGTAGATTTTCTGCAGGAGACAAGCTGTGGAAGAATGACCCACTCGGAGCCTCGATGGAAGCGTCTCGCTCTCACGTAACCCTCCCTTCAACCAGTCGAAATAGTTCCAATTAGTCTTCGGGACTTCGTCCCTCGACTTAATTTTCGAATTAGAGCCAAAAAGGCCCATTAGGAGTCAGCTTGTTCTGTCATTGTATCTATAGATGGAACCTTTAACTATTGAATACATAAATTAACATCCTTTATGAGCATCGCTTTTACAGCTTTGAACTCTATATACGCAAAGTATAAATACACAACGGATGCCCTTTCCTGTGGCCAAGCAGTCGAATAACTCTATTTAGCTGATAACCCCACCCTCTCCCCGGCGACCGCCGCCTGGTCAGATGCTGTGACATGATGTACTGTGGCCTGTATTGGGCATCTAAAATATAATCTATATAATAATCCCAACACCTCAGGTTTTACACTTTGACCACTGCTCCAAGAAAGTCGCAGGCAAGTCAGTAAAGTTTGAAGGTAGTTTTTATATTACAAGTCAACAACCAGCACGGCCGTTCTTTTCAAACAACAAAATCTACTGAGTTTACACTTGTCTCTAATTTACCCTTCATAGGCTTCATATGACTATGGTCAGACACATGCACTACATCAGTGTCAGCTCCCGGTGACTCTTGTGAAGCGATGGCTTAGAGTGCACTGAGCCTGGGACTGAGCGTCCCTGGTTCGATTCCCAATCCGGCCTAAGGCTTTGACTTTCACAACACCCTCGTTCGATGTTAAATGAAGGATACACACCCCTATAGCTACCTTCCCTATGGGTACGCGTGTGCAAGCAAAAAATCTCCAAATGGCGCACTCGGAGAACTGCTGAATGGAAAGACTCAGTACTTGCTAGGTCAATTTCTGTAAACTCCTGACTTATATCAGAATACGAGATGAGAGATTACTGTATAGTAGCGACTGGTGAGCATGGACCTGCCAGGCTGCCAGGATGACTGGTCTAGAGCCTTTCTCGTGTGGGCTTTTAAACCACACATACATTCTATATAAAGATAATTAGACTTTTTTAATTCAGTGACGTAAAGGACCGTATGTCACAGCTCAGTTGACTGGTCATAGTATATACCTGTTCAGTTCATTATTTTTTATCAGACCTCGACGTCAGGGATTAGCCCGGAACATGATAATGGTTTGCTTGAATCAACACCCTGTTTAGCAAGTCACAAAATAACCGTACATAATAGAGATCTGAGATGCTGATTCAATCATATACCGAGCGAATCACCCGGGAAGCAACAGCAACTATTATTATGATACTAAGATATGATACTATGATATTAAGATAATTCACAATGAAATTATAACCTACTTGTGGCGCTCAACCAGCAAATAAACGGATATTATGACATACTTCACCGTGTGATAACCATACTTAAAAGCTCTGCAGTCGCTCCTTGTATCTATCGTAAACTAAGATGCGAATGCTGTTTGTTCTCTGTCTGTGTTGGTTAGGGCACCTTGTAGTCAGCAATGAGCTGTCCATCGCCGCATTCAATGTAAAGACCTTTGGTCAGACAAAACTTGGCAAAGAGGATGTGATGGAGCTTCTTAACAAGGTATTTGTTACTGAATATACTTATATTCCATTGGTTTATTTATATAGACTTCTACAGTTTAAGCACTACTATATAAAGATATGAAACTATTCAGAACCTTCTAAGACTATTGCAAAATCTACCCCATCTCTATACAGGTTGTAAAAAAGTGATTTCTATCCTAAGAAACTTGCAACTTACAACTTAACCATGATATCTATGGCTTATACTTCAACCATTTAAAACTACATCTGAAGAGGCGCACTAAATAATTTACTGCCCCTTGAAACCGAGTCGATTTTTTGGCATACGCAGTTTTCATAGTTAGGGTTTGAATGAAATCCTTTCTCATCCGCCTTTAAGAGTTTTCAGGCCATAATAAAATTGTATAATGCGCACAATCCTCTCACCAAACTGAATCAAACTGTCCCATGCATTAGATAAATGCAGAAATTCATAAAGCAGCGTGACATGTAAGATGTTCACTCGAAGGAGTGAACAACACAAAATGGCGTGGTAACAACACCCGCATCAGAGTGGTCATGCGTTTTAAGCCCAGTCATCGATTCTTAAAATAATACATCATTCCAACAGTCGCATCTAGAGGTCCTTGTGTGTATCTTGTTTCATTCTTTCCTCACAGATAGTGCAGAGATATGACATCATGCTCATACAGGAAATACGTGATGCAGATGGTCTGGTTATACCAACTTTCCTGCAACTTCTAAACGATGACCCCAGGTACGGTGTATGAAATGTTAATATTAGATTTATTATACCTACCCGACCTGTGATGCGTGATGAACTTTAATAACATGTTTTCCGCTAGCTCTTCCATCCTCTATATTTCGTGGTATGAAACATACAGCCAAACAGTACCCATACCGAATTCATATCTAAGGAACATCGCAAAAAACTACTCCATTGATCACCCCTTCAAGGGAAACAACGTAGTTAGTTTCTGAGAAGGGGTCTAATTCAAAAGGAGTACCAATACCGGTAAATGCAAAGCCTTTCGCAAACGTAGCTAGCAATAGCGGTGAATTCCCCACTGCCCGATAAACGGAGTGGCTAAAAAAAGGATTACGCTACCGGAGCAGCGGCCCAAACGCAGATAGATTCGACGCATCGCGGGGTAAAGTTGGTGTGGCATTAGTGACTGTGACGACCAACACCGCTGTGAGAATGTGAGCGGTTGCTGCGATGTCCGCGTTCAAAATCCTTCACGAGCGCTGTATTTGCGAATTTACGCAGCCGACGGCCACCTTGACCGGAGGTCGTTCGAAGTTGTATGCAACCCAGCATGATAACCGTTGCTAATGACAATCGTTGCTAATGACAGTCTGTGTTAGAGGCCGAGGACTCTAAGCAATCGTCTTTAGCCCGCAGGCTCAACCTAAGGTCGCGCATGCGCCGTGGGGCATTTAGACCATTCGTTTTCTAACCATTTGGCAGTCACTACCTGCTGGTGCTGGCCGCGTAGTTTCCTTCGAAGGGGTGCTCTCGCGTCATACACTTCCAATGGCGCCCACCTTTCGGTAAGGAGGTTGTTGCTTGTGATATCGTTTTATCAAGAGTGGCTTTACATATGGGATTATGTGGAAATCACTCAATGAACAATGGTATTGCATTGCGTGGTCTACTTATGAAGGTGGCAGCCGGCTCAGGGAAAATTTCGTAGTGTCAAATATTGCGTGAAATATTTCGGATGTAATATCCCATGCCAACCCTGCATAAAGGTAGTTTCTCTTTTTCTTTAGCAAGGAGCCCGGATCGACATGGGAGGTTACATACAGTGACAGGTTGGGTAGTACGTCCTACAAAGAGCAATACGCATTTTTCTACAGGTACAGTAGTATGGCTTCCAAATTATTCAGCTGCAGCAGGTTAAGAACTAAATTATCCTCTGAACATCAATTTCTAACCCTAGACACCCATGTTTGATGAGTAATCCGATGCTCACCCTGTTTTGAGTCATTTTTCATAAAATAAAAAACACAACGCTTACTAAACAATGAGCAAGTTAAAAAGATTGAAACCGCCACAGTAGTTGTGACTACCCACCCACTTATGCACATCATAGACATAAATGCAACTGAATAAGGTTTAAACCAAAACCACGTTTTCCACTGTTACTTGGATTGAGAGCTTATGTCTGTCTACTAAACTCAGATCAATGTCACTGTTGGTATTTTCAAAAACCACTCTCTAGAGTTGCCCCAACAACGGTCTCTGAATTCCAGAGCAGACTGAAGAC
>Ga0224501_10004227_pt1 | contig 11336 bp, 6 predicted proteins | sample SF_Oct11_sed_USG_4_FD_169105 | JGI IMG/M metagenome (GOLD analysis project Ga0224501, IMG submission 169105) | Sediment microbial communities from San Francisco Bay, California, United States - SF_Oct11_sed_USGS_8_1 | ecosystem: Environmental > Aquatic > Marine > Sediment | place: USA...
GACTAGTTAATTAAGCCACTCAGTTCAAAGGATAGAACAAACCCAGATTCTATTGAATATTTCTGTTCATGATAACCATCTGCAGTCATAAAAAGTCTTCAAAAAATGAGCTGAGAAGTGTCTTTTTAATCGAAAATTGATTGTACCAACTACCAAATATACCATGTGTTGATGTTATCGGTGTTCTGGTATAGACTAGATAGAGTTATGTATACTGCAGTGACCCCTCAACACAGAGACAAGATGCGTTTTTAAGATTATTCTCAAAAGCTTGCCTATGATATTTATGTGTGAAAAGGCTGCGTGAATGCGCAGCTACAATTGTTCCAGTTACTGAGCATATACGAGCATTGCTATATCAATTGGGTCTGTTGCACCCGCCCATGCAATTCGAGTAAACTGATGTGAGGATTATTATAAAAATCCCTCTCGTGGTATTCATTCAACTGATAGGCCTTACTCTATGCTTAGCTGTTGTTGATAATTCTGTTGGGTTGGGGTGGTGGAACCGGTCTGTTCGGGTTTTGGCTTGACTTGGGTGTGCTTTTGCTGGGTGATGGCTTGGTCCAGTGGAACTTCGGTAAGTACCGTGCAGTCATAGGAGGGCTGATACTTCTCCTGTCAAAATGATAAAAAGGAGAATTAAAAGGTTCGTCCTTAGCAACTGGAATTTCAGAATTGGCGTAATAGTCTTATGATTCAGCGTTTCCTAGGGTGCTAGCACCCGCAATTGTCATAGAAAACGTAACTCCAGAGGTGGGCCTCCTTTATTTAATGAATCCGAAATCGACAAGGGTGTTGCGATGACATGGATTTTGCCTGAACTGGGAGTCGAACCAGGGATCTCGGATCAAAGCTATGGCTTCAACCTGCCATTCATCTACGCACCCGAAACAGACGTGGTTGTAGGTGTCCGGTGACAATAATGAAACATACAGAGGACACTTGACTTGGGTAAAACACTGACAGTGTTATCAAATCCTTAAGAGACTGTAATAAATACCGGCCTGTGAAGATCACCGCTGCTCACGACTTGTAAAAAGATTTCAATATTCCGTCCTAACAAGAGTTTCTTAGTCTATATTCTGCTATGATGAAGTTGATAATCATGTATTATGCCATCAACACACCTTCTGAACATTGATTAGTTGGCTTAAAAATAGCCTGGATATTCAACTCTATGTTTTAATTTGATAAAAACAGCATCCTCTTTTGACCACACCCCTAACCCATCCCCTTCACTCCTTTATATCTTGATAGGCTTATGCGTCATACACTCAACAATCTACATATATTGACAACAACTGACAACAGGTTAGCAAGCGTTCACCCTGAAGCAGAAACAAGTCATACCTACCGCATGAGATCGGCTGTATTTTATCCGAACCATGTTACTATCAATCTAGTAGTATATCCTTACCAATGAGTGACGGTCGGCTAGTTGGGAGCTAACTGAAGCAGAACCATCGACTGTAGCTAGTGATAACAGAATGATTATGCGCTCACTACTTCAGTTCTAACTAGTCAAGACCGGTTCCATAGCCAGCTGACATTGCTAACTAGGACGTATTAGTCTTCCATAAACATGCATACATGTATCCATCTATCCTATTCTATTCCGCCAATCAACCAAGACAAATGTATAATCCTAGTAGTGATATGGTTGGGAAATGGTGGGCAAAGGGTGGTAGGAAGTTGGGTTGGGGATTGAGAAGGCCAGTATAGCCCGTAGAAGTGCCCAACCCAAAACAAAAGCTGCAGTGATTGGTGAGATTAGTAAGCGAGTGTTGGCTGAATTTGCACTCTGTGTGCGAGCTCATAGCTAAGAAGATTAAAATAACGTTACATCTTGCAGCCTTCGATCAAAAGGAATCCCTTATCCTGACTAATACTTTGGCCTTGTGATCTGTTCAGTTTATATCTATTTCACTTGACAGAATTCCTTTTCACAAGAAGGTAGTATTTCAAGGATGTTGTTCATTGAATTTGGCACCACTCAAGGCACGAAAGAGTATTTCAGGGGAAACAACTACCAACAAGTACACCAGTCAGAGGTCAAGGGTCAGAAATATCCTATCCCAAATCACATGATTGGCTCTCTGTTTTTCTATTACATGGTAGATTAAACAGCTACTTTGCTAATGGATTTCATTTCACAGACCAACAACTCTATGCAAACCTCGGTTCATGTCGGACATCTAATTGATAAAGGCTCAAGAAAACAACACTCAACAATCTACCCCTTTTGTTCTATTATTACAAAGCCAGTGATAACCAGTATAAGCATTGCAAGCTATTCAATGACTGACTATATAACAACTCAGTAACCCATTGTGTCAGTTTTGCAGGATAAGATAATCAAACCGAAAGTGAAATCAATACTGCAGCCGATTGATCGGGCATAGATAGTGCGGTGGCCTCCGCAGAAGTTCTCGCAGGGAATGGGCAGTGTATAGATAAAGATACCTGAACACTGCTGATAATTATTTATCAGTTGAGCGAAAACTAGGCCTTGGCCGGTCAATAGGCCGGCTGTTTACATACATGTACATAACTTTGAGCCTAGAAAAACAGTCTTGCCGGAATGTAAAGTACCGCATTTAATACACCATGTTTACCGTATGAATACAAATATGGCAGATGATATCGTCTTCCTGGTAGACTAGTGAGCCCTACCATCAAATGTGAGCGCCTGTTACCCTGTTTGAAAGTAGGGGAAGAGTCAAGGTGTGGTGCTAAATACTTGTTGTAGATTGAACTAACTCAACTGCTAATCTGTCTAAACAGTCAAATGCCACCGAAGACATATATAAATGTATTGCGTGTCCATGTATGCCAGTGATTTGAGTGATCAGTCTTGTAAGACGGGAACACAACTCCCGATTTTTCAGACTGTATGTATGATGTGGTTTATTAGTCATTTCTTCTATCTGGACCTGCATCCAAATATTAATACCGCGGATTTTTGTTGGAGGTTCTGCCCACAGTGTTACACAAATAGAAGTGGAGTGAAAGGTTATGAGTAAGTTATGTGTTTACCTTCTCCTGTCTGGACAGCTTGTCCACCTTATCCCGATCCGTTTTATGTTTTCTGTCCGCTCCTTTTGGCTGAAAAGAGATGAACTGTGTTCAAGTTGATGCAGTCCCGAAGTGTTTCAATGCTTTTGTTAATATAGTCCGAGGCACGGAGATGGACCGTGGATTAGATTATATAGTGAGATGTATCATGCGGAGCTTTTCTGTAGTGGACAGCTGCTGGCTAACTTCCATTTCAGCGTTTTGCCAAAATCTTACAATTTACAAAGCCTTCCTAGACCACTTGCCCCACATTACTAAAACACACTCCCATGATTTAGAGTATCTGCCAAGGGTTAACAACCTGAACGAGCAGCATTGAGAATTTGATTAGTCTTCTACATGATGAGCGTGCGTACCACAACGTTGAGTGGAGTTTTACAAAGCACAGGTCTCACCTTAAAGACTTTAATTTGGCAAGACGAGCAGTTGAGAAGTTTGGGCTGGTCATCGTCTGGACATGAGTAAGTGTCAATCTGTATCCGGAAAGGAACTCCTTTCTCTCCACCATGCTTCTTAGGAGTGAACTCAGTGCTTATACAATTCACCTACAAATATGGTGAGAGACCGTAAAATCATTGGACTGTTCTAAAAACAAGGCAAGGGAGTAGCCGTGGGTTAGTGGTTATAATCGGTGCATTCGCGTGCTCACGATCAAAATTTTGGGTTAAATGTCGGTCGCGAGCGCGCGAACACTCGGTTGCGAGCGCGCGAACACTCGGTCGCGGCGAGGGAGCGCTATTGAGTTCAGGATGGACTTTGATCGGATCAGAGTTGTCCTCTCTCATTTTTAACTCATCGTTCGAGCCGAACGATTGTTCGCGATTCGTTCTTTCAATGTAGTAATGAAGCCTCTTTGCGGTAACCTTGACATTCGCTTGAACTACTAGGCTAACGCCTACTTTCGGTCAAGGAATTCTGTTGGCGTGCTTCGGTCGCGGACCGCGACCGAAAGATGCTTTTTTTGGATCGCGCTTTTCGGTCGCACTCTTGCGCAATTGGTAGGAAATCCATTTCGGTCGCGAAATGCACCCATTGTGTCTTGTGAACAGCGGCTCATGGGTTTGAGTCACAGAAAAGCAATTGACGGTGACAGGGAGAGCATCCGGCCTAAATTCGCACCGATAAATGAGAGTAAAAATTCTATCAACAAGGCTGCGAGTTTTAAGACTCCTCACAAGACACACCAGCTAGATATACGACTTTCCTACCATGAAAAACCATGCTGGACATAAAACTGAATGCATTTTAATACACAACATTCTTGAGGCTATTGAATAAAATCAATAGATCAAATGACTTCAAACAGGATCATAAATGAATTACTGCCTCGAATATGTAATTCCGGGTGACCTTTGGTGCGATTTCAATTCACCGAGCCCATCATAACCCGGAACCTTATATAAATGGTATAATCACAGCCCATTATTCAGATTTTCAGAACAACTGTTCTCCGAAAAGCGCTGTTGCTACGTTTTGTGGGTCCTTGGGAAGTGTAGTAACACAGTTTAACTTGTGATTTATTGGCACCTAATTGATTGAAAACTTGTTACGATGAGGGTTTAGCAGATCTTTGCTGACTATTATCACCGAAAGTTAAAATATTTGCGTTTCTCATTTAGGAAGAGAAAAATTTCAATGGTGGTCATTATACAATGTTATTCTTGATTTGCTTTACCCCATGTATAGATCACTACCAATCTAATACTGTTTGGGGTATTGGTAGATCACTGTGAATGTAAAACTAAATAATGCCAATCCTATACTGTTCAGTTTCTTGGTATGTATAAGTTATACCGCTCTGAGACCTCACCTTAATAAAGATGCCGCAGTCTTTATTAGAATCCCATAGAAACTCTATGACATTCAGACATTGGGGATCCACACGGTAGTCAATGATTCCGTAGGACAGAGGAGCATCTACAACACAACAAAACAAATAGAATGCCGCTGCTACACTATTCTGGTTCCAGACGGATTATCACAATATGCTATAGCTATGTTGTGTAATCGCAGAGTTACCAAATCTAATTATAACATGAAAAATACGCTTTTATGCAAACTCATCCAAGTGTTTACATTGTTAGAACAATAGACCTGGGATTCAATTTGGTGAGGAAACCAGCCCATCAGGGAGCTGTGTTTAGGGGGCCACTAACCAACCATCGGCTCGATCCCATCAGCCCTGATCTGATTGATAACATCAAACCTCTGATTTGACATCTCCGATGGTCAATCTAGGCTCTGTACGATCTGGTATGATCCATTGAAGCAGCCATGCCAGCATCACCTATCGCAAGCAACTACCCCCTCAATGGACAGTGGGCACCATCGGCAGTGTATGGCAAGAGAACACCCCTTTGAAGGAAACTACGGGGCCAGCACAAACTAATACGCAAAGCACCAAAAACGCTATGAAAACGAACAGTTGGAAATACCAAACGGCACACGCGCGGCCTTAGCTTGAGCCCGCGGGCTTTAGCCAAGTGGTTCTAGTCCTTGACCTCTAACTCAGATTGTTGTCACCACCGGCTGTCGGTAGCAACGGTGCTACGTTCCTACAGCTATCAACGACCTCTAGCGGAGAAGGCCGCTGGCTGAATTTGCAAATTCAGCGCTCGTGAAGAATTTTTTACGCGAACATCACAACAACCGCTGACTGGCTCACACCAGTGTTGGACCTGCTTCGAGCAAGCAGGCACTAACGGCACACCAACTTAATGCCGCGATGCGTGGGATCTATTCGCTCGCGTGCCGCCCCAAGTATAGCGTAATCTGTTTTCCCAGCCACTCCGTACATCGGACATTGGGGCACTCGCCGCTGTAGCCAGGTACGTTTTGCGAAAGGCTTAGCATCGGCTGGTATTGGCACCCCTGTTGAACTAGACCCCTTCTCAGAAACTAACGACATTAGCTCCCATGAGTATCCGGCTTGAGACAATTGTCACATCAAGTCTCGTGATACGAAATCACGAGATAGCGAAAGGCTTACCGAAAAGCATATCTATTTGGTCTGAATTATGTCGAACTTGGTGTTTGACTTTGAGTTCAATGGAAGTGCATGGTGGATAATCGCTCAGCCGAGGAAACAGCGATAAAAACAGCGTGTGCTATGGTGGGGATGCTGGGGATTGGAAACACAATAAATAAGACATGAGGAAAGGAGAACTGGAGATCATTGTGGGAGAAACAAGATGGCCCATCATAAGTTCTTAGCAACTGGTTTGCCATGTGTACATAATCTGCGTTGCCCTGATTGGCGCAAACCAGCTGACCGTTGGGCCGAGCGCTGGCCTTTTGTCTTTTGAGAGAAAGATCCGATCATTGGCCTTCGCAATCGTAACCAATTGAATTTGCGCCGATGTGGCATTTAGGTGGGTCTGATGAAAAGACTGACGCAACATTTCCCATCAGCTCCGATCAATTCGCGTAAAATGGTGCACGCTAAAGCTTTACTCAATTGCAGATGCCACAGATTACTTATCGGGCGGTCAGAAGGAGGGCGATAATATTTAGAGAACTGTGGTGTGAAAATAATATAGTGATACCTTAGGGCATCTATGGATAAGATCTCACTGCAGAAATTGAAATGTGCACCCAATAAGAGTCGAATTTATAAAAACATGGGCAGAGGCACCGTTTCCCAACACCACAGGATTCTAATAATAGGCCTCCCAAGGTGAATAAAACAACTAAATAGACCGATGGTTTGTTGGATTGGGGTCCTTTAAATTGATGGGTAATGGTATGTTGAATGAATAATAAGGGAACCGGCCATTGGTTTGTATGGTGCATGTATAAATAGGGCCATAGTTTGCAGGTATGTTAAGTGGTACTGGATGTCCTTACCAACTTCTAAAATTCTCTCTCCTGGTCGTTGGTTTATCCAAGAGTCAATCTGTTCTTTCTCAGTGAATTGCAATCGTCTCTCGTGGAAGTAGACTTTTATAAAACTCTAAAAAAGAGTTGTCTTCAGTGAGAGATGAGTTACCTCCACTTACACAGACCAGGTAATGATGGATTCGAGGTAATGAATGATGGATTTGAGGTAATGAATGATGGATTCGAGGTAATGTAAGGTGGGATTTGGGCAAAGGGAAGTAAACCGAATATAAATATGCACATGTATTCAAGACACCACGGTAATTTAGTTTCGGAGCTCAAACATTTTGATCTAGGCTGAAGAAGTAAACCACTGTAAGCTCTGTATGACAAGGAGGAGAGGGGGCTCTTAACACCAATAGTGACCTGGAATTCGCAATACTTCAAACGAAGAGTTACATTGAAATGAATTGGTTTGCCAGTGGAACTACGTTTGATCTTGTGAAAAAAAATAGTTGTCACAAGAGATGTCTCGCTCAAGTATTTCACTCCCAAACTGTTGTTGAGTGAAACCTCTACTGAGCCCCCTTCGCCCATTACTACTCTGACAGGTCAAATAGGTCAAAAGGGCAAACAATTAACCCGCAACTTAAAAAGTCCTGTGTACTTTTCGACACTTGGTAGTAATAATGGCATTCCCAGATGATGATATATATAGGAGCTTACATCTCAGTAAGGTATTGATGTCAGATTTCCATCTAAGACAGACTAGGTATTGGAGTATTGAGCAAGAATATCATTGGTATATCGTCGATTAAACATGATGAAGTGACCTCCAATTTAAAGACCCAATTAAAGACAAAGGCGTTGGTTGATGAAGACAGTAAAGATAGAATCAGGCTGGTTTTTTATGGTTTTGTAAATGAAAATTAGTGTAAAAACAGGAATCATTAAAATCCTACCAGTCCATGTCCGGTCTAGAAACGCTGTCATTCGCAGAGCCCTTTGGGGATTGAAACGTTTGGAATTTTTCCAAGCATGAAATGCACCGTTTTCCCTCAGCGGGGAGGAAGTGATAACTGCTAGATATGATCAGACCCGGCCTTCTCTCATGGAAGCGCGCCCCATTACCAGGTCTGTCATTGATGAGTGACCAGCTGTTAAAGGGCTACTCACAGTAGTCCGTCTGATTTAAATTTAAAAGCATATTCAGGCAGCTACAGATGAATATATATGTTGTGTAATGCCTCTTGAAACATCTAAGGCAGGTATGAGCAGTGATAACGCCAAGTTTCAATACAATTGGTACACTGTAACACAAAAATTGCCTCCGGTAAGTAAGAGCTGAACAGTTCGCATTGAGAAAATCTCACTTCTGCTAATGGTAACTAGACAGAAGCAGCGAGGACTATGGCTAACAAAGTATATGTTATGCGTGGAGAAAGTGTTCATAACATTCTCTTCTGCCATTTCCAGTAGAAGTGGGCATCTGAGCCTTCACTGTTATGAATGACTTCTGAACCTGTAACCTTTACTTGAGCAGCCATTGTCCCACCAGTTTTTGTCTGGTTGCCTTATATTTTCTCAATGAGAACTGCCCATCTCTTACTTACCAGAGGAGGCAACTATCGCGCATCACAGTTTATCAGCTGCAATGAAAAGCTTGGACCTGCAATCTATAGATCTCAGGTTTGAGCCTCGCCGTGGTGTTTTTCTGGTATGGGCCTTTAGCAAGCCTTTCACTCCAAATTCCTAGTGTGGGTTCGGATCACCATGGAAAAATATGGAGGTCCGAAACCAGTGGATAAGGGTCAAGGTTACTCCACAGTTGTTGAATATTTACCACTCTCTTCCCGAGGAGAGTAGCCAAATTTCGGCTGGTGGTATGTAAACTAACTTAGGTTGACTGACCCCAACATGGAGCGATAATACTGACCCGCACAAGGTGCTCAGTGTTAAGCCGTAACTGGTGAAAAAAAATGTCTAACCCGGAAGCTTTTCCATACACAGAAGAAGAATTGCAATGAAACTTATGAATATCATTGCTCTTGCAGTTTATATGGTTCGAGAGCCATCTCCTGGTCAGTACATGACATATAATCACCTGTAGCTGCCTGAATATGGTAGGCTGGACTCTAGTAACTCTGTAACTAGGAATACCAACTAATAAAACCAACTAGTAAAACCAGTAGCCCAATCTGGTTGATTGTGCAATTTTACTACCATCTTCAACCTGCCTCAAGGGTATAGAGTTATCCTCTAGATTTCAATGTATGAGGGTACCATCGAGAAATACCATTTTCATTAACCAGTCTATATAAGCTAGGCCTGGTCATTACTCAAACCAAGCTGTCAAACTCAGGTCATGTCTAGTTGTTTTAGTTAGGGGATGTATTTGGTATATATCTAATGGGTTAACCACTGCAGTGGCTTTGTGTCACTGACCACTGTCGGTGACAAGCCTGGGTTGTCCAAGCACAGGTATTTGATGGTATTGCTCATTTGGTGTAGTGTAGAGTGGAGTGAACAGAATTCAAATTACCTTGTAGTATTTACTCCCTTGGCTGTTTCCTATTTTTTTAGTTTTTACTTCGTAAGGCTGACCTGCAACCAAATTGAAATGAAAATAAGGAGCTAAGTGTGGGCATACAGCACATGGCAGTGACATTCAACTAACCCAGAGACAGCCCAGGGTTGTGCGAGTCTATCCCTACACTGGTTGTCCCGGAACTGGCTGTCCCGGATTTGTGTGCAGCGTGAATCCAGCGACACTGCACTGTGTAATTGAATACTGTCCTTAGATCATTCACTGTGGCCAGCGAAGTGTAAATACTCAGCTGGAGCAAATGTGTGCCTTCTTGGCATTTCCAGCATGGCTTCAATGAGTGATTAGACACCCCACTGAAACCACGCTTTTTTATGACATTTTTTATGACGGAATAAAGTGACCTTTGGCCCCTCGCAGCTATATCTCACCCTGGTTCAGATAAGTGAGCGTCTCTTCATTCATTTTAGTGGCTGGTGATGTTGGAGCAGCCAGAACATACTGAAATCTGCAAAATTTATGCAAGGAATGTCAACACGAGAGGGGGAGGAGCACATTCTAACTAGACAGCTGTATCTGTGTTGTTGATTTCGATTCAATGGGTATAGAGTCTGAAGCTTGCACTCTACCCTGTGACTGGGTTTGCCACCACCAAAAGCTAAAATATTTATTTGAATTTGCCAGCGTTGACTGAATCAACCACACACATAAACAGCCCCTATAGAGCTAGCTGATGGACGAATGCCAACGATAACCTAGTTTTTGAGGAGGTTGGTACTTCCAGAGTAGGCCTCCTTATACACGCATACATCCTGAGTGGACTGAAATCCCTGAGCAGAGCTCAAGATAAAATCTAGTCTGTACCAGTAGGCAATGACAATAATTGTACCACTAGAAGCTGAAGTGTGTTGCTTGTAGCTCGTTGCTGACCGTAGTGTTACGGCATATTAAATGTGGTAGTGAGTGCCAGATAAACTCAACGTCACAAAGATGACAAGACGGTCAGATAAACACTCTACTCGACAGTCCCTTGATACAAGCTCCATAGGTATTCTGCTATCTGACCTTCCCTACCAGCTAACAGCAGCGCTTCAGACACACCTCCACAACGATTCGGAATTCGCTGAACCTTTGTGATCAAACTTACCCAACCTGGCCGTTGTTGAACACAGGTAAAGCAAGCAGAGCGTCACTATAAGGAAAAAGGATACTGGTGAACCATTCTGTGTAGGAATGCTATCTCAATGAACTGATTATGCTGTCTTATCACATCCTATTTCAGTCAAACCTATGAAAGCCCAGCCCTGGATAGTTGATTTGGCACTGGGTCAATTACTAGGTTCTACTACTGCTCCTGGTCACACCTCACCACAACATAATCATTCTTCTGCCCCCTATGGGAGGCTAAACAACTAATGGGGTTGGGCTGCTAGTTGAAGGACAATACACTTTATCGCCTAGTGAATTTTGCAAATGGGTAGCCTTTGTTATCAGTTTGAGGTAAAAGTGGTCCTAAGCATCATCTTGCTAATGTGGCCCACCTAGTTTAGCTGAAGATTGGCACACAAATGGGGGGGTTTGAGTGTCACTGAGGGTTGCAATGTCTCAATAACACCAAAACAGTGGTGGAGGTGTAAACGGTTGTTTGTCATGTCCGACAACTAAATTAGTAATGAGTGAATGAGCGCTCAAAGTGGCTTGTTTTAGAGAGGTTAGCAAGACTGACAGTCTATGACTACATGTCAAACAACTACCCTCCAAGACCATCTCAATCCTTCACCATTTGATATTACACCTACTAGTGCATATTATATTACCAAGAATAGAGGGGGGGTTTCGTAGCTAAACTCTTAAACTAAAGTGATAGAGTTTGTGTCACTCACCTCATGTTGTA
>Ga0224501_10004228_pt1 | contig 11334 bp, 9 predicted proteins | sample SF_Oct11_sed_USG_4_FD_169105 | JGI IMG/M metagenome (GOLD analysis project Ga0224501, IMG submission 169105) | Sediment microbial communities from San Francisco Bay, California, United States - SF_Oct11_sed_USGS_8_1 | ecosystem: Environmental > Aquatic > Marine > Sediment | place: USA...
CTACCGAGCGATTTTGTCTAACAAACCCTGGCACTTAAAATACCGAACATAAATCCAGACTGTCCATAGCACCGTAGGTACGATTAGCGTAGAGTAATCGTACCTACGGTGCTGAAAATCAGACCTCCTGCCTAACACAACCTACTCAACAACATGCCACTGCGTCTGACGACCCGCTAAATAGTATACTTTCTTCCCATCAAAAACAGCGGACTGCTCCAGTTTAATTTGAACCCATTGGTTATCCCACTCAGATACCTTGGCTTTTATATTACCTTCAATCGCATATGCCGTATTTTTATTCAGCTTCCAATCACCTCTTATTGGTGTGTCTTTCTGATTGTCCCACATACCAATAGTCGGTCCAGCGGCATGACCTACAAAGCCGATAGGATGAGTATAGGTGCTAACCGTTAATCCCGCTTTTTTAGATTTAGCTAAGGTTTTAGCTAATATCTGATTGCCTGTACGTCCGGTTTTAAATTGTGATGTTAAGATATCCTGCCATTGATTTCCCTCTGCCAGAGCTTTCTTTAACCCTTTTGGTACATCAGATTCACCAAGTTTAAGTACATAACCCATTTCCTGAGTATCAGTACATAAATTCAGATAACATATTCCGACATCTGTATGTAAAACATCACCCGGCTTAATAACCAGGCCTGCTTTTCCCAGGTAGGGAGAATTGACATCCGCCTTATCTCCCTTTCTTTGTATGTTCACATAAGGCTGAAACCAGGGACGAAGCTGTAAAGCTTCAAATCTCTCACGGATATACCAAGCCACATCATCTGTTGTTGTTACACCTGGCGTGATTACTTTATTAGAAAATGCTTCTGATATAACTCCTCTGGCAAGAGAAACAATATGAGGATAAACATCAAGCTCCTGCTTTGTTCTGGTTTCCATCCATCTGATAACAAGGTCTTCAGCACTGACTAATCGTTTGTTTAATTCTTCAGGTAAATGTTTCGTGAGTTGATTATAGAGACCTACTGTCAGCCCATCACCAAGAGGCCAGTCTTTACTGAAATTAACCCCGATACGCTTTGGATTTCTTTCTGTAATAATCTCGGCAAGTCTTTTCCATTGATTTTCAAGAGAACCGCCTTCCCACATTGATTCATAGTAACCGGCAATAGGATAACGACTGACGGTCAGCTTCTCTAATTCCTTGCCTTCTCCTTTATCGTGAATGACAAGAATGGTTGTTCTACGGGCTGCAAAGGTAGGTCGTGGTGCTAAGCTGAAAAATACGGGATCTTCAATGTATTCCCGATTAATGACCAACCACATATCAATGTTGGTTTCTCGCATTAATTCAGGTAAAAGGTTTTGCAGGCGGTCTTTTAATATTCGGTTAGCCGGTTCAACGCGATCACGGTGAGAGAGAATATCTCCCATTTGGGTAATAACGCGACCTTGTTCAAATTCATTTTTGCTGTTTCGAGATTTACTGTATGTATCAGCAGAAATAGTTATCAATAAAATAACGACTACTTTTGAAATTAAACGCATAGGAACTCCCTCATAAAAAATATATCATCACTAATTCGCATCATTATAAAGCTCTATCAAAGCTTGATAATCTTCTTTCACAAATAACTCGAATGCCTTTCTTGCCTGTTTCATAGTAAAACTACTGGTATCCAATGTAACAATTTTATTCTTAATCAGTCCGAAAAAGCTCGAGGTTTCCCATGGAATGGTACATTCTGAAACAAAATTAGCCAGATTTACATTCTCGGCATTGCAAATGGAAACCCATAAAAGTCGAGAATCATCAATATATTCATAACTGAGAGTTGGACTCACCTCCTGAATTTTATTTGCCAGTATTAATTCTTTCTTCCAGTCTACCGAATCAAAATAATTTTCATAGGTTGAAGGTTTTTCTTTTACAAAACCTAACGTGGTCAGCTTTTTATCTGCATGATAAAAGGATACATGGTAAAACTTGTCGTCTTTGGTTAGACCATAATCTTGAGGAGTTTTTCGCTCATCTTTGGTTTCGTAAGATATCTCATTCTCGTTGTCGACATTATCAGAATCCAATTCAAAAGTTTCAATAAACCACACTGCTGATTTTTCTATGTCTGTTACATAACCCAGTCGTTTCAAAAATATCTTAATTGCAATATATGTTATTATTGGGAAAAAGATTAACGCAAAAACAACTTCACCAATTTCTACTTTTATACCATCAATAAATATTGAATAAATAATACTTCCGCTTAGAGCTAACAAACCAATACAAATAACAAACAAGGAAAAAATATCAACCAGATATTTAACATTTGGCATAAACAACAATTTAAAGGCTATTGAAAGGAAGAAATAAGCCAACCATGCAATAAAAAATATAATGACTGCATGTTTGGTTTCTATTGTTGATATATCGTGATTTACCACTGAAATTAAAAACCAGATTGCCGGAATGGAAAAAGCAATCAGAACCAGCGCAATAACTATTCTTTCTTTTATAGTCGCCGTATTTCTACCTTCATATTTTTTGTCCATTTATCAACAAGTTCCTCACTAACTCCTAATCCCTATCCCCTTCGCCAACAGGTAATACGCCAGACTTAACAGACTCACAATAAACACACTAATCAAAACCAGCGCATGAACAATTTCTATATCCGAAAAACCGAGGAAACCATAACGGAAAGCATTCACCATATACAAAATAGGATTAGCGAGAGAAACACTTTGCCAGAATTCCGGTAGCAATTTAATGGAATAGAAAACCCCACCCAGATAAGTTAATGGCGTTAAAATAAAAGTTGGAACTATGGAAATATCATCAAACTTTTTGGCAAAAATCGCATTCACCAGACCTCCAGTTGCAAACAACATGGAAGTCAGAATCACTACCACAATCAAAATTGCCCAATTGTTAATATTAATATCAACAAATTGAGAGGCAACGATAGTAACGATAATACCGGTTAACAAACCACGACTCACACCACCTAACACGTACCCCATCAGGATGAACAGAGTCGGCACCGGAGAAACCAGCATTTCCTCAACGTTTCTTTGGAACTTGGAACTAAAAAATGAAGACACCACATTAGAATAGGAGTTAGTGATCACCGACATCATAATGATACCAGGGGTGATATATTCCATATAACTCACACCGCCCATTTGACCAACACGAGAACCAATCAACTGACCAAAGATGACAAAGTACAAACTCATGGTAATGGCTGGCGGCAATAAGGTTTGTACCCAAATTCTGAAATAACGGGTAATTTCCTTGATAATAATGCTTTGTAAGGCAATAAAGGCTGCTTTATTGTATTTCTTAAACATGGCTGGCCTCCGCATTCTTTTCCGTTAATTGCACAAACAATTCTTCCAAACGATTGGCTTTGTTTCTCATACTAAGCACTTTTATTTTTTCTTTACTTAAATGATTAAACACCTGATTGAGGTCAGACTGTTTGGGCACATCAATCTCAATACTGGAATCATCACGCTTTCTAAAGACTATACCTGCTATATCAGGAAACTTTTTGGGCATCTTGTCCAGATCAAGTACAAAGGTTTCAACATCTAATCGGGAAATCAGATCCTTCATGGTCGTATTTTCAATAATTTCACCATGATTAATAATCGCGATGTTTCGACAAAGCTGCTCAGCTTCTTCCAGATAATGGGTAGTGAGGACAATGGTTGTTCCCTGTTCGTTTAATTGGGTTAACAACTCCCACATACTGCGTCTTATTTCAATATCGACACCAGCAGTCGGTTCATCAAGAATGAGAATTTTGGGTTCATGCATTAAAGCTCTGGCAATCATCAAACGACGCTTCATACCACCAGATAATTGTCTGGCTTGAACATTGGCTTTATCCCATAAACCTAATTGCTTGAGAACTTCTTCTGCTTTTATCAATGCCTTTTTGCGAGGTACACCATAGTAACCCGCCTGAGTGACCACAATTTGCTTGCAGGTTTCAAACTGGGCAAAGTTAAATTCCTGTGGTACCAGACCTATACAACGCTTGGCAGCTTCCAGATCTTCATCAATGGAATGTCCATAAACCTTTACTTCGCCAGAAGTTTTGTTCACCAGAGAACAGATAATACCGATGGTGGTTGATTTACCTGCACCATTAGGCCCCAGCAAGGCAATAAAATCACCCTTTTCAACTGAAAAAGAAATACCTTTTAACGCCTTAAGATTATTGGCATAAACTTTTACAAGATTCGAAATTTCTAAAGCCTTTTCCGACATAAGTTATTCCACAATTAATTGATTGATTAAAAATCAGAAACAGAGAGTTTAACGGATTTTATGAAGATTTGTATCCCCAACATTCGACTAAATTGTCTTTTATACCCAAATGATTTAATACCCGACCGCAAACAAAATTTATCAAATCTTCAATTGATTCAGGTTGGTGATAAAAGCCCGGAGCTGCCGGCATGATGGTTGCGCCTGACTCAGTGAGGGATAACATATTTTTTAGGTGAATGTGAGAAAAAGGCATTTCTCTGGGAACCAGTATTAATTGCCCTTTTTCCTTCAAAACAACATCAGCGGCTCTTTCCATCAAGGTATTGCTGGCCCCTGTTGCGATAGAAGAGACACATCCCATACTTGCTGGGCAAACGACCATTTGCTTTGGTGCTGAGGAACCACTTGCCACAACAGAGAACCAGTTTTCCTTAGCATAAACCTTAATTTGATCTTTGGTCGCCTGGCAAATTTCGGATAATTTAGCTTCAATTTTTACTGGTGCTTCGGGCAGGTTTATATTCATCTCTGTAGCTAAAACCACTCTGGCCGCATCGGTTATCATCACATGAACTTGCTGATAATATTTCACCAGATGACTGAGCAAGGTTATTCCATAAATTGCGCCTGATGCGCCGGTTATGCCCAGTGTGATTTGATTGTCTGGATTATTGAATTCAGTTTGATCGCTTTGCTCATTCATAAGAGTAAGACCAGATTTGTTCCTGTTTCAGTTAACGGGCGAATTATATCACATCTTTTTTTAACGCAAGTCGAATATATTTTCGAGAACAGTAAAATATATCATTAAGTCTGTGTTCATGTTTTATGCTTAATAATGTAAGCTATTTCAAGTTTGTACATTTTTATTTTGGATTTTTTCCTGAGTCTGATATAAGGTAGATTCTGATATAAAATACAAAAAACTCAATTGTTAAAAGGATTGTTTTATGAGATCAATAATAAACTCACTACTGATATTTGCTCTGACAGCTATTGCTCAGAATGTCTCGGCAAAATCACCAGCCAGTCAGTCTAATGATTACTTTGTATTGCAAAAAACTTATATTGTCGAATTACATTCTGCCAATGTGGTGGAATATCATCAGGGATTGCAGAGCAGATCTCCTCTTTCAATTGACAATAAATATGCTATCAATAAATTATCTCAACCTCCTAAAATTGATTTTAACGATTCAGTTAGTACCAGCTATAGAGAACAACTCAAATCAGATCAAAATAATACTCTTAAAATACTTGAACAAATTATTGGCAGACCTCTCAATAAAAAGTTTAGTTACCAAAATGTGTTTAACGGTTTCGCCTTGGAAATGACGCCAGCTGAAGCTGAATTACTTAAAACTTCAGGAAAAATCAAAAATATAACAGTTGATCGAAAGTTCTATCCCCATACCGACAGAGGACCTTTAATGATGTCAGCTGATCAGGTCTGGAGTGGTTTGGCAACTGGCTTGCCAGCTAAAGGCGAAGGCATGATTGTTGCGATTATTGACACAGGCATCAGAAGTGATCATCCATCATTTGATGCTGTTGATCAGGTTGATGGCTACTCTCACATTAATCCCTATGGTGCGGGAACCTACAAAGGATATTGCGAAACCAATGCCGACTTTTGTAATGATAAACTCATTGGCGCCTATCACTATGCAACAGATATTACTTCTCCGGAAGATGACGATGAACATGGTACGCATGTTGCTTCAACAGCTGCCGGAAATCATATTTCCTTCGATTTAGGTAATGGTAATTCTATTGATATTTCCGGTGTTGCTCCAAGAGCCAATATTCTTGCTTTCCGAATTACTGATGCCAATGGTGATGCCACAGGTTCGGCAATTATCTCGTCAATAGATCAGGCTGTGGTGGATGGCGCAGATGTGATTAACTTTTCTTTTGGTGGCTCCGCATTTGATCCCTGGCGTGCCAGTGACAGTGTTGCTTTTAGAAATGCTATGGCTGCAGGTGTGAACGTGATAACTTCTGCTGGTAATAAAGGTAATTTTGCAGAAACCATCGGCTCACCTGCTGATGCCCCCTGGATAACTGCAGTAGCTGCCAGTACTCATGATAGAGGTAGTTTTCCTGCTAAAAGCTTAACCAGTATGACTGGAGGAGATTCGACACCTCCCGGAACTATTTCAGGAAGAAGTTTAACGGGTTCTATAACTGCATCAATTGTTTATGCTGGAGATTATAGCAATGGCGATAGCAATCCTGAGCAATGTCTGAATCCATTTCCGGCTGGTACATTCAACGGGGAAATTGTCGTTTGTGATCGTGGTGATATTCCAAGAGTTGAAAAAGCACAAAATGTTGCTGCCGGCGGTGCAGGTGGCTATGTATTGGCAAACATTGATGGTGGTGCGACATTTTTAGCTGATGATATTTATGTTATTCCAGGCATTCATATTGAAGCAGCCCCTGGAAATAGTCTTCGTTCATGGTTATCCAGTGGTACTGGTCATACGGCAACAATTACAGCCACTTCCGGACCAGTAGGAACTGACGCTGCAAATGCGGATATTATTGCCTATTTCAGTTCAAGAGGTCCCAATCCTTCGGCATTATCCATTATTAAACCTTCAGTTGCTGCTCCTGGTGTAGATATTCTCGCAGCTTCAATAAAACCTCTGGATTACGCATTGCTCAATGGAACATCGATGGCAAGCCCTCACGTTGCTGGCGCTGCGGCTTTGATCAAGCAACTTAATTCTGGCTGGACGCCAATGGAAATTCATTCAGCTATGGTCATGACCGGATCTACCAACGTTAGAAAGGAAGATGCGGTTAGTCAGGCGCAACCCTTTGATATGGGTGGAGGTCGTGTCAACATTGCTGCTGCTGTTAATAGCGGATTGGTGCTGGATGAGAACAATAGTAACTTTATTAGTGCTAACCCTTCGACAACTGGTATTGAATTGAAGGATTTGAATTTGCCCACAATTGCCGATGCAAGATGCAGTTCAACTTGTAGCTGGACAAGAACATTTAAAGCCACTCAGTCGGCCTCATGGACAGCCAGCTATTCTGGCAGTGCCAGCATGAATGTCAATATATCACCTGCAAACTTTACATTAACATCAGGTCAAACTCAAACACTAACCATTACAGCTTCTATTAGTGGAAATAATGGTGACTGGCTATTTGGCAATCTTATTTTGACACCTGATAATGCCGTAATTTCAACCAATAAACTGCCAATGGCTGTCAGAATAAATAATAGCACTATGCCCGATGAACTGAATTGGTCAACACAGAGGAATGCTGGCCAGTTTACCATTGGCAATGTACAAAGTCTGGCAAATAATGCTATGCAAGGACATGCTTACATGACTCAGGCTAATAAGGTTGTACGTTCACTCCAAATGGATTCGGACAATAGTTCAGCCTTTGATGATTTAGCTGATGGTGTCACTTACAGAACAATAAATGTATCTGCAGGAAGTAAACTATTATTTGCAACTACCTCCAATTCAACGGCGACAGATATTGATTTGTATGTTGGCATTGACCTCAATGGAGATGGTAAACCTCAAGAATATGAAAAAATAAAATCTAGCACAAGCCCTACTGCCGATGAAGAAGTATTGATTAGAAATCCTGCAGCCGGAACTTATTGGATTCTGGAACAAAATTGGGATGGCACAGCAACTGGCTACGATAGTTATGATTCTGTTTCTGGTCTTGTTGGCAATTCACCCTCATCCAACTTATCCGTTATAGTACCAACAACTTCAGATGGAACAACTCCTTTTGATGTTGTACTTAATTATGACAATATTTCTCCAGTTAATTCCAATTATTACGGTGTAGTATCGCTGGGAAGTAATGGTAGTACTGATAACCTCGGAGAATCACTATTCAAACTCACGAGAGCGGAAGATGATGTAAAAATCAGCCTTTCAAGAAGCACTATAAGCGCAGGGGAAACAACAAGTGTCACTCTCATTATTTCTCCTGATTCTGTCGAAGTAAGAAATTACTCAGTTTCAATGACAATACCAACAGGACTTTCTGTTATCACTTCCAGTCTGGCTGGTGGAGCGACTCTAAATGGTAATATCATTACTTGGACACAAATGGTTAACGGCAATGCTGCAAGTGCCAGCTTTGACCTAAGCACAGCATCTGACATGCTCTCGCAAACTCTTAATTTAACAGCAACTCATAGCGTTGATTTACCCAATAGCAAGCAAGAATCATCCAGTGTGAGTTTACTTGTCCAAGGTGTAGCTCCAACTCCTCCACCCAAAAAGAAAAAATCCGGTGGTGGAAGTTTGTTATGGATTCTGCTAATACTTCCCTGTTTACTGATGAGAAGACGCGTCAGCTATTCAGATAAAGTTAGCTGATTGGAACAAAATCTTTGAAATAAACGAATTGGTGCTTATCCCAAAGCATCGATTCGTTATATAATCCCCGAAAAATATTTCAGGGGAATCTTTAATGTCCAATTCACAAAAACAAAATGCCTTTTATGCTCAATCTGGTGGTGTTACCGCAGTAATCAACGCTTCAGCCTGTGGCTTGATAGAAACAGCAAGACAGCATTCAGATAGAATTGGAAAAGTTTACGCTGGTCGAAATGGCATTATTGGCGCTCTGACTGAGGATCTGATTGATACCAGTCAGGAAACTGATGCCGATATTGCTGCCCTGAAATATACACCGTCTGGTGCATTTGGTTCCTGCCGATACAAGTTAAAAAGTCTGGAAGAAAACCGCGCTGAATATGAGCGATTAATAGAAGTATTTAAAGCCCATAACATTGGTTACTTTTTTTACAATGGTGGTGGTGACTCGATGGATACAGCTCACAAGGTTTCCCAATTAAGTGAAACCATGGGTTATCCAATCACTTGCGTGGGCATTCCCAAAACTGTCGATAACGATCTACCTATCACAGATAACTGCCCGGGGTTTGGCAGCGTGGCCAAATATGTTGCGGTATCGATCAGAGAAGCGGGATTTGACGTTGCTTCAATGGCAAAAACCTCAACCAAGGTTTTTGTAATGGAAGTAATGGGACGTCATGCTGGCTGGATTGCTGCAGCAGGTGGATTGGCTGCCGAAAAAGAAGGTGATTCTCCACATATCATCTTGTTTCCTGAAATAGCCTTTGATAAAGAAAAGTTTCTCGCCAAGGTCGATGCGACAGTAAAACAATATGGCTATTGTGCGGTTGTGGTTTCAGAAGGTGCAGCATACGAAGATGGTACTTTTTTAGCAGATTCAGGCACAGTTGATGCCTTTGGTCATAAACAGTTGGGTGGTGTTGCACCAGTTGTAGCACAAATGGTTAAAGACGAATTAGGGTACAAATATCATTGGGCTGTCGCTGATTATTTACAACGTGCTGCCAGACATATTGCCTCACAAACAGATGTTGATCAGGCCTATGCAATGGGTAAAGCGGCTGTTGAATTTGCGTTGGCAGGCAAAAATGCGTTTATGCCTGCAATTGTTCGTGAATCTTCTTCTCCATACAAATGGTCTGTTGGCGAAGCTGCATTGTCAGAAGTTGCAAACGTGGAAAAGATGATGCCTCGAGATTATATATCTGAAGATGGTATGCATATCACTGAAAAATGTAGAGAATATTTATCTCCACTGATTGTGGGCGAATCCTATCCAACTTATAAAAATGGATTACCTGAATATGTAACCTTGAAAAATATCGGGGTTGAGAAAAAGCTGGAAAATGCGTTTAAGGTATAGAAAAATAGTTGATAAACATTATACCAGAGGGTTGTTTTCTACTTTTTCTTTCTGCGAAGTAAACTAATCAAGGTAACAATGGCATAAAACACCATTGCGCCAACTGATGCAGAAAAATATTGGTAATTATCAAAAGAAATGAACAGCAAGTAAGTCTTATACACTATGTCCACACAGACTATAAAAGTAAAAAACTTTGCAATTCCTTCATGTCCGCCACTTAAATAATTTAAGGCAAAATAGACTGAAACTGTAATCAGGATTAAAACTATTGTTGGTGTTAAAGCATCACTAAAACCAACTTCACTTTCATGCTTGTAAATAAAAATCATAACAAGACCAAAGAAGCCAACCCATAAACTTCTAGCAAAATTTTCAAAATCAGTAACTGCACTACTAAATTTTGAATAAACCATTCTGGTGACTTTCATTATTATTGCTATCCTTTTGCCATTTTTTACCAGATTATCGTATTTTAATAATGATGGCAATGCATACAAAAGCAGGCGACCCTAACTGTGCCTGCTATTAGAATAATATTGAATCTTGACTATATTTTTTCACTGCTCTCTTGAACTTTTTCAGAATATTGCTGAAGAATATTGTTCCATGTCTTTTCTACCTCAGAAATTAACATCTGAAATGATCTGGTTTCTGTATCGAGTCGCAGCTCGTCAACAGCATCACTACTACCCCACAAATTGGCAGTTTTGCTCTCACTGACTGTGGTTTCAGCCAAGCCATACAAGTACTCAGTTCTGACATCGTAAAAAGCGACTGAAGCGGTCGTTGTTACCTTAACTTCTTTATTAGGAAACAACCCTAAAGCAATAATATTTAAAGGTCCAAAACTATCATGTCCAATTCTGAATTGGGTATCCAGCGTATATATCATCAGAATATCTGCCCTGAGTCTCGCTGCAGCACTTCTCAAGTCCTTGATGCTATCCAGCCTTGATGGAAGAATAATTCTGTTTAATGGCGCTACATCATTGACCTTTGGCATCTGAATAATACGCGCAAAATCTTCATCCCTTTCAATTTCTCTGGTTGTTATCACACTATACTTTCCAGCACCGTATGATTCCTGTCCATATGATTGATAGCCTGATGCCTGTATTCTCGCAATAGCGAGATTAACCGGAAATCTTGCAGCAGGTTGCCGGGATAGTAGCTCATTAATTTCGACTTCTGATAATGAGGACAGTTCTACACTACCTCCGGGCGTAACATAACTGCCGCCACACCCGGTGATAATTAAACAGAAGAACCCTAGCAAAAATGTTTTAATTTTGTTAGGTGTGTTAATGTATATCATAAGATTCTCCAAATACTTTAAGTTA
>Ga0224501_10004229_pt1 | contig 11334 bp, 13 predicted proteins | sample SF_Oct11_sed_USG_4_FD_169105 | JGI IMG/M metagenome (GOLD analysis project Ga0224501, IMG submission 169105) | Sediment microbial communities from San Francisco Bay, California, United States - SF_Oct11_sed_USGS_8_1 | ecosystem: Environmental > Aquatic > Marine > Sediment | place: USA...
CGGTCCGACCACCAGCCACTGCGCACCGGCTCAACCGGCATATCGGTGTGTCTTCTTGGTACATATGCGCGGCAGTCCTTTTCTGCCAATACCCTGCTTGAGTTTCGACGCTCTCCACTCATTCGGCGGTCTGAACCCAGCTTGCGGCGTTCCGCCTGATCTCCATTTACCCTAATCTCAAAATAGGCCATGTCTCCCTCCTCTTTTTTCAGGAAATAACACTTATGCATAGTGGACGCCCGTGTCCCGGCCAAGTCAAGTTTCTGCTTATTGAATTTTTTTATCAGGCCGAATGCTAATATTCGGTCTAAAATCAGCCTCACCGCAATAAAACTGGACCATACAATGGGTCGATACCGCCCACCACAGCCCGCCGCTTCAAAATATATTACCCCCGAAGGCCATCAACACCTTCAGGGTGAACTGGATTTTCTCTGGAAAAAACGCCGCCCCGAGGTCACCAGGGCTTTATCGGCGGCAGCGGCTGAGGGTGACCGCTCAGAGAATGCGGAATATATCTATCGCAAGAAGGAGCTGCGCGAAATCGATGCGCGTGTTCGGCATTTACGCAAACGACTGGATGGCATGAAGGTAGTCGACCGTATCCCCGATGACCAGGACAGGATTTTCTTCGGTGCCTGGGTTCGCCTGGTTGATGAGAGTGACACTGAAAGTATTTATCGCATTGTTGGCCCTGATGAGTTCGACCCGAAGCTGGGCTATATCAGCATGGACTCACCCATGGGCAAAATGCTGCTAGGCAAGGCACTGGACGATGAATTCAGGATAAGGCTGCCTGAGGGTGAGGCCTTTTATACCATCATTGATGTTAGCTATTCCGTCATCGAGCCATAGCTCAGAGGTTGATATGTTCGTCCATAAAATGGCGGATAAATGAGAGTGGTTTGGCACCACTGAAACGGCCTTTTTCTTCACCATCGATAAACAGGATCACGGTAGGAAAACCCCTGACCTTATACCGCCCGGCCAGCTTCATGTTCTCACCATCGCCTTCATCGACTTCGACCTTGGCCAGCAGCACCTCATCTTCATACTCGCCGATGAATCTCTGCAAAACGGGCGCAATGACCTTGCAGGGCGCGCACCAGTCCGCCCAGAGATCGACCAGTACCGGCTGCTGATGCGATGCCACGATTACCTTGTCTTCAAAATTGTGTACATTGACGCTAAAAATACGCCCATCGTCTGCGTGTGGATGCAGCATGCCTTACCTCTAACTCTCAAACCTCTATATGAACACTGTTTTACTGCGTATAATTACCGCCAGATATTTTCGCAGAGACACCCTGCGCTAACCGAGAAGCAATATGGATGATATTATCATTGAACACCGTGTTACTCCCATCAAACTCGATGTGTTATATGTCGATGACTGGCCGGTGTGGAGCAAGGAGGTTTCAAAATTCGACTGGGAATACGACCGGAGCGAGACCTGTTATATCGTTGAAGGCAAGGCTATTATTACCGCTGAAGGTAAGGCCCCGGTGACGATTGAGGCGGGTGACATGGTGACTTTTCCCAAGGGCATGAAGTGCGTCTGGGAAATTGTCGAAGACATCGAAAAACACTATAAATTTGATTAAGGCGAGACGTAATGGAACTCTGGGAACAAATATTAATGGGCGCGATGGGACTGCTCATCGTCTTTTTCTTTTTCCCCGGCATCAAGGCCACGATGGAGCGCAGTAAAAATGCCGAGGAAAAACACTGGGGCACCTTGCTATTACTGGCTGCGGCAGTCATTGCCTTTATCGCCTTTCTTGTTTCAACCGTTCAACAATAAGGACCAATATGGATACCGCTGTAACCATCGACTACTATGCCGTTTTTATTCGTTTATTTATGGCCGTTATTCTGGGCGCGCTGATCGGCTTCGAACGTAGCTACCATGGTCGCCCTGCCGGCCTGCGCACCCATACCCTGGTGTCGACTTCTGCTACCCTGCTGATGCTGGTGACGGTTTTCCAGTGGGATCTGCTGGCTGGTGTACCTATCGATACCATCCGCGTTGACCCAACCCGCATGGGCCAGGGCATTATGACCGGTATCGGCTTTCTCGGTGCAGGCGTTATTCTCAAGGAAAAACTGACCATTCGCGGCCTGACCACAGCGACTTCGATCTGGATGGCCTCGGCCATTGGTATTGTGGTCGGTATGGGCTTTTTTACCGCAGCCACGGCGGCGGCCTTTATCACCATCCTGGTGCTCAATGGCTTTGGCTGGCTCGAGAGAAAATTACCGACCTATAATTTCAGCAGGCTGCTGGTACGCTGTAAGCGTAATGAGGCGATTGCCAAAAGTGACCTGTTTGACATAGTTAGGAGCCATAATTTCAAAACCAACAATCCCAGCTATGAACTTACCGATGAAGGCCACTTCATCCAGTATGAGTTTACGATACAGACCAAGAACAGCCAGAACCTTGAAACCCTGGCACAGAGCCTGATCGAAAACCCGCTTATCATTGAGTTCAGCCTGATACGACTGGGGAGATAACACTTAGATTGATTGTCAGTGCGGGTTAGCGTTTTTCCAGCTCGACCAAGTCGACCTTGATATCGAGCTGGCCCAGCGCATGATAGAGCGCCGCCTGCAGTGCCTCTTCGATTACCGGGTGGTAGAACGGCATTTTTAGCAGGTCCTGCACACTCAGGCCCTGTTGAATTGACCAGGCTAACAAATGCGCCAGATTTTCACCTTTGACACATGCCATGGCGGCTCCCAGCAGGCGGCCATCTGCCTTATTGGCATAAACACGTAGCACACCCCGGTTTTTTGCCATAATCAGGGCACGGCCCACGGGCGCGAACTGGATCTCGCCGACAACGATGTCTGCCTGATTCAGCTCATCGAGCTGGGCACCGACAGTGGCAATATTGGGGTCACAAAAGGTGATACCTAACGCGGTTTTACGTTTGAATGCCGTTATTTCATTGACCGCGTTATAACCCGCGACCCGGCCTTCATGGCCGGCCTCATGCAGCAGGGCGCGGTCGGCATTGACATCACCGGCAATAAATATCGAGGAATTACCAATCTGCATGGTATGCGGGTCATACACCGGGATGCCGCGAGCATCGAGCTGGATAGCGGTATTTTCCAGTCCCAGCTGGTCCAGATTCGGTTTTCTACCGAGGCTGGCCAGTACTTTCTCGACCACCACAGATTTATCACCACAGGTAATTTTCACGCCATCCTCATCTGCCTCAAGCTCGGCGGGCATACCCAGCCATAATTGAAACTCCTTAGTCAGGGTATCGACGGCCAGTTGATTGACCACGGGGTCGGCCAGTTTGGCCACGGTTGCCAGCTGGTCGATACCGGTAACCTCGACACCGAGGCGGCTCAGCGCCTGGCCGATCTCCAGACCAATCGAGCCCAGGCCAATTACCGCCATAGAGGCAGGCAGGTCTTCCAGCTCAAACAGCTCATTGGTAGTGATGATGTGCTCGGCAAAGCCCTGCCAGGCAGTAGGCACAACAGGCGTGGTACCGGTAGCGATAATGATTTTACCCGCACGTATCTGCTCACCATCAACCTCTAATGTATCTTCTGAAATGAATCGCGCATAACCCTCAAGCAGGTGATCCGCGTCCAGGCTATCGGTCACGCCCAGTGTCTTATCGACAAACACGTCGCGTAAATCCTGTACATGCTCCATTACTTCGGCAGCATCAATACCGAGCCCTTCACCTCCTTCGATACCTTCGCGATCAAAAATCTTGCGGCGGTGGAAATCCTCAGCCACCTGTATCAGTACTTTTGACGGCATACAACCAACGCGGGCACAGGTCGTACCCAGCTCACCACCGTCGATCAGCACATAATTATTAGTCTTCCGGCGAACCTGTGAAAGCGCATACAGGCCTGCACTACCGGCACCTATAATGGCAACATCGACTTCTCTGGGCATGATTTACTCCTGTCATTTTCGTTGGTTCAAATCAGATTACGGCTCAGTGGTTAGTCTCACCATAAAAAAAGCCTGTAAAAACAGGCTTTTTTGTTACAACAAACCTGATAGCGCTAATTTTGAGATATTTTAACGACCACCTCAGTATCAACAACACGGTAACCTTCGGGTAATCCAGTGAAATTCTCAATATTCATATCAAGGGTACCTTGAATATCTTTCAGTTCGCCGGTATCCAGATTGTATACATGATGATGCGGGCAATTATTAGAATCGTAAAAGACACGTTCCCGGTCAATCAGAACTTCACGAACCAGACCTTTGCTGGAGAACAGCGCCATAGTGTTGTACACCGTTGCCCTTGATACAGCGCCCCCCGCCAAATTCACACTCTCCAGAATATGGTCAGCAGAGAGGTGTTGTTGCTTCTGAAACAGCTGTTGCGCAATTACTAATCGCTGGCGAGTCGGCGTAATACCATGCTGCCTGAGCAGGGCAATCACTTCATCTCGCGCCAATGGAAAACTGGAAATAGCTTTATTCATGGTCAGATTATACCTCGATTTTTTGCCTGCATCAGCCTGCAAACACCGATTAATTAATGATTAGCGTATTATTATACTAATAACTGATCAAATGACTAAAAACATAACAGAATCATCGCTATAATTAGCGCTCGTACAATACAGGTACCGTGTATTTATTGCCATACCCAGTAATGCACCAGGCAAATCAACAAGTAAAAATTATGCGTATTCGGTTATAAGGCATGTCATTTCTCAATAAATTCTGGCTAAAACGCGCGAATTCACTGGCAAACAGCTCAAGCTCGCTCTATTACACCTTGCTTTGGCTACTGGCATTTATCGGTATAATTTTTGTGCTCGCGTTTCCATTTCTTGCCCTGCTGACTTTTGGCTGGTTGCTTGGCTTTATCTATCTCGTCAATCCCATGACCTGGCAAACCGGTGACTGGATAACAGTTGCGTCACTTCTGGCTTGCTCAGCCTACACTGGCTGGGTCAGTTTCAACCTGTTCAAACTACAACCGGAACTTCGCCCTGGCAAACCCCTGGAGGCAGATGCATTCCCTGTACTGGCTGACCGCATCAAAGAACTACGAGTCACCTATGAATCACCCGAATTCAAGGATATCAAACTAACAACAAATTTTCGTATTGAACTGGTTAGAACACCTGTAAATGGCTTCCCTGCTAACTTCACCAATACCTTACTAATCGGTTTGCCGGTAATGACCTGCATGACACCACTGCAGTTCAAGCTACTGCTGGCTAGACAGATTGGCCATCTATCAAAGAAGCACCGCAGCATCTCCAGACAACTCGTTCATATCAGAAACGCCTGGGACAGCTATAGCCGAATTTATGCTCAAGCATGGAAACCCGAGTTTATTCTTTTGCGCCTGTTCTTTTCCTGGTATGCCCCATTTTTCCACGCTAACTGTATTCCTGCGGTTCGCCTTGAGGCCTTTGCCAAAGACAGGCTAATGCTGGAAATCACCCCGACAGAAAGGGCTGCCGAAGCGATCACCATTTTTGAAATAAAAAAACGTTATTTAAAAATAGATTTCTGGCGCAAGCTTAATGATGCTGCCTATATCTCTGCCAAACCACCTTATTTACCCTATAGCACCATGCCAACGATTATGTATAAGATTTTAGATAGTGACCCTGACTATACGCAGCGTTGCTACGAAGCAGCGATTAATCGTGAAGTAATCGACAGTTCTGAGATGCCCAACTTGATGAAGCGTCTGGCTGCTCTTGGTCAGGAAGACTTTATTATACCCAGGCCCAGTAACGATACGGCTGCCAAACATTTCTTTGGTGATCAGCTGAGTGAACTGTTAAAACAAATGGATAACATCTGGTATCTAAAAAATAAGGATATCTGGAGTAAACGTTACAAACAGGGTATCGACGAAAAACGACGACTCAAGCTCCTGCGTGAACAGGCAGCACAGGCACTTTTATCAAACGCCGAGGCGCGTGAATATTTATTGCTCATTGAAAAATATGTCGACGCTAAAAAGGCTCTGCCACTATTTAAGGAAATTCTAAAAACTAATTCGATGGATGCGGATGTCTGTTATGACCTTGGTCGCCTTTTACTTGAGGCCGATGATGAAAGCGGCATTGATGCGTTAAAAATTGCTATGGATATCGATCCCAGCAAAACACCTGATAGCTGTCAGCACCTGGTCAATTATATGGCCAGCCATGGAAACACCCATGACGCTCAACAATACCGACGTATGATTCTGGAGTACCAGGCAAATCATTGAATAATCACAGCCAGGAAAATTGCCTGCCCGTCTTCCCTCTTAATACCGTTATGTTTGTTAACGGTATTCTGCAATTACAGATATTTGAGCAGCGTTATTTGCAAATGATCAAAACCTGTCTGAAGAATCAACATGGTTTTATCACTACCTTAATTCGTAGCGGCAGAGAGGTAGGGGATACACCCGATGTATATCCCATAGGCTGTTATGTCGATATTATTGACTGGAACACACTCGACAATAGCCTGCTGGGTATTACCACTCAGGCACGTCAGCGAGTGCGCCTCACAAAAACATATATCCACAATGACCAGTTAATGACGGCTGATTTTGATTATATCGATAATCTCAGTCCTACGGAACACGTGCTAATAGACCAGGAACTTTTATCTTTACTGCAGGCCTTGCATGAACATCCATTCGTTGCCACCAGGTACCCTGAGATTGATTATTCATCCAGCATCGAAATCGCCTATAAACTCTGCGAGTTACTACCGATATCTAATACTGATAAGCAAAAACTGCTAGAGGCCGAGCATAGTCATCTATTACTGGACCAGCTAAAAACCATTATTGCCAATCTTGAAAACCTGTAAGACTCACTGAATTTATCTCTGGTGATACTATTTCTGTATAATCGATGCACTATTTTACAGCGGTAAATAACATGCAACTCAATACTCAAACTCTAGGACAATTTTACTAATGGCCTGGTGGGGCACCTTACTCGGTGGCACTCTGGGTTACATGCTCGGCGGTCCACTCGGCGCTATGCTTGGTGCTGCCCTCGGTGGCAATTTTGATCGTGGCCTGAATCTTTCAGACCAGCTCGATAGTGGCAATATGGAGCGAGTACAGGCTGCATTTTTTACCGCTACGTTTTCCATTATGGGCCATGTCGCCAAGGCTGATGGCAAAGTCACCCCTGATGAAATTGCATCAGCCAGCCATATCATGGGCCAGATGCAGCTCAACAAGGAGCAAATAGCTGCAGCCAAAAAATTATTCAACGAGGGTAAAAATACCGATTTTCCACTCGATGATATCCTGTCCCAGTTCAGGAAAGAATGTCACCGGCGCCGTAACCTGATACAAATGTTTCTTGAAATACAGATTGCCATCGCCATGGCTGATGGTCACCTGCATGCAAAAGAGCAGCAGCTGATTTATCACATTGGTCAGCAACTTGGTTTTGCGCGCACGCATATTGATCAGCTGCTACGCTTCACCAGTGGCTCGACACATGCACAGCAAAGTCATGCTCAATCACTGGATGATGCCTATGCTATTCTCGGTGTGAAACCATCGGATTCAGATGCTGAGATAAAAAAGGCATATCGACGCTTAATGAGTCAGCATCATCCTGATAAACTAGTCGCTAAAGGCTTACCAGAGGAAATGGTAAAAATAGCCACTGAAAAAACCCAGGAAATTCATAAGGCCTACGACCTTATAAAATCAAAGCGCAATTAGGCAGGAATATTATGAAAATTGAAGGCCCACTAAAAATTAGCATCGCTGATACCGATACCGGTGACCGTGAGCTACAGCTTAAATTTACACCTGAATTTAAGGCCATGAAACTCAATGAGCAGTGCGATGCCTTCCATGAATTTATCCATTACCTGAAAACAGAAATTGATGTACTTGAGGACAACGACCCCAATCGACAGGGTATGCTAACTATTCTACAAATTGCCGAGCAGCTGCTACCGCACGTAGAATCGAATGAAATCCCACTTGAAGATGCCATTATCGTTAATATTCATGTCGATAGTCCTTTTGGCAACCTGATTACTAAAAACTAGCCGCGTGTAGAACCGCTTAGCTCCCAGGCATAGGCACAATCCAGTTCTGATAACACGGCAGTCACGCCCTGACTGCCATCTTCCAGCATGGTATGTACCGGTGTGCGTTTCTGAAAACGGCGATGCGGCATATTCATCCAGCGCGCACCCATGTTCAGGTTTCTTGGATAGGATGTACGCAAGGCATCAATGATCCCTAACAAAGATCGGATACGCAGATTCACCGACTCGATATCTGGTAACGGTGTATTTTCACGAAATTTTTGCAGGTGACGACTACGTTGCCCTTCTGGCAAATCTAGCAATGCCATGATCTGCTCACCTGATAGCCCCCACTCATCAACGGCTGCCATAATCTTTAGCGTTGCTGCCATACGTTGAGATTCTGTTAATTCGTTCATATTATTTCTCGAAACTGTTTTTTACGACATAATAGTATGATTGAAGTTTAGCATGATTATAAATCAGGAAGCGACATGGCCATTAAACCTGTTTTACGTATGGGTAATCCACTTTTATTACAACAGGCAAGAGCCATTACAGATTTTGATTCCCATGAACTTAATGCGTTAATCAGGGATATGCAGGATACAATGCGAGCCGAAGACGGCGCCGGCCTGGCTGCACCACAAATCGGCGAGAGCGTCCGGGTTGTGATTTTTGGTGTTGATAAAAATCCACGTTACCCAGATGCCGAAGCAGTACCACAGACAATTTTAATCAATCCAACAATCACGACTCTCAGTGATGACATGGATGAAGGCTGGGAAGGCTGCCTGAGCTTACCCGGCTTACGTGGCCTGGTGCCACGGTATCGCCATATCAAATATTCAGGATTCGATCTTTATGGCAATGCATTCGAAGTCGAAGCAACAGGCTTTCATGCTCGAGTGGTACAGCATGAGTGCGACCATCTTGATGGCATTCTGTATCCGCAACGTATAAAAGACTTAAGGCAGTTTGCCTACACAAGTGAACTACTTTAACAGTGCTCCATAGTACAGTTCAGCACTTCCCTAAACTGATCAAAATCAGCAGGCCTGCCAATGTAATAACCCTGCACGGTTTCCGTACCACGTGCTCGCAGGAATTCAAACTGCTCCTGCGTTTCTACGCCTTCAGCAATCAAACTCAGCCCCAGGCTATGTGCCATAGCAATAATGGCCTCACATAAAGCTGTATCATCATTATTTTTTCCAATATCACGCACGAATGCCTGATCAATCTTAAGCACATCAAACGGGAATCGTTTCAAATAACTCAATGACGAATAACCAGTACCAAAGTCATCAATTGACAGTTTTATATTCATATCTTTAAAACTGTTAAGGATTGACACTACTTCGGGCACATCCTTCATCAGCAGTCGCTCGGTAATTTCAAATTCCAGACAATCCCCGGCAATATCATGCTTGTTCAACATACTGGCAATGAGTTCTGAAAAATCCTTATCTCTCACCTGACGACTGGAAAGATTTATCGCAAAATAAAAATCTCTACCAAATCCTTCATTTTGTAGGCGCTTTATATCACTACAGGCAGTGTTCAGAACCCATTCGCCAATATCAACGATAAGACCACTCTCCTCTGCCAGTGGAATAAATATTTCTGGTGAGACACTACCCAGCTCCTCATCATCCCAGCGGATTAGCGCCTCTGCACCTATCACCCTCTTTGAGTGTGCATCCATCAATGGCTGATACTTCAAACTAAACCTGTTGTTTTCTAATGCAGAACGCAGGCGTGTATCAATTTCAACACGCCTGATTACCGTATCACTCATCTCTGGTGAAAACATTTCATAGGTGTTTCGCCCCTTACTCTTGCCACGATACATTGCCGTATCCGAATTGCGCAGTAGAATGTGCGGATCATCACCGTCCCTCGGAAACAGGGCAACACCAATGCTCACGGTAACTGAAAATTCCATGTTATCAATCGTGCATGGCTGTGAAACGCGATCCAGGATTTCCTGTGTCTTTAATTGAATAAACTGCTCATATTCAGCTTCACTTTCACACTCAGTACCACCCAGCTCAGTCAGTAGAATAAGAAATTCATCTCCACCAAGCCGAGCCACTGTATCAACATCACGTACGCACCCTGTAAGCCGGCCGGCCATCTTGACAAGAAATTTATCGCCCGCCGAATGTCCTAGCGTGTCATTAATATTTTTAAAGTGGTCAAAGTCCAGGTACAACACAGCAATGTGCTTCTTGGTTCGCACTGCATTCGCAATTGCCTGTTGTAGTCGGTCATAAGCAAGTGAACGATTAGGCAGGTCGGTCAGCTTGTCATAACTCGCCTGATACAATAACCTGTCTTCATAGTCTTTACGCAAGGTAATATCTTCCTTGATCGCCAGGTAATGCGTCTTCTTACCCTCGGCATTAATTACTGGCGATATTGTCATACTCTCCCAGTAACATTCGCCACTTTTCTTTTTATTATAGATTTCACCAGTCCAGGAGCGCCCCTCTTCGATTGCATCCCACATACTCTTATATTGGCGTGATGGAGTTGTACCTGATGCCAGTATGCCAGGGTCTTTTCCTATTACTTCATCTGCAGTGTAACCTGTTACCCTGCAAAACTCAGGGTTTACATATTCAATACCACCTTTAAGGTCAGTAATCATTACTGACACTGGGCTGTGCTCAATCGCCTGTGATAGCTGTCTCAGGTTATCTGCGGTCAATTTGTGCTGCTCGACTTCACTCTCCAGATTCATCACCAGCTCATTAATATTCAGCGTCATGCTATTAAATGCTTTCGCCAGGCCACCTACCTCATCATCGGCTTCAACATTTGCAATCACTTTTAAATTGCCTTCACCTATCTGTTTAACTACTTCTGTCAGTCTGCGAATAGGGCCGAGCAGGTACTGCGTAGCACCGAGCATAATAAAAATCACAACAATTGAAATAGAAATGGCCAGTACTAGAGAGCTACTTAGCTGTTCATCTATCGGCTCCAAAAAGACGTCTCTTGGCTGTGCAAACAACAGTAACCATGGCGCGGTTTCCAGCTTGATTGCTGAAACAAGATATGGAACCGTACCCAGGCCATAAAAGTTGGCCTCGAGCAGGCTGGCATTAGCTTCAGCACCCTGTATTTCTTCCAGCCACTGCTGATCTTCCAGGTTTGCATCTGTTATTTTCGATGGTAATCTTTTCATGTTACGCAGAGCTTTAATTTTCTCTTCATCGATTTTTGCTGAAAGCGTATACTGTAAATCTGTTCGACGTCCATGAACCAGTCTCATCAAATTTTCATCAAGCAGCATC
>Ga0224501_10004230_pt1 | contig 11333 bp, 7 predicted proteins | sample SF_Oct11_sed_USG_4_FD_169105 | JGI IMG/M metagenome (GOLD analysis project Ga0224501, IMG submission 169105) | Sediment microbial communities from San Francisco Bay, California, United States - SF_Oct11_sed_USGS_8_1 | ecosystem: Environmental > Aquatic > Marine > Sediment | place: USA...
ATTATTATGGAGGGTCAAAGCGATTCGGCGACATTTGACTCTGTTCTTGAACTTTTAGTCATGGGGGGGCGTTCCCTGCCTCATGCTATGATGATGATGATTCCCGAAGCGTGGTCAAAAAATGACTTGATGGATCCTGAATTAAGAGCTTTTTATGAATATCATGCCTCTTTAATGGAGCCATGGGACGGGCCTGCCGCCGTAGCGTTTACCGACGGCAGCGTTATAGGCGCGACGCTTGACAGAAACGGTCTTAGACCCGCGAGATATGTGATTACAAAAGACGATTTAATAGTGCTGGCGTCAGAAGCGGGCTCGATTGAATTTGAACCCGACAGAATATTAAAACATGGACGCATTCAACCCGGTAAAATGTTCGTTCTCGACCTAAACGAGCAGAGAATCATTGAAGACAGCGAAATAAAAAAGCAAATAGCGTCAAGCCAGCCGTATAAAAAATGGGTAGACGAAAATATGATTCGCCTTTCTTCTCTGCCCGAACCGGAATTTGTTCATACCATTGATTCAGAAACAGTTTTTAAAAGACAGAAAATTTTCGGATACACGAAAGAAGAAATATTTATGCTTTTAAGACCAAAAGCCGTAGACGGGCAGGAACCAATCGGTTCTATGGGAGTAGACGCCTCTCTTGCGGTATTATCTGAAAAACCTCAGCCGTTATTTCGATATTTTAAACAGCTTTTCGCGCAGGTAACCAACCCTCCGGTTGACGCCATTAGAGAAGAGCTTGTCATGGAGCTTACAACGTATATTGGGGCAGAACAAAATTTACTAGAAGAAAGCCCGGCTCACGCTCACAGAATCGAATTAGAACACCCTATTCTTTCAAACAAAGAACTGGAACAGCTTCGAAATATTGCCCAGGGCAAATACAAAGCCATAACAATTCCTATTTTATTTAATCCCAAAATAAAACGCGACATGCGAAACCAGCTTGACAACATCTGCGAAGAAGCGGTAAAAGTGGTCAAAGACGGCGTTTCTCTTGTCATACTTTCTGACAGGGGCGTCGACGAAGATAACGCGCCCATACCAAGTTTATTGGCGACTTCGGGAGTTCATCATCATTTAATTCGCGAAGGAATTCGAACCAAAACCGGCATTATAATAGAAAGCGGCGATCCGCGCGAAGTGGTTCACATGGCCCTATTATGCGGTTATGGCGCAAACGCCATAAATCCGTATCTTGTTTATGAAACTTTAGAAGATATGCACTCAACCAATCTCATACCAGAGGTTAAAGATTATAATCTTGTACATAAAAACTATAAAAAATCAATTGCCAAGGGGCTGTTTAAGATTTTCAGCAAAATGGGCATCAGCACATTGCAGTCATACTGCGGCGCGCAAATTTTTGAAGCGGTAGGTCTTGACGCCGAAGTCGTTGAAAAGTATTTTACGGGAACATCCACAAAGATTGAGGGCCTCAGCATTGAAATGCTTGAAGAAGAAGCCGTAAAGCGCCACAAAGAAGCGTTTAATATTTTTAGAATACAAAATGTTCTAGCTGAAGGCGGGCTGTACCATTACCGCGTAAACGGCGAAAAACATATGCTGACGGCTTTAGCTATCGCCAAACTTCAGGAAAGCTGCAAAAAAAACAGTTATAAAATCTATAAAGAATTTTCAGCGTTGTGTACGCCCCCCGATAAACCTCTTCTGACTTTAAGAGATTTGTTCGATTTTGATACATCGGGCAAATCTATTTCTATTGATGAAGTAGAGCCTGCCTCTGAAATTGTAAAGCGTTTTTCAACGGGGGCCATGAGCTTCGGCTCTATCTCAGAAGAGACCCATAAAAACCTCGCTATTGCCATGAACCGCATAGGAGGCAAGTCAAATACCGGCGAAGGAGGCGAAGATCCCGAGCGATTTAAGCCCATGGCAAACGGCGATTCTGCCCGTTCGTCGATAAAGCAGGTAGCGTCGGGCCGTTTTGGGGTTACCATAAACTATCTTACAAACGCAGACGAGCTGCAAATTAAAATCGCGCAGGGCGCAAAACCCGGCGAAGGCGGCCAGCTTCCGGGCATTAAAGTCGATAAAATAATAGCAAAGACAAGATACAGTACGCCAGGCGTAACACTTATAAGTCCCCCGCCCCATCATGATATATATTCTATAGAAGATTTAAAACAACTGATTTTTGATCTTAAAAACGCCAACCCCAAAGCCAGAATAAGCGTAAAGCTTGTCGCAGAAACCGGCGTAGGCACCATCGCCGCCGGGGTCGCGAAATGTCACGCCGATCATATTTTAATAAGCGGGCACGACGGCGGCACCGGGGCAAGCCCCGTATCTTCTATTCACTATGCGGGTACGCCATGGGAGCTTGGCCTTGCCGAAACTCATCAGGTTCTAATTCAAAACGGTCTTAGAGACCGGGTTTACCTTGCGACAGACGGCAAGCTAATGACCGGCAGAGACGTGGCCATGGCCGCTCTTTTAGGCGCCGAAGAATTTGGTTTCGCTACGATTCCTTTGATTACGCAGGGATGCATCATGATGAGAAAATGTCACCTGAACACTTGTCCGGTTGGCATTGCTACCCAAGATCCCGATTTAAAGAAAAATTTTACGGGCAAACCTGAGTATCTGGTCAATTACATGTATTTTGTAGCCGAAGAACTAAGGGAACATATGGCAGAAATGGGATTTAAAACCATTAATGACATGATTGGGCAAACCCAAAAACTTATTATCAAAAGACCCAATAAACACTGGAAGGCGCGCGGCATAGATATGAGCAGACTGCTTGAACGGCCCAAACCGGCCTTTAATACTGGAATTTATCGCTTAAAAGAACAAGATCACGGTCTTGAAAATCAAATTGATTTAAAATTTATTCAACTTGCTAAAAAAGCCATTGAAAATAAAAAACCGGTAAAAATAGAAATGCCCGTTCATAACCTTGACAGAACGGTCGGGGCCATGCTTTCGGGCGAAATCGCCAAAAAATACGGCGACGAAGGACTGCCCGACAATACTATTGAAATCAATCTTACGGGAACCGCCGGGCAAAGCTTCGGATGTTTCTTGCATAAAGGCGTAACTCTTGCCCTGATAGGCAGCGCAAACGATTATTGCGGAAAGGGTCTATCGGGAGGCAGAGTTATCGTAAAAGTGCCCGATAACGTGTCTTTTGACCCTTCAAAAAATATCATTATAGGAAACACATCTTTTTACGGAGCGACCGGCGGCGAGGCCTATATTAACGGAATGGCCGGCGAAAGGTTCTGCGTAAGAAATTCGGGAGTTCATGCCGTAGTAGAAAGCGTAGGCGACCACGGATGCGAATATATGACAGGCGGCAGAGTTGTTGTAATAGGCGAAACGGGAAGAAATTTCGCGGCGGGCATGTCGGGCGGCATTGCTTATGTCTGGGATCCCGATAATAAATTTCTTAACAATGTAAATAAAGAAATGGTTGATTTAGACCCCCTAAAAGAACCGGAAGATATTGACATGGTAATACATATGATAACCAGACATAAAGAATTTACAAATTCAAGGCGCGCGTCTTTTATTTTAAGCAACTGGGAAACAGAAAGCAAAAACTTTATAAAAATAATTCCCGGCGAATATAAAATGGCATTATTAAAATTAGAAGAAGAAAAGGCGGCAAAAGCTGAGATCAGCTAAAAAGGATTAATTTTATGGGAAAGCCGACAGGATTTCAGGAATTCGAAAGAACCGATCTAAAAAAAGACCCGATAAAACAACGCGTAAAACATTACCGCGAATTTGAGCACACCTACGATAAAGATACGACTGAAGTGCAATGCTCCAGATGCATGAACTGCGGCATTCCTTTTTGTCACGCAGAAACGGGCTGTCCCTTAAACAATTTAATTCCCGAATGGAACGATCTTATTTACAGAGATCACTGGAGACTTTCGCTTGAAAATCTGCACTCAACAAATAACTTTCCCGAATTTACGGGGCGCGTATGCCCGGCCCCCTGCGAATCGGCCTGCACGCTTGGCTTAATAGAAAAACCCGTATCGATCAAATCAATTGAGCGAAGTATTATAGAGCATGGTTTTGAAAACGGCTGGGTAAAACCTCGCCCCCCTAAAGAAATTAACAATATCACAATCGCCGTTATAGGCTCAGGGCCCGCCGGTTTAGCGTGCGCCCAACAGCTTGCCAGAGCGGGCTATGTGGTAACGGTTTTTGAAAAAAACAGATTTTTTGGCGGACTTTTGCGCTACGGCATACCCGACTTTAAGCTTGATAAAAATTTAATTGAAAGAAGAATAAGTCAAATGCGCTTTGAAGGCATAAATTTCAAAGGCGACACGCATATCGGCAAAGACATTAAAACTGAAGACTTGCTTAAAAAATATGACGCTATTGTTATCGCCACCGGTTCTGAAAAACCGAGAGATTTGCCGGTAAAAAACCGTAACTTAAAAGGCATACATTTCGCGATGGAATATTTAACCGAACAAAACCGCATTTTAAGCGGAGAAATTCCCAACCATACCATAAACGCTAAAGATAAGCATGTTGTTGTTATTGGCGGCGGCGATACCGGTTCAGACTGCGTAGGCACCGCAAACAGGCAGGGAGCAAAATCTGTAACGCAGCTTGAAATACTTCCCGAACCTCCCGTAGAAAGACCCGACGATACGCCATGGCCCTTTTGGCCGAGAATCTTACGAACCTCTTCAAGTCATGAAGAAGGCGTAACAAGAATGTGGTCGGTTTCAACAAAAGAATTTACCGGAACCGAAAAAGTTGAATCTCTTATAATAAATCAGGTTGAAATGAAAGACGGTAAATTTGCCGATAAAGCCGATACAAAAAAAGAAATTAAAGCCGACCTCGTCTTTATAGCCATGGGGTTTGAACATACTATTCATGAAGGTCTAATAGAAGAATTAAAAAAAGAAGGATTAAAACTCGATAAGAGAGGGAACATTAAAGCAGATACTGAAGTTTCTGATTTGGAACATTGCACTTCAGTTGCGGGCGTTTTTGCCTGCGGCGACGCAAGGCGCGGCCAGTCTTTGGTGGTATCTGCCATTGCCGAGGGGCGCCAATGCGCTTATTCGGTTCATCAGTATTTTATAGAAAAACAAAAAAAAGAACAGCAAGGCATATAATATGAGCGGCGAAAACAAAGAAACCAAGAAAGAAGTGAGCATTGACGAAATGCGAAAAATCGCTAAATTATCGCGCATTAAACTTGAAGGCGAAAAACTGGAATTAATGGTAAAAGATTTTAATCAGATACTTGAATTTGTAAGACAAATTGAAAACGTTGATACCGAAAATATAAAACCAATGGAGCATGTATTAGATCATAAAAATGTAAGACGCGAAGATAAAGAGAAAGAATCTTTTCATCATGACGTCATAAAAAACATGGCCCCCTCATATGAAGCTGGCTTTTTTATCGTTCCTAAAGTTATTGACGCTTAAAAATAAATGCCCATAAAACCGCACGAAAGCGAAGAATACCAGAACTTCTTGATCTCTGACGAGAGGGATAGTATTATACCCTCTTCTTTTTATGAACTTTTAATACCGCAAATTGAACCCGAATCAAATTTATTAGATTTCGGATGCGGTTTGGGCTTTGTCGCATTTTATTATGCCCTTAAATACCGCGATATTGAAAAGACAAAATTTTACGGATGCGACTACCAGGAAGACCTGCTTGATCTATGCTGGAAGAAGGCAACCCAAAAAGAACTTAAAAATACTACTTTTTTTTATACTCCCGATAAATCAAGAATCAATTTTCCCGAATGGCTTCCGAAAATGAATCATATTATTTTATCTTTTTCGCTTTCGTGCGTTGAAGAAAAAGATCATATTCTTTTATCATTATCGCAAATTTTAGCCGAAAAGGCCATGATTCATATAATTGAATGGGAAAAAGATTTTAACAATAAATTCTTAAACGAATATTATAAAGAGAAAAATCGAATTTCGCTTGAAGAAACAGAAAATATTTTAGAGAAAATAAAATTTAATGTTATAAAAAAAAGAACGCCGCAGCAAGGCTGTTATTCTTTATCGGTATCGCCCCAAGCCTAAAATATATAAAACTAAAACATTAAAAATAAGAGGCCGCGCCTAGAGTCAGCCCCGTCAGGCGATTTGAAATATCAAACTGTATCTCAGCGACAAGACTTACAAATAGAAATCTTATTTCGCCCCCTGCGATAAGTCTTTGCTGGGCTATCGCGGGAACTTTTGTATTATATACCCTGAAGCTGCCGCCGGTATAGTCGCCATTTAAAGAGCCTGCCGTCGACCCTATGGTCATTTTCTCGATATTGCCGGTTAAGTCAATGCCGAGCCTTCCAAATTGAAAAGAAATTCCGTAACCGACATAGGCCATGACAAATTCGAGGTCAAACCATGCTTTTATTTCGGGACCCAAACCAAAATACTGCCAGCCGGCCGAAGTATCTATAGTATAATGAAAATCTGTCATTGTATAAGAATGACCGCCAATATCGCCCAGAGAAAACCCCGGGGTTTCTTCCAATAAATCAGATTTTACCGTAACGCGACCCCTGTTATAGATAAAGAATCCCCCTATCGATAAACCGGGCTTTAAAAAAGAACTGGGATAAACATTATACATCGAGCGAATCTTAAAATGCCCGTAACGAAGCGATAAATCGCTTCCGTTTGTTCTGCCGAGATCCATACTTACCGTAGGAAAGAACGAGGCCCGTACATCCCACTTTGGCGTTATACCCAACCCCATATTTATGCTTAAAGCCAAAGCCGGAAGTATTTCAGGAGTTCCGGCGTCGGATATTTTTTCGGCCGCCTGGCTTCTTATCGCCTGCGAATTGGCAAAAGAAACCCCGGTAGCAAAACCCAAATAAAAACCGGGAAAAGAGCCGATATTGTCTTTGCCCACGGGAGAAGTTAAGTGCGTGGTTAAAAGAACAGCCGGGCTGTAATACTTAATAAATATTCCTGAATACTTATCGTAATCGTCGACATACTCCTGCACCCCGCTTAAAAGCGTTGGGTCTTGGGCAATTATATCGGGAAAATCAATTTCTGTTTCAGCATAAAGATTATTAAAAAAGATAAAGAAAACCGCGATTTTTATTATAAACCGAAAGACAGGTTTTATCATTGCGTCTTTATATTCTTGTTTATATTCTTGTTTTTTATTTTTCAATAACATAATTTAAACGTCTTTACGTAGCCTTTGATTGTGATTTTTCTGCAACTTTATCTAATATATTTATATAACGTTTCATCCGCATTATTTTTAACGTTTATATTCAATTATTTTTATATCGTCTATGACGGCAAGCCCTTCTTTAAGGTTTTCTGCAAGAAAATCGAGCAGTTTATTAATATTTTCTTCTACATCGATAATTTCTATAACCATGGGCAGTTTTTCTGATATCGACAAAATTTTAGCCGAATGAATTTCTGAATGCCTGCCAAAACCCATGATTCCCCGAAAAACAGTCGCTCCCGCTAATTTTAACTCTTTTGCTTTTAACGCAATTTCTTCATACAAGGGTTTTCGGTCTATTTTATCTGTCTCTGATACATAAACTCTTAGCAGTTTCGCGTTTTTTCTTTTTTCCATTTATAAAACCTTTTTTACCAATTTTAATAAAACTCTCGCGAAATAAAATCCGAAAATAACCAGAATAATGCCCGTTATATTCTGCAGTAACACATTGAAAAGCGCCCATTTGATTTCTTTATTTTTTAATAAATTTACCGTCTCAAGCGAATATGTCGAGAAAGTTGTAAAGGCCCCCAAAAAGCCGATTGCAATAAAATTTCTAATTTCAGGCGATATGACTTGTTTTTCAAATATCTCATAAAAAAAACCTATAAAAAAAGAACCCGCCAGATTTACAAAAACAGTGCCCCACGGGAACATCGCGCCCATATTGGCGTGAACATACTTTGAAGCGGCATATCTTAGTATTGCGCCAAGGCTTCCGCCGGCGGCTATAAATAAAAACAATTTCACTTATGGCATATATCGGCTTAATTTAAAGATGGTGTTAGAGAAAAGTCATGCGGATAAAATGCTATACAGATAAAAAAACGGGGCATAGTGCCCCGTTTATAAAAGTTCTTATATTTGAAGTCTTTGTTTTAACAAATTTTATTTTTCTTATTCTCCGCCGCCATCGGTTACGCAATAAACATGATAATCATAAGAACTGCTCTTAAAATCATCAGCGGTAAACCATGTACCGTCGGCGCCGGGCATATTGTAAGAAATTTCTTCAATTAAATAGCCGTGCGCGTTATAGGTATAATCGGTGTAAGCGCTTACATCTTGCGTTGCCGAACTGTAAGAAACTGATCTTATTATATTACCCGCGGCGTCGTAAATTGATTCGCTTCTTGAATTAAAAACGTCGTCTTCATTAAGCCAGATACCGTCAGCGCCCGAATTAATAGACGAAAAACTAAAAGTTTGCTGACCAGACGCGTTATATTCATATAACGTGTAAGTGTCAATGTCGTCGTCAATTGTGTACCATTGACCATCAACACCGGCGCCATTATATTGAACATATTGTGTTTGGTTGCCTGCCGCGTCATATTGTCTCTTTTGATAATAACTTACGCCGGTATCGTCATCGGTCAACCAAAACCCATCAGGGCCATAACCGCCGCTTGCATAATAAGCATATAGCGTTTGATTATTGTTCGCGTCATATTCAGAGACATTGGCTATGTTTAAGACATCGTCAGCTGTAAACCATTGTGTGTCTGTTCCCGGGCTTGTATATTTTGCTTCAACGGTTCGTCTACCGTTTGCGTTATAACTGTACGTGTAATGAAAATTAACGCCTACATCGTCGCCGGTCATCCAAAATCCGTCAGCTCCGGGACCATTGCCCCCGCCAGCTGAGTAACTAACCTTCTTAACCAATTTGTTTTGAGCGTCATATTCATACGCGTAAGAAGCATTCTCTAACACGTCATCAGTTGTAAACCATTGCGTGTCTGTTCCCGCTCCTATATATTTTGCGTTTAATATTTGGTTGCCATTCGCGTCATATTCATAAACATAGTAATTAGACACCCCTGCATCGTCGGCTGTGCCGGGCGTTTCGTCGCCGCCATAGCCCCCGCCAATTGTACCGGCTACATAGTAGACTTTAAGCGTTAAATGACCCGCGGCGTCTCTAATGCCTGCCCAACAGTTATAGGTATAGCAGTAGGTAGATAGCGTATCATTGCCGTCAAACCATGTTCCGTCGCCGCCATTTGCGGTATACATCATGTTCAAGGTCTGGTAACCGTTTGCGTCAAAGTCTCCCTGGTAATAATTAACAACGCCCTTATCGTCTATCGTGCCCGGTATCTGGTCGACGCCGGGACCGTTGCCTTCGCCATACTGGTAATTTACCGAAAGCGTTTGCTGATTTTGAGCGTCATAGGTTCTTGCCCAACTGCCGTTATTTAACAAGTCATCATCAGTATACATGATACCGTCTGTGCCTGCGCCTATAATTCTCAAATCAAGCGTTTGGTTACCGTTTGCGTCATACGCGTACGTCATATAATTTGATTGCGTATCTGTCGCGTCATACCAGTCGTCGCCGCCGTTGCCGTTAAAATAAGCAGATTCAATGAGGCGCCCGGAACCGTCATAAGTGTATTTATGATAACCGGTTATCGCGTCGTCGCCTGTAAGCCATGCGCCGTCAACGCCCGGCCCGCATGCCGCGCCTGAGCAATATAAAGAATGAGTTTTTACGCCCGCGTTAAAAATTTCTCTCGAATATTGGCTGGCATTATCATCAGCTGTAAACCAAAAGCCGTCAGCGCCTGCGCCTGCGTCAATTGAATCATAATAAGCGTTCATTGTCTGGTTGCCGCTTGCGTCATATTCATAGGCATAGTAATAACTTACCCCGACATCATCGCTCGTTAGCCAAATTTCGTCGCCGCCGGGGCCGCCGCTGCCTGTATAATAAGCTCTTATTATCTTGTTACCGCTTGCGTCATATTTAGAAGCCTGGTAATTATCTGCCCCAACATCGTCAGAAGTCATCCATATACCGTCAGGCCCCGCGCCGTTGCCATTGCCGGCATTGTAATAAGCATATAATATTTGCTTGTTATTAACATCATACTCATACGCGTAAGCATACGATAAATAATCATCTTCAGAAAACCAGATGCCGTCTGTACCCGAAATATTATAATAGGCGTAAAGCGTTTGGTTGCCGTTTGCGTCATAATCTTTCATTCTATATGATAAAACACTTGAACCACTGTCATATTCTACATATAAGAGACATTTATTCGCCGCTGAAAGACTGGTACATTCTCCAAATACCTCTAAAACGCCGTTCAAATACTCTTCATCCCTTATTTGTTCTTGTTCAGTCGTATCGGCATACGTATAAACATATCTATAATCGCCATCCATTTCTATTTCAGTTTTCAAATTACCGCTGGGATAATATTCTTTGCTGATGAAAGAACTGCTACTCATGTCAATATCATCATCTCCCGTAAACCACTCGTTGTCAAGACCAGGAGAATAAAAATACATAGTACCTAATTGGTTGCCGGTATTTTCATCATAAGAATATATTTCATATGAATCAACATCTCCGCTTGTATAGCTTATATATTTTGATTCAAGACTCTCAAAATAACCGTCTGGGCATGAAGAGCCTGTACAATCTGTGTTACAAACAAGATAATCTCCGGCGCTGTCGCAGGTTTCGTCTGTATCAACAATACCATCGCCGCAATAGGCCGCAAGGCAATTTGTTCGGCAGCCATCGGGGGCAGTATCGCTATTTGAAGAGCCGCTATCGCATTGCTCATTCGCTTGAACAATACCGTCGCCGCATACAGCGTTGCTTGTAGTTGTCGTGTTGCTTGCAGTTGTAGTGTCGATTGTTTCATCGTCAGAACAGCCGACAAACAAAACAGATATCATTAAAATTATTGCTTGTAATAATTTCAATGAATGATTAAATTTTATTTTCATCTTCTCTCCTTTTTTTCAATTAATTTTTTACGGTATTTTTTTTAACGAAATCTGCCGCTTAAACAATCTTGGCATAAAATCGCAAAAAAATACGTTATCTGTCTTAATAGAGCCTAAAGAGTTCCTAAAAGGTGACAATTTTTTTTAGAATTTTTGTTTTTTTTTATAAATTAAAAAAAACATTAAGCAACGGAAGGTTTACCAGCTTGCCCCGCCGGGAGCAAATTGCAATCGAATCTTTAAATTTTTACTACTTCTTTAAGTATCTTTTTGCCTATCGCGGGTCTTAATGATCTTTCAATTGCCAGGTCTATTTTAATATCAAGTAAGT
>Ga0224501_10004231_pt1 | contig 11332 bp, 10 predicted proteins | sample SF_Oct11_sed_USG_4_FD_169105 | JGI IMG/M metagenome (GOLD analysis project Ga0224501, IMG submission 169105) | Sediment microbial communities from San Francisco Bay, California, United States - SF_Oct11_sed_USGS_8_1 | ecosystem: Environmental > Aquatic > Marine > Sediment | place: USA...
TAGTGTCCAGAAATTTTCTAATTTGCTTGAAAAGGTATAGCCTGGAACTGGCTTTAGAGTGCACATGTTTAATGTGTTCTTCCCAAGATAGGTTTTCATTGAAAACTACACCAAGAGATTTAATTTTTTTTTTACTCTGTCAATAGTTTCACCACCAATGTTTAAAGCCACATTGTAATAACATAATGTGGCTGTACGTTACCGAAATTATGCATGCCTACAGCTTGGTAGCCATCCACTGCTTGTTACCCAAGTCATCAGCTGGAAATCATGAGACAGGCGTTTCGGAGCGTACATCAGAACAACTTTCCGTGATCTGCCCCAACAGCTTGATACCACCCGGCGCATCGGGTACACGGAGTCCTTTTGCAGCATGCCATTTCTCGAACCGCAATTAGTTCTACAATGCTATAGGTGGCAAATGCACAATCCGCACCTCTTTCAATATCGCATCACAACGGACACACACAGGACAACCACTTAGGCTGAGCCCTGTGCAATTGGCAATTGGTGCTTTATTCCAGCCCCACCGGAGGGACTGAATGCCTATACTCACTCCGCCAGCATTTCTATACAGGACCCTGCCTTTAGCTGTGCGCGAGCCAATGGCTTAGCTCCCCAGCTTAAGGGAAAAGCAAGTACTAAGCCCACCCGCCGCTAACACCATAATCCTTAAGCAGCTAGAATAACTTGGCAGGGTTAGGCGCCAGAAAGCATCCTACCCACCTCCAACCTGTGTAATGTCCAGCCACACAGTTACTCTGTGTGCCCATCACCCAATTCTAGATCCAAGCCGAGCATTTTTCCGCTGTACACACAAGTTCTTTAATAATTGACGGCAGCCTTCTACCATTACCAACAAAGCCTCAACATCCAACTTCGACTGCAAGGACTTTGCACCTCCAGCCTTTCGGTTTACAATCTTGGGCCAGTTGTTCATACCAAAGCAGCTTTCACTCATGTGCTCACTCAATGTTCTCCTCTCATGGTACGGCTAACTCCACCACTGCACTCTCTCACAGCCACATCCCAAATTTATATAAATAAATGAATACAGAAAACATCCCCATTGTGAAATAATGAAAGAGGAGTCTATATGGGTTGCCCCTATCAAGTTGAGAATCGACTTGGAACCAGAGATATATGACATTAATGCAGATCGCGATATTACCTTCATGAGACTTGCTGGTGATTACGAAATCGAGGCTGCCATTGTATGCATATACAAAATAGCCTGTCTAGTAATAATGTAAAGTATAGATTATAGACCTGTGTAGATGTCTAGATGAGATCGCTAGCTTATAACTATGGTCTTACAACTTACAAGACATAATTCTTTGCGTATACAACCTTTTCGTTTGGGAACCTCCGCGGTTCGCATGCAGACATATCAAACAAAATCTATCAGCAACATTGATTTTGAGACAGCCTTTCCATGATAAATCTTTTGTCTTAGGATCAGTGGGTAATAGTCCTGACTAGGTTTGCAAATAAAAGAACTTAATTGCAACCAACAAACCGACTGCCCAGCACATGGCTCCCAAATCTATGGTCATGAGAACATCTAAGTGTCCCTGTTGCACATATGTTATAGGAGAATAAACATTTCTCCACACACAGATATCTGGGGCATAATGGCGACACCCCCATGAACATGAATATGGCAGGTATTACAGAGCCCATGTCATGCAGTAGTACATGGAATCTATTGGCGCTGCAACAGGCTTTCCAAACATCTTTAAACCCGCTGATTCTGAGACAAAAATTTGTTATGGAAAGGCTCTCCCAAAATCAATGTTGATGGTAGGTTTTGTTTTATATGTCTGCATGTTGACCGCAGAGGTTCCCAAAGGAAAAGGTTGCATATATAGAAAGAATTATGGCTTGTAAGTTGTAACATCATATATTTATAAGCTAGTCATCTCATCTAGACACCTACACAGAGCTATAATCATTGCTCTACACTATTACTGGTAAAATGGCAAGTAACTGTTGTACCGTATAGACACACAGACCACAATGTGAGTTATATTCTCTATATGAATAGTCCACATAGTCCCCTACTTAATAAGATAACTTGACCAAGCAATCACTAATATCGAGATTTCCTGCCTCGGCTCTTATAGAGGGGACTTTGACCTTTGGGATGATATCATGTTTGACATGATTGGCCTAGTATTTGTATTAAAAACATGGCTGAAAACAGGCTATTTTGTATGATACAACGGCAGTCTTGCTCTCGTAATCACCTGAGAATTGCGGTTTTGAGATTATATTTCGACCTTGTTCTTGCATCACAACTGAAAGCAGTCACGAGTTGTCCTGGGTTTGACTGGCAAACTTGGGTAATACCGTATTCAATAACTTTTAGTGTAGTAGCGGAAGCTGACTTGCTACAGGTCAACGCACCAAACGAAAATAACGGCGAGTCTGACTCATGAGCCACACTCACTGACTGAGTGACACAGTCATTGACTGAGTGAGTGACTGACAGGTCACAGTGTGTGACACTGACAGTCTCACACTCGCAGTCACTCTCAGTCAGTCTCACTCTCAGTCTCAGTCATTCACGGTCAGTGACTCAGTCTCAAACAAATTACAAACAAAGCTAAAGCCTAAACTCAAAGTCAAAGTGAAGTCACTCCCCACTCCAGTCTCTGGGTCTGGCTGTCAGTCTCACTCTCACTCTCAGTCACTGAGTCAGTGCCAATTGCTCTGATCAGTGTTTGTCTGCCGTCACCCATTCAATGATTTATACTCAGTCATAGTCCTCACTCACTCACTCACTCACTCACTCCCTGAGTCAGTCTGTATCGCTAGTGTGAGTGCTACCGTGCATGTGAATGTATGACTCCCCGTCCCTGGCTCAGGAACTGAGTGAGTGGCTGGCCGTTGATGTTACTTGAAAGTTACTCAATTGGTAATTTTAAATTTCACATTTTCACTTCACTTTCGGTATCTTATTTTGAAGTCGGAGTTGAAGGTTGCATTGATTTTGAAATTCAACGTCAAGAATTGGTTCTAATAACCTATCAAACATGGCATGGGTATTGATTGAATAGCAATGAATGAATGACCCATTATTTGATTTTGACTATGGACGGTTCATAGTCCGATTCTTTCTCAACTTGCAACAGGGTTTCGGTCTCTCACTCGAGCAGAGATCTATTCTATGGACGAGACTGGTTTACCACAGGGATGAATTTTTACACACGCGGGTGAAATCAGAACATTGTTAACCAAGCAACAATAGCATTGCCTACAGATTTTTCGATCACTCAAATAATTCGCACCGTAGCCTATAGTAGGCCTACTCTACCGTTAGTGGAGTTAGTGAGTCAGGAAATAAGTGTTACACTAATTAACCCTGACTATTTTTCTGTCGCTGTAAGGTTAAATCATGATTACATATATGATCCATGTGTCCAATCTCTGAAACTTGTCATTGGTTTAATAATTGCAGATATAACGGATAGTTAATTTCTATGTAACTGCAAGTCACGGTCTGACTGACTTAGCTGCTGGTGGTGACCCCAGTATTTACGGTATGTACTCAGTAGAACAAGGAATATGCATCACGTCTTTTCATTCAGTATCCTGATCAGGTCAGGGATGTGCAGAAGTTGGCCTCTTCAGTCTTTGACTAAGCGTTTCCCCAGGTGCGTCAGTAGGAGACATTCTGCTTGCACCCGCATATCCCATAAGGAAGGTGACTCTTTGGGAGGGCCTCCTTTATTTAGCGTCGGCATCTGAAATCGATAAGCTTGTTGCGAAAGGCAAAGTTTTTGCCCGAACTAGGAATAAAACCAGGGGCCCTGTGACAAGGCCCAGTACACTATCCACTAAGCTATCACTTCACCCCAGTGTGCCTTGCTGACAACTCAGGAAGAGCTTATCCTGAGGCACTGTGGTACTGTGGCTGTTACTATTCAGCCTTTACCAAAATCGTGTCCATTATTTAATTGTCAGCAATCAATCATGCATTTTTTAATTTGACCAGAGAGCTTATTCCTGGATGTTCAGCTGTAATCCCTGTACAGCCTCTGTGTGACTTTCATCTTATTCCAAATTTTTTTCAACTGACCAAACAGAATGAGGGATGCACATTTCCCATAGGCCTACCCAGCGTAAAGAAATAGTGGGATAACTCAGTGGTAGAGCGCTGGGTTTACAATTGTGAAAACTTGGGTGCGAAACTATATCAAGACTGACTTTTGCTGTGAGTGTGATCTCCTCAGAACAATCCTGGTGGCCCCTCACTTTGAGGTGGTGCATTGATATTGACCCAGTCCCTGGATGCTTTGTGTTACAGCATGACTAGTTTCACTGTCAAAATCATAATAGAGATCACTTTGTGTCACTGGTCCTGTGGTCTAATATCAAACCCGGGAACTTCACTATAACTGTGAACAGCTCATGCGAGAAAAATCCGCCCAGTCGGTAATTTAGGTAGTCTGTACTTGGCTGACCATGCATAACTCATAACTCCTGTCAACCTGTAGAATGAGTGGTGTCAGTTCTCACATGCTGATGGAGAAGACTTTGGAGTTGTCTCATCCTGGTGATGTGCACAGTCTGTGCGTCCATGGAAATACGCTGGTGACAACCAGCGGTGATCGCGCCATCCGCGTGTTCTCCTCATACACCGAACGTCCATACTCCCCTCTCTACCTACACAAATATCACGTAATTAGCTCGACTATCAGTCAGGATGGCCGCCTACTCGTCTGCACTTCCATGGATGGCAAGGTGAGCTATGCTGGCACCCATTGCTCTCTCCCGCAGTGAGTCGTCTTATCTGGTTAGCTGTGCGTCACAGACCTTATATAATCACCACATGTACCCTTTATACCCTCATCCAGTTTCAGACAACAAAATCCTATATACCCTTACCCAGTTTCAGACAACAAAATCCTATATACCCTCATCCAGTTTCAGAAAACAAAATCCTATATGCCCTCATCCAGTTTCAGATAACAAAATCCTATATACCCTTACCCAGTTTCAGACAACAAAATCCTATATACCCTCATCCAGTTTCAGAAAACAAAATCCTATATGCCCTCATCCAGTTTCAGATAACAAAATCCTATATACCCTCATCCAGTTTCAGACAACAAAATCCTATATACCCTCATCCAGTTTCAGACGACGGAATTACCTTGAAGTCGGGCTCTGTATCTGAAGCTCAAGCTCAGGTGAAGTGACAGCTCAGTATAACAACACGGCATCCCACCGTGTGCTTTTATATGGCAGTGCTATTTCTCCCCACTGGAGTCTATACTGTAGCCTCAGTGGGTACCCACCTGTGATAACTGAGCCTTATATCTATCGCGGCTAGTAAGGCTGCTACTGTAGAAGGAAATTTTGAGGTTTTGGTAGGAGACAGCCAAAAAGTATTTCATTGGTTGACTGGTTGAAATTACACTAGACGAAATACTCCTCTCAAAAATTGGCCTTTATGAAGGTTTCAAAAGGCTCTAATAAGATTTCCCTCCCATAATTATAATTTGAGCGGCTTATCTCACCAGTGGCCTCTACCGATGGCAGGCCTCTATCTATACGCCGGTCTCTATATACATATTTGCAGGCCTCGATCACAGAACTGGCCACTGGTAGATTGCTGCATATGTACATACACCCCCGTGAGCAGGGTATGAGAGCTTGCTGTTTATCTGGCAATGGTCTCCTCGCTCTAGGGGCTATAGACGGAACCATATCTTTGCTGGAGCTGACCAGTTATAGATTACTCAAGTAAGTTCTGCCCGACCCCACAACGCCCACCCCACAACGACCACCCACATGTCCCACAACGCCCCACCCCACAACGCCCCACTCCACCTCACCTCAAAACTAAAGCACCCTATGCCGACTCCCTTTCCCGCCCTCGCCCCTTTGATTTGGATTGCAGCTGAAAAGTTGTATATGGTGTGGAATCGGCTGTGCACCCAGATTCTCCTCACCGCTGTCGGCACTAGACAACCTGATTTCTGTACCCAGTACGCTCCGTGTCACGCACATTGGCAAGTTAGATAAGAACTACTGTTGGTATTGATGACTGCCTGCTTTCTCCAGTTAATCGTGTCTGCCTAACGGTGTCTGCATAGCAGTAGGTTCGTTATGCAGGTTTAACCTCTACCTCCTCTGTAGGCTGATGTCAGCTGAGGATGACGAGTCCATTATTTCACTGTCTTTCACCCCCGACTATCAGTGGCTCATCTCTGGTAGCAGTAAGGGTGACTTGCGGGTCTGGAATGCCCTCTTCCTCACTGAACGACCGGTCGCCATGGAGTTTGAGGCCCATGAGCTGGGAGTTTCCTGCATACAGATGGGGCCAGTCAGCAGTCGAGAGAAAGGTTAGTCATTGCCCGTACTCAGTATATCGACCCCTCTCTCTTTCTTTGAACCTAGTATATCGACCCCTCTCTATGAACCCAGTACAGTGAAAGTCGGTTACCTCGACCTCGGATAACTCGAAAACTCAAACCAAGTTTCAAGGTCCCTGCCTGGGTAATGAGAATTTGCTGGACATATCTCGAATCTCTAGTCATAACTCAAACTGAAAACTGCGGTTAGTGCCATCAAATTACCTTTTATGTGGCTGGATGTGTTTACTTTCTTGTGTAACAAGCTTAATTTCATTGTCTTCTTTTCACATGAGAGGAAAATCTCGCAAATTTTAGAAAGTTTAGCCAGGAAATGGAATACACTAGAGCGAAATGAATTCGCTACTGTGGCCACATGGTTGAAGCAAGGGGAGAGCATAACTAATAACTCCCCTGCAGTCCCTGGTCCCCTGCAGTTCGAGTTAACCAAGTTTCACTGTATATCCACCCCTCTCTATACGTACCCATATATCCACCCCTCTCTATACGTACCCATATATCCACCCCTCTCTCTACTTATCCGGTATATCCACCCCTCTATATACGTTCCCAGTATATCCACCCATCTATATATGAACCCAGTATATCCACTCCTGTATATACGAACCCTCTATATCCACCCCTGTATATCTACCCCTGTATATACGAACCCTGTATATCGGCTTCCTTACCCTACCCACCCTTTAGTACCATAGTTATGTTCTGGGTTCAAGTCTTGTTGGTTTACAGTCCTCTCATATATCCCGGGCTCGTACTACTTCAGAGTTCAGGATAATTACTATGTTTACAACTCAATGTAAAACAAATTTAAATACTGCGTTAATCTTGACCTTTTCTCTCTTTCTCAGACACAACTGTCTGTTATATGATGACGTGTGGTTGTGACTCGATGGTGAAGCTGTGGAGAGTCTACTATGCAGAGCACGATCAGAGTGAGTTTATCCGCAGCACATTGCTGTACAGGCTACTGTCTATAGGAACTATACCATCAGACTATACACCGTACGGGCTGTACTGTATATGAGCTATACCATCAGTCTATCCTGTAAAGGCTGTACTGTATATGAACTATACCATCAGGCCATGCGTAGTGCAGGCCATCACCCACATGGTCTATAAAACGTATGTCAGATCACTTCGGTAGATAAAATCCGAATGCTCTTTTCTATCAATAATGTCACTGCCACTTGCTAACTGCTGCTTGTTATTGCCATGACAAATAACGTATTGTCATACTTAAAGGTTGGATGACGAGGCAAATTTTTTTGGCTGATCGGAATCAGCATGTCTCGAAACCTACCTGAGTCAAGTTACAGTGCAAACGACACGGCAGAAGTCCCCTTAAATCCGTGCTAAAGATGGCAAAATTGTCACCCTCTGAAAAACGTTTTTAAAAGGGCGGAGCCTAATCAGCCATTTATATGGTGTATAATATCGCAAGTCAATGGCCAGGCACTCAAAGTTGATCGTTTTCTACCTGGCTTTACAGAGAGTGTCCCAATATTTGGGACACCTCATAACCGCGGACACATTCCTAAGGTTGTACACAAGCGCTGAGAATGGGTCTAGAGTGGCATCACTAGCTCCAGGTTTGTCAAAACAAGCGTAAAGAGAGCCATGTTTGGCCGATATTGCCCGGGAATCCCGGGGAATGCACGTGACCTGCTACGACGATCATGCTAAAGGGTAGAGTTGACACCATGGCTTCAACTGGTAGAAAATCGTACATATTACAGCGTCAGACAGCCACTTGGAATAGGACTAGGTTGCAAACATACTGCTGGCCTGTTTACGCAATAAGAGCACTTGTTTTGCTATTAGTAACGGACACAAACTAAGACTGAAACTTTCAGTCTTAGTTTGTGTTCGAGTGAATTTGCTCACCTTTTTTGAAAACGGTCTTTCAGTGACAGATCGGTTTCGAAAATGGTGAGCAAATTCACTCGGTCACCAAGTTAGTACCACTCACTTTGATTGCGAGGTAGACTAAGAGTTAGGAGTACCAATCACGCAGGCGCGCATATGTAATAACGTGGACCCGCTGTGATCTCTTTTGCAACAATTTACGTCACACGGGAAAATTTCGACTGAATGAAAGTTCATTTGAGAATTCCAAGATTTAACTGTATTTTTACTACATCCCCTGCTCAGTATGAACTTTTATTCGACTCAAGTAGGTTTTGAGACACACTGATTCTAATAAGCCAAAAAAATAAATTGTCTCGTCATCCAACCTTTAACACCACATGTATAGAATTGTTTCACACAGTCTTATTTCAATGGGCGAGGGGGCTGTCACCCAATCGATTGAGTGAGTCATCTTATTCAAGGGCTGTCTTGTTTATATTTATTTATACTAACTTATTCCCTCTTTTGCGCTTGCAGTGAAATCTCCACCAAAGAAAAACACTGATGATTCACTGAATGATTTACTCCTAACTCCCCCAAAGCTCAAGTCGAAACGATTCAGTGTTCCCAAGCGACAGGCAAATGATACAAATGACCTATTAACCGAATTGACAAATCAGATCACTCCGCGAGAAAAACCGTCAACCAGATCAAGTGATGCCAAACCTATCGACAGACAAAGCTGCTTCACCCAGTGGGACAATGAGGCGACTCCTAAACCCCCTAGAAGGGCTTATTACGGTGCTAAACACAAGCCTGATCAGCTAAAATCAGAGGAGAGATTGTCTTCTCATGGTGACAGACCGGCTCGCAGGGAGCGGTTGCTAGTTAAATGCGATACCTCATTGAATGACATGAGTGACATGTTTGATGATAGTGTGTGCACACAGGATTTTAGCTCATTAATGAGCAGTGATGACCTTCAGACTCCCATGCAAACGGGTAAGTACAGCACACACTTGGTGGTTTGTTTTATCGAGCTGCATAGTACTTTTGCTGGCTTCAATTTTTATGTATACATGCACAGAACTTTTAACAGCCCCACTGTCTTTTCATCCGGATTTGTCTCTGCCTTTGTGAAAAGAAATTTTACGGTTACACACTGATTGATAACTCATTGCCTTCTGTCAGACAATTATTTCATATCAATTATAGGTGAAAAACTCTCCATCAAAAACTCCTCACTGTGCTGCCAGTATAACAAAGCCATCAGATTTCACTTTTCGCCATGTCACAATTTCTTTGGGTATATTGATCTGTTGCCATAGTGAGAGCTGATTTAGGTGTTTTTGCAGTTATCTCCACTTCACCGGATGATGACTCTGCATATAAAAGCCAAACACCAAATACAAAACCTCCTGGAAAAGACAAATGTGAAAAAGCGTGTCTGTCCACTAGTGCACCCACAACAGAATCAAGTAATACAGCTTCAGTTGCTACGCTGTCTCCCTTGCCAAAGTCATCCAGTATACCGCCTAGTGTTTCCTGCCTTCAAACTACTTCATCCAGTAAGCCCGCAAAACAGGGCAGTTTCTCATTCAGCAGAATGGGCCTAGCACGCCCAGCGAACTCTCCAAGAAATCTGCCATCGATTTTATGCAAACCTTATACTCCTGTGATACCCGCCAGCAGTCGCCGGGCTTCCATCCACTATCCAGAAGCAAACTGTCTGCAAACAGAAACTCAACCTGTCACTCTTGATGTTGTGAAGGTGGTAGCTAAAAAGAAAACCAAGTTCAGTGCTCCTGCGCGATCAGCCACACCAAAACCAGGTAAGTATTGTAACCTGACTATGACTAGGTTGGTGGTGGCCGGTAATGTCATGTCCTAGAGGACATAGATAGTCAATGCACCGATAGCTCTGTTTCAAATAGCGGAACTGAACCGATTTTATCACTCATCAATACTGGTTTTCAATCCCAATGTGTTGATTTGTAGTGCACAGCGAAGCATCCTCACTCTTGGACGTGGCAGATCCTATATATAATGTGGCAAGACCTCTAGACCGTGTAGAAAATGACCCTTCTCTAACCAAGGCCCTGGGACAAACCATTTCCATATCTACTAAAAACCTGGAACCCAGTAGCAAGATCTTCGCCGGAAGCTCAGATACTGAAATAGGAACTCTGCCTGTCTTATTCGATAAAGCCGAAGGACTGGAGGTAGACTCTTGTCTCTATCGGAACCCCGAGAGTGTCAATGCCCCCACTAACTTCATTTCGATTGGATTCACCACAGCGTCTGGTAGCAAAATTACAGTGACAGATCAAAGTCTTCAAACTGTGAAATCATTGTTCAACAGTGATGTTGCGATTACCACTGAGAAACTGCAAACCGAGCAAGACTTGGTTCAATCTCCTGCTAAATCTTCGTTCAGCACTACTGAACCATTAGGCTTCAAAACTGTGTCAGGTTTCACTGGAAAAGTTTCAGAATTTTCTGAGGAACCAGAAAGCAGTACTGAAGTCACAGAGGCTTGTCCAGCTGTCGGCTTTCAGACTGCATCAGGCTCACCAGTGAAGGTGTCCGAGCAGTGTGTTGCTGCTGGCAAAGCACTATTTGATAAAGATTTTGCTGTCGGTGACACCAAGAAGCCAGAAATTACTGCTAGAAATGTGGAAGATCATCCAGCCTTGAACTTTCATACTGCATCAGGCTCGGCTGTTAGGATATCCGAAAAGAGTCATGCTGCTGCCACAGCACTATTTTACAAGGATTCTGCTGTCAGTGACACTGAGAAGCCAGAAATTACATCAAGAAATGCTGTGACCTGTCCATCTTTAGGCTTCCAGACTGCATCAGGGTCAACAGTAGAGGTGTCAGATCAGAGTCTTGCTGCTTCCCAAGGGCTATTTGGTGATGATTCTGCCGTCAGTGACACCAGGAAGCCAGAAATTACTGGTGGAAATGTGGAAACCCGTCCAGCCTTAGGCTTCCAGACTGCATCAGGCTCAGCTGTAAAGATATCTGAAACTAGTCTTGCTGCTGCCAAAGTGCTATTTGGTGATGATTCTGCCGTCAGTGACACCAGGAAGCCA
>Ga0224501_10004232_pt1 | contig 11331 bp, 14 predicted proteins | sample SF_Oct11_sed_USG_4_FD_169105 | JGI IMG/M metagenome (GOLD analysis project Ga0224501, IMG submission 169105) | Sediment microbial communities from San Francisco Bay, California, United States - SF_Oct11_sed_USGS_8_1 | ecosystem: Environmental > Aquatic > Marine > Sediment | place: USA...
TTATGCAGGGCGAATTGAAGGGCTTAATTGGGTCTTGGATCGTTGTCAAGAATTGGAAGATATGGATTCCAATTTTACGCCATCATCTCTTCAACGAATTCTCGGTGAAGTAAAGTCAGACCTTGAACATGAATTATCCGTTCAGAGGCGGGAAAAAGGAAGGCGGGCTGACGGACGAGAAGAGGCGTTGAATTTTGTTGCCGATTACCTTTCAAGCCTTATTACCGCGACGGAAATCGAAACCGCAAAAACCACGGTGTGAATCAAGTCCGATATAATCCATGATCGCTAGCGATGCAGTCATCACGGTCGGAGCCTCTTCGTCTCCACCGTGACCGCTGGCGTGGTCATGACGACTGCTCTCATGAATATCCCTTACCGCAAAATCACACGGGCACCACAACATCCTCAGCGGCAGCCGACGCCGAACCAATCCACAGCGGGCAGATCTTCGTCCGTTGAACAATTTCAATCGCTGAATGCATCCCTTCTTTATTGTCCCCAATGTCGCACCGCTACACCGACAAGAGAACGACTGTTGCTCGTCCTTCCTACCGGAGAACTCTTCGAATACTTATGTATACACTGTGGGACGTCTACCGGATCTAAGACCAACGGGCAACCAGGGCAAAATACCATCCACCACCCGTGAGAGAAAAAAACACCCAGCGAACCAATCAGCATGAGGTCACGGGAGGAACCTGAGTCCTTCCAAAGGAAGATGATCCTCAGCGGGAATAATGTCTAGGGTAGTTGATCTAGCGCGATTCCCTCCTCAATCAACAACACAGGAATATTTTCTCGAATCGGGTAGAGGACTTTCTGATCAGCCCGAACGAGACCAGCTTCTATCTGGTCCGACACGAGTTTCTGTCCGACATTCACTAATATCCCACGAGAAATTCCCTGATTCACCCGGTCCAGCAGAGAACCGTCGGCTACTGCCAATGACTGCTGTGTTTCAGGACAACAAAGAATCGATAGGCAGCTAAGATCGAAACCCATAGCGACACATCCCTCCATTACGCTCAAACGGCAAGCAGAAAAAGACAAAAAGAGGAAACACACACCGGATTAAAGGATAAGGGAAACCAGTAATCGGCGCAAGTCCATCAAATCAGTTGTGCCAAACAACCGGAACATTTGCTACACTCAAGTACACGTTCTCCAAAACTTCCTTCACGCACATGACAAAAACCACATCGACATTATTTCTGCGCGGCCTGATGGTGCTTGTCCCAACCTCCACCACCATCCTCATCCTTGTCTTGTTGTTCAATACCTTGGATAATCTGATCGGCGATTATTTGATTAATCCTTTTCCAGGACTAGGACTCATCGTTCTTCTCCTGATCGTGATGCTGGTCGGTATCATTGCCGATCATGTGATCGGCAAGCAAATTCTGGATAAACTTGAGCAGCGATTAGAGCAAATTCCACTTGTCCAAAGTATTTACCTCACGCTCAAGGGGATGACGGACCTTCTGAATTATCGGACAAGGTTTACTGACCGGGCAGTGGTTGCGTTTCCATTTCCGAGAAATGGTTTATGGGCGATAGGCTTTGTCATGGGCATTGCGCCCGGATCGATTCAAGTATCTACCTCATTCAAACTTCACATGGTGTTTGTCCCTACGGCGATCCATCCCTTTACGGGCTATCTGGCTTTGATTCCAGATTATGCCATCGTCCCTCTGAACCTACCACCGGAGGAAGCCATGAAAATGGAATTTTCAGCAGGATTTTACAAGCCTCCTTCCGGTTGGCTCCAACCTCCCCAATCCTTGCCCTAATCAAAGAAGGTCATCATGATGGTGATACGAGTACGAGTCGCCCAGGAATACGATGTCGACTTCCTGGTAAAATGTAACACTGCCTTGGCAAAAGAGACCGAAGGGAAAATCCTGTCGGAACCCACGGTCAGGGATGGGGTTCTCGCCCTGTTGCACAGAGCAACACTCGGATCGTATATCGTTGCCGAAATGATAAATGCCAGTGAGAGAAGTCTCGTCGGGCAATTAATGATCACCCATGAATGGAGTGATTGGAGAAATGGAGTCATCTGGTGGATCCAAAGTGTCTATGTAGATCCCATGTGGCGTAGGCAAGGAATCTATCGAGCCATGCATCAATATATTCTTGAACAAGCGAAGCAAGAGCCAGAGATCCGTGGAATCCGAGTGTACGTCGAACACCGAAACCACACCGCTCAAGCGGTGTATCAAAATGTCGGCCTCACGAATGCCGGCTATATGGTGTATGAAATGATGTTATAAGCAGTGTGACGAAAAGACACACATGCGATCAAGGGAGAATGGAGGAGTCATGACATCCGCAAGGAAGCTTTTCATCTACCTCTTACTCGGTCTGATCATGTCAGGATGCGTCGTCAGCAGAGGTAGAGTAGGAAATCCTATCGACGAACAGAGTCTACAGCAGATTGAAAAGGGTGTGACACCGAGAAACCAGGTCGTTGAATTGCTTGGCGCACCCGATCGGATCATTCAAGGAAACGAGACCGATATATTCCAGTACTATTACTATGACGCCAAATCACCGGCCATCATTCTTGGTGTCTTCAATATATTCTCTTTGAACATCAAGAGCGATAATCTCTATGTCTTTCTCGACAAACACGGCATCACACAGGATCTGATCTATGGCAAACGGACAGACGGCGTCGATTTTACCTTACGGCCTTGGGGGAAGTAAGAAATGATCGGGCGTGTCCCTTGTGCGCTTGCCCTCCTCATACTGAACGTAATCCTCGTCGGTTGTGGGGTCAGGCGAGTGGATTTCAATACCCCGATACATGCTCAGGGAGTCGAGTTTATTCGCCCTGGAGAAACCACACTTCAGCAAGTCGTCGAGCGATTGGGGGGACCGGAGGACCTCAATCTGGTCTCCGACGAAGTATTGGCAGAATTTCGATGGAGTACGACAAGATCAGCTTCCCTCAATCTCGGGTACCTCTTTCGTTTTATTTCTCCCGTTTCACCGTCGATGACCATGTCGGGAACCGGAATTAACATCGAACGTCTCCTCATCACATGCGACAAGCAACTTGTCGTGCGTTCCTATGCTTTCGGGAAGGCGGAAGAACATGCGTTCTTTGAATTCTGGCCGTTTTAGCAGCAAGGGCCAGAATAATTGCCGACATCCATCCTCCCCGTTATAATGCGGGGTATGGATTCCGACAAACCAGAGACAAGCTTGCCTCCTCACACCGATTCCAAGTCTTCATCGTACATCACAGCCGATAACGATACCGAGTTTCTCCAACGCGATGAATTGCGTCCCATACGAGTGGGGCTGGAACTCCTCAAACCGGAATTAATTCATCGAGAGGAGGGGATTCGCTCGACCATCGTGGTCTTCGGAAGTGCACGAATACAAGAGCCAGCATTGATGCAGGAAGCCGTCCGAAAAGCAGAGGCGGAGGCCTCTTTATACCCCAACGATCAGACCAAACAGAACAAGGCAGCGGTCGCTCGCCGGCAGCTCTCGCTCTCAACATACTACGAGATGGCGAGAGAATTCGGGAGACTGGTGTCTTCAACATGCCAAATCGGGGGGCAGTGTGAATACGTCGTCGTGACCGGAGGAGGCCCGGGGATCATGGAGGCGGCAAACCGTGGAGCCGCCGATGTCCAAGCGAAAACCATAGGACTCAACATCAGCTTGCCGCATGAACAGAATCCGAATCCCTACGTGACACCAACCCTCAGCTTTCAGTTCAGATATTTTGCGATGAGGAAAATGCATTTTCTCATACGAGCAAAAGCCCTGGTCGCATTCCCCGGAGGATTCGGGACGCTCGATGAACTGTTTGAAACCTTGACCTTACTTCAGACCGGCAAAACCGAGCATGTCATCGTCGTCCTCGTGGGCCGTACCTTTTGGGAGCGACTCATTAATTGGGACTTCTTGGTCGAGAATGGACTGATTTCACCCAACGATCTCGAGTTGTTTCATTATGCCGAAACCGCTCAGGAAGCCTGGGAGCTCATCGCGAAATACAATGGAGTACCCCTCACATGAAACTATCCTTCTACGGAGCCGCTCGCTCCGTAACCGGAAGTCGACATCTCCTGCACATGCCGGGATTTAGCATCATGTTCGACTGCGGCCTTTTTCAAGGCAAGAGAGAAGAAACCGCCAGACAGAATAGAAGTTTGGGATTTGATCCGAAGTCAGTCGGCGCCGTCCTCCTCTCTCATGCCCATATCGACCATTCAGGAGCCTTGCCCGTTCTCCCGCAACAGGGATTCTCAGGGACGGTCTACGCCACGCGAGCCACAGCTGATTTAAGCAACATTATGCTCGAAGATTCCGCAAAAATTCAGGAAAATGATTGCCGGTATGTGAATAAGAGTGAGAAACGAGGCAGGAGAAACTGCATCCGCCCGTTTTACACCAGTCGAGATGTCCAGAAAATCCTTAAACAATTTGAGGGAGTACGGTATGGAGATTCGGTAAAGCTTTCGCCCCGCGTGACGGCCTCATTTCATGATGCGGGACACATCCTCGGATCTTCCGCCATCAGAGTCAAATATACTGCAAGAGGGAATACGACGACGATTCTCTTCAGCGGAGACTTAGGAAGATCTGGGATGCCTATTTTGCGGGACCCGGAGCCACCCCCGCCATGTGATGTGCTGATTCTCGAATCCACCTATGGAGATCGGCTCCATGAACATTCGGCCAAGGAAACGACTGAAAAGGCAATCAGTATCATCAATCATGCCAGGATGCACAAAAGCAAAATCATCGTGCCTGCATTCGCCGTGGGACGAACGCAGGAAATCATCATGAGAATCAAACATTTAGTGGCAGAAGGCCGGATAGACCCTCTTCCCATCTATATCGATTCTCCGCTGGCGGGAAAGGCGACGGAAATATTCCGCCGCCATCCGGAATGTTATGACGAGGAAACATTCAGCACGTTCTCCGTAGAAGGGGACCCGTTTGCATCGCGTTATATCCGCTTTATTTCCTCACCCGAAGACAGTAAACGCCTCAATCAGATGAAAGGGCCGTGCATTATCATTTCATCATCGGGTATGTGCGAAGGAGGAAGAGTCGTTCACCACCTCAAACATGCTATTCAGGACGAGGCCAACGTCATCGTCATCGTTGGTTTTCAGGCGGAGCATACCTTGGGCAGGAAACTCGTGGAAGGGTGGGACACCGTCCCCATTTTCGGCCGACCGACACCGAGACGAGCACAAGTCGTCAGGTTAAACGGTCTCTCGGCTCATGCTGATAGGGAAGATCTCCTGGCCTATGTACGAAGCATCAATCCCTTGCCACAAGCCGTGTTTCTCGTCCATGGAGAGGAAAAGCAAGCATTTTCCTTGGGAGCCGCCATCCAGAACGAACATCCTCGGATCGACGTCAAAATCCCTCAACGTGGAAGCACGCATGAAGTGTAAGGGACAACGAGGCTCGCAGTCCTATGGAAAGGGACCACCAAAAGTGCTCCTTCTGGCGTTAGGGGTCTTTCTCTCCCTCCCTTCCGGTCAAGCCATAGCCGAATCAGCGCCATCCACATCAGACAGACAGCGAGTTCGTGAGTTGGGAATTACCATCGGCCGATACCATCCTGGTCTCCACAATGCGATCACTGATGTTCCAGGTGTCAAAGTCGGGCACGCGACGTTATCCACTGGGGAGGGAATGCTCAAGCCAGGTCAAGGACCGGTCAGAACCGGTGTCACCGTCATCATTCCTCGCGATGATGTCTGGCATGAAAAAGTTCCTGCAGGAGCATTTGTGCTGAATGGGACCGGTGAAATGACCGGACTCGCGTGGGTCAAAGAATCAGGTTTTCTTGAATATCCCATCGCCTTGACGAACACCCTCAACGTGCCTCGTGTCGCAAACGGGGTGATGAGTTGGATGATCCGGAAGTATCCGGAGATCGGTGTGACCGATGATACTCTCACTCCCGTGGTCGCAGAATGCGATGATGGACGATTAAATGATATTCAAGGAAGGCATGTATCGGAGCAGGATGTCATGGATGCGCTTGACCAAGCAACCACCGGAATAGTTCCGGAAGGGGCGGTCGGGGCTGGAACCGGCATGATCGCCTATGGCTTCAAGGGAGGTATTGGAACGGCATCACGGACTCTTTCCGCAGAAGAGGGAGGGTACACGGTGGGGGTGCTCGTCAATGCCAACCAAGGGCGACAGTCTGAATTGATGGTAGCCGGCATTCCCGTGGGGCAATTATACAAGGCAACGACAGACCAGTCAGCCGCACTGTTCACAAGCCAGAGCGAGGGTTCCATCATTATCGTGATCGCCACCGATGCCCCTCTCGATAGCCGGCAGCTAACCAGGATTGCCAAGCGAGCAGTAGTCGGATTGGCGAGGACCGGGACGAGCGGCAGACATGGAAGCGGAGATTTTATGCTCGCTTTCTCGACGGCGAACATCATCCCTCATTACCCCCAAAGTGCCACCTATACCATGACCCATTTAGCCGATACTCATATCAATCCACTGTTTACTGCCACCGTCGAAGCCACAGAAGAAGCCATTCTCAATGCATTGACCATGGCGAATACGGTCGTAGGACGAGATGGTCGCAAGGTTGACGCCATCGATCTGAAACGCCTGACGGAGATAATGCAGGGGAAGCACTGATGAGCCACATGGGAAGTCGTACAGGAGATGTGAAAGGCGGATCTCTGTCATCGAAGAGTCACGTCAGGCCGTAGTCATGGTTCGGCTTGCAATTGGAAACACAGGATCGTTATTCTGAATAAATATAATCGGGAGCATACATAGATGAATGATTATCAAATCGGTGGCGCCTTGAAATTGCTGACTGCGGTGGAAAAAACCGAGGCATTCGCCGAATTCCTGAAAACCAGGTTCATGCGGGCGCTTGAATCGGAGGATCCAACGGAAATCCACTACCTCATGGCGCAGATTGATGACTACCACTCATATCTGTGGCGCTACTATAAAAAACTGGCCCAGGAACGGTCTCAACGTATGGACCCGGGAGTGTAACATCCAGGGCTCTGTCACAGGCATGCACACCCAATATCTCCGTGCCCCCAACCATACACAGGGATTCATCATTGCGTATCGCTGCGAGCCTCTCTACACACGCTGATCCGGATGCCGCAGTTCATGAGCTGGTCGGTGTCCTCAAAGAGAAGCTTGGCTCAGTGAGCATTGATCTTGCGTGTCTGTTCTTCTCGGGTCCCCATATCAAGAAGGCTGGCCAACTAGCAGCCGAGACTAACCGATTGCTCAATCCGCGATATCTCGTCGGCTGTAGCGGTGAAGGTATCATTGCTGGGCCGGAGGAGCTGGAAGCCGTTCCAGGTGTGACACTTTGGGTGGCGTCATTACCTGCCGTGACGATCGAGCCTCTTCACCTGTCCTTCTCGTCGACTCAAGACCAATTTCGGATCCATTGCGCACCGCCATCCGATTCCATCGGCGGATCATTCCTTCTCTTTGCCGACCCCTTCACGATGCCCATGCAGGAGGCGTTGAAATTTCTTGATGGGCAGTTTCCCGGAGAACCGGCCGTGGGAGGATTGGCAGGAGGGGGGCACGAGAGCGGAGAAAATCGATTGATTCTCCAAGGTGAAACCTATGCTCAAGGCTTGGTAGGGATTCGGATGTCCGGTCCTGTGGGCATCCGTCCTGTTATATCCCAGGGCTGCAGAATAGTGGGGGAGCGGTTTGTCGTCACCCGAGCAGAACACAATATTATTCATGAGCTCGGTGGAATTCCCGCGCTACAACGGTTACAGACGGTATTTGAGCATCTGTCTGCCAGTGAGAGACGCCAGGCCCATCGAACCTTGCATATCGGTATCGCCATTGATGAGCATCGGGCTCGATTTGGTTCAGGAGATTATCTTGTCCGTAACCTCGTCGGAGCAGACCAAACGACCGGGGCCATTGCAATCGGCGATACGATTCAAGAAGGACAAACCGTGCAATTTCATCTGCGCGATGCACAATCAGCCAGTCATGAACTGCAAAGTCTGTTGGCAGCCGATCGGGCAAGTCATGACCGAAGACCCCTCGGGGCGCTCATGTTTAGCTGCTGTGGGCGCGGTGAGGGATTATTCGGGAGACGCCATCACGATACCGCGGCCATGATGGAACAGTATGGAGATATCCCCGTGGCCGGAATCTTCGCACAAGGGGAAATCGGCCCGGTAGGAGGGAAGAATTTCCTCCATAGCTACACAGCGAGCATGGCCATATTTGAGGGACCCGAAACTCCGACGCAAAGCAGATGAAAGACAGCATATGCTCTATGGGTAAACCGGGGCATGGCACCGCGACAGGTGCAAAGATTCCAATCAGACTTAGCGTGCCGGCGCCTTTACCGGCAATAGGAGGACCATACACCATGGCTGCAGACGAACAGAACGCCGATGCGAAGGAAATCGTAACCGCGTCGGGACTCAAATATATCGATCAAACGATCGGCGACGGAGCAGAGGCAGTAGCAGGGAAAATGGCTACCGTTCACTATACCGGATGGTTGGAAAACGGAACCAAATTCGATAGCTCTGTCGATCGAGGTCAGCCCTTTCCGTTCCCCTTAGGCGCCGGGCGAGTCATCAAGGGGTGGGACGAGGGTGTCCAGGGAATGAAAATCGGTGGAAAGCGACGATTGACGATCCCCCCCGGTCTCGGGTACGGCGCGCGAGGTGCCGGAGGGGTTATCCCACCGAACGCCACATTGATTTTTGACGTCGAACTCCTCGGACTGCAATGACCGTAGTCACAACGATCATGTCCGAACGGCATCACATCGTGGTTGTGATGCCTTGACGGACGTTGTGAGGTCGGACTGTTCTGTATGAAACAGACTTCTTTGATTGCCGAACACCGAACCGCAGGCGCTAAGCTCGTCGACTTCGCTGGATGGGAGATGCCCATCCAGTACAGCGGTGTGGTGGATGAATATCACACCGTCAGAACCAAGGCAGGGCTTTTTGATGTCAGCCACATGGGGCGTATTGTCGTCAGCGGGCCTTCTGCCGGGCAGTTTCTGCAATCCATCACCACCAATGATGTGGCTGCGCTCCCTCCATGGGGCGCGCAGTATTCGATGATATGCAATCATCAAGGTGGGATTAAAGACGATATCTTTGTGTATGCCTTGGGTGATTCCAATGAATATCTTGTCTGCGTCAATGCCTCCAATCGAGAGAAGATTCTGTCGTGGATGCAGGAACAGCATCGCCATTTCCCAGAATGTCGCCTGCAAGACCAATCTGCTCAGGTCGCACAGATCGCGTTGCAGGGTCCGGCATCCAGAGCAATCGTGTCCGCCATGGGGTTATCGACTCTGGAGGAAATGAAGGTCAGAAAATCAGCCAAGGTTATCATTGACGAGGTGCCCTGTCTTGTCGCCAGGACCGGCTATACCGGCGAATTCGGATACGAATTGTACGTGTTCGGGACGCCGGCACCGGTGTGGAACTCCTTATTGGAAACCGGGCGGACATTCGATATCAAACCGGCCGGACTGGGGGCACGTGATCTTCTGAGACTGGATATGGGGTATCTCCTCTACGGCAATGATATCAACGAAGACACCACACCGCTCGAAGCCGGCGTGGAATGGGCGGTCAGTTTTACCAAAGGGGAATTTATCGGGCGTGAGGCCCTGTGGTCACAAAAGCAATCAGGACCGACACGGCGCCTCATTGCATTCGAACTGCTGGAAAAAGGGGTTCCCCGGCATGGGTTCACGATTCTTGATGCAGCAGCCTCGACGTCTATCGGCCAAGTTACCAGCGGGAATCTTTCGCCGATGCTGCAAAAAGGAATTGGAATGGGGTATGTACGATCCAGCTATAGTTCCCCCGGTACCACGATCACCGTGGATATCCGAGGGAAGGCCTTTCCCGCGATGATCGTCAAACCGCCATTCTATAAGAAACCGGTAAGGAGTAAGGAGTGAGGGGTAAGGGGTGAGAAACAGAGAGACAACGGGCGGAGATCGTCTGTGAGCAGGAACATCTATACCGGAAAAGTCGTGACCCTGAACATCGATCGAGTCGCGTTGCCGAACGGGGCAACAGTCGACCTTGAAACAATTCGACATCCTGGTGCCGCCGCTGTCGTTCCCCTGAAAGACGATGGAACCGTCATCTTGATTCGACAGTTCCGTCATGCCGCCGGCGGTTTCATATATGAGGTACCGGCAGGTAAGCTCCACCCCGGAGAAGATCCCGTACATTGTGCATCAAGGGAGCTGGAGGAAGAGGTCGGTTATCAGGCATCATCGTTTGAGCTCCTGACCAGTATCTTTACGGCGCCGGGATTTGCCGATGAGGTGATTCATGTCTATAAGGCCACAGGACTCACGAAGGGGCGGCAGCAGTTAGATCCCGACGAAGTCTTGGAAGTGATCGAGATGCCACTCGAAGAGGCGGTGGCAAAAATCGAGGACGGGACAATCCGAGATGCCAAAACGATTGTGGGGCTCCAAACCGTCTATATCAAAAAAACACGAACATAAAAAACGCAGGGGACTCCCACTCTAGGTGAGAGTCCCCGTAACCTTATCTTGTCGGACGAAGAAAGACTTACTTGCCTTCCTCGTCTTTCTTCTTCTTGTCGAATGTTTGATCGAAATGGCCGCCGTCGTCTTTCTTTTTCTTCTCGGCGTATACCACCACCACGTCTCCACCCTTCTTCTCATCCTTCTTCTTGCCCGCGAACGCCGGTGCAGTAAAGGTCACAGCAACTGCCACAGCCAATATCGCCATCAACATATGCTTCATAATGGGTACCCCCTCTGAGAGAATGATAGAAGTGAAATTGATGTGCCGGTCATTCGGCATGTCGTCTCTCCTCTGAGCAAGCCTGGTGCCGTGCAGATCCACAGAAGTCTATTCCCGCAACACATAAATAATTCAGCAAGTTACGAGATTCCTCTCATGAAGCGGCGAAGGAAATATCCTGCAAGGCCCTGTGGCGGAATGGTCGAGCCGTAACGAAACTGCCTCAACGTACGGAGGGCCTTTATGTGTACAGGGAAGGTCCGACATGTGATGGTCTTGAGGGGGCCGTATCACTACTATCCCTATTTCGTGTCGGAGGGAGTGTATTGGTTGAAGACACAAGAGGGGTTACGACTGGTCGGCTGTGGGCCTCCATAAGCGATCCGGTGTAGAGCAGAAAAACCGAAGGGCGTTGAGCAGGACATATCATTCGTTCTGCAAAGAAGTCAGTGCACAGGCACGGCCATTCATGCTATGGTGCGGTCCCTGTGCGTCTCGTCATTCGTAAAACGTCAAACACTATTCAACTCTGCGTATGCGGTCG
>Ga0224501_10004233_pt1 | contig 11330 bp, 10 predicted proteins | sample SF_Oct11_sed_USG_4_FD_169105 | JGI IMG/M metagenome (GOLD analysis project Ga0224501, IMG submission 169105) | Sediment microbial communities from San Francisco Bay, California, United States - SF_Oct11_sed_USGS_8_1 | ecosystem: Environmental > Aquatic > Marine > Sediment | place: USA...
AATGGGGGGGAAAATTCCCCCCCCCCAACTCCCACTCTAACTATTATCTGTTACACATAGCTGCTCTCATCTGACTTGTCATGTTAAGGGGAGTAGAAATATTCTCTTGTAAACAATGCTGACCGCTTCAGGACTGTTTCTCAGGGCACTGTGACACAGCTTTAGAATACCATGAAAGTTTAATATCAGATAGCTTGCATAATTCCTTTGCTACTCTCTGTCATGCCATGTTTTACACCGGCCAATGAGATGTAAAAGCGTCGTTACGAAGTTATACTTGTATGATTATGTAGTTGCTGGACAGTGGGATAAGCGTTACACTTGCTGTGAGGAAAGGACTGGGGCGGAAGGCTGCTCCATCAACTGGGGGCACGTTCATGATAGTAACAAATACGAGGATCTGACCGGCTACATGAAAACCATACCCAAACCAAAACCTGACTACTGCGGAGTATATGCTCTCGACTGTGAAATGGTAAGAGTTTAACAATACACTTCTGGTTCTATACTGTGCGCTTTGTGTGTGTCATCCAGTGTGCTGTGTGGGAGTATGCAATGTAATGCGCAATATGACATGTGCGGTATACTGTGTGCAGTGTGTGATGCAAAAGATAGTGGTGTGGGTGGATGGATCACTTGATCAATTTCAGGTGTTAATTATTTTATGTTTTGTGCCTATCTGAATTGTGTCGAAAAGGAGTACCTCCTGTGACTTTCTTGTTTGTGGTTGACGTTGTTTACGGTTGACGTGGTTCACAGGATTATATTGATAAGCCCAACCCAATTCATTATTTTGCGACTATTGGGGAGTTGTCTACCTGTGTTTATAAGGGACAGCCAGCTTACTCTTTGTATGGAGTGGTTCCAGTGATTGAGTTGATGATGTAATAACCAAAACCTGTGTTTCCATCTTGAGAATTTGCAGTACATATCTATGTGTGTGTACAAATTTTGTGCCCCCAACGTATATACCCATGTTTTATTAAATGGCATACGGTAGTCTTTATGCGATAATACTGTCAATAGAAGCTCTTGCTGAGATTGATTGGCGCCGGCTAGAGGCAGTAGATTCTGCAGTCTATACGCAGGCTGATATTGATTTTGTAGGTTTACACTATGGCAGGTCTGGAGTTAGCAAGAGTGACTGTTATCAATGATCGTCTAGAGGTTGCCTATGACACATTAGTAAAACCCACCTTCCCTGTGATAGACTATAACACAAGGTATGCATCAGCCCCCAATCCTTCTTTCAGATTGTGTCACATTGTATCATGCTCCACGCAACCAAAGGCCTGGTGACAAACTGATAAACTGGTGTTCAGTTTGTATTGGTAAGTTATTCTTTACAGCAATGTTTAGTAAATGACCACCTTGATTCTACTTTTTGAAGGGTCATACTCCTTCCACTCTTCACTCAATTCAGCAGTTATCTTCCTTCTCTGACGCAGATAGTCCAGCGTTGCCTTTCTCAGCCTGCAAGCCCCCGCGGTTTCACCTCGTCTTGCCTGCCGCCCCTCCTTTTTGAAACAGTGTCCTATTGTCCAGTCATACAATTTTTGCCGATATCTCTGGCGTTGTATATAATAGAATGTGGGATTCAGTAACGGGGGAAACGCGAGAGCCAGGCTGGCAAGCCACTCACATTCGTGACACTCGATCCCACGAAAGCGTGCAACAAGCGTTGGAATCCCTGGCGACCATGAGATGAAGTTTCCGATCAGCACTGAAAACACGAGTTGGTTGAGGGCTCGACCCGCCTGAGTCATTCGCAGAGCACCATCCGCAGTAAGTTTATTAGTCCGTACTATTAAAGCGAAGCAGAATGCTGAGCTGACTGCCAGTTCAGTAGCTGATAAACCAATGACTAGAAATCCTCCTGAAGTTGTCGAGCAGATGCCAATGTTACTTATCTCCATTGGAAATTCTTGCTGACGGTAGATGCCATACACAAGGGCGTTATAGCCAATGAACATGACTATTATCACTGTGAAAACCTTTACAAAATACCTTACAAAAAATGTCTCCCAATACAACTTTAACCACTTTATGGCCAGGTATCTATCTATTGCCATTGGCATGAGGCACGTTGTCTCTAACAAAAAACAGCTGCTTCGTAACCATACAGTTACTGCACAGAGCTCTTTGTGTGTATTTGTCAGAGTCGGCATACCAAGGCTACCAGCCGCCAACTGTAGACAGGAGAAGATAAGGCTTCCTGTTGCCTTGGTTAGTATTATGATTTTATAAATCTTGCCACCATGACGCGGAGGGTGTGATATCTTCAGTATTATTGCGATATGAAAGACGCTATAGAGAAAACCCACCGAGTTTAGAATGTGGTATATGATTACCAGAGTCAGTGTCCCCACAGAGTAGTGCTGTATAGTGTTTGTTGTCAGAGTTGTGTTCATTCTTCGATTCCATTAGCAGAGTTGCCGGACTATTCGCTGGATCAACTTATTAAATGAGACAGTAAACCTCACTGACTGGCATAGGTCTAAATAACTCATACATTTCACTTTTATTATTAATGGGTGTGATCTATACAAGATGTTGATGTAGTTATAAGACTTCGATTTCTAGCTAATTACAGGTGAGATGCAGGAAATGTCACCAGTCAATCCTTTGGGGACATAGACTTCAACAGAGATGTTTGCATTATTGTGAAAACCATTACATTATTAATAAAAGTTGTGTAACAAATAACTTTTGCGCAGCAATTATTGTGCAGGATGGTAACTGTTTTAATTTACATATGTGGTGCAACTTTTGAAGTTCTTATGAAAAATTAGATGTACTTTAGATAGTATATAGATATATTTAGTTTGAGCCAACATTTAGATTACACCATCAGTGAGGCTAAGCCCTCGAACATTGGAATGCTCATTTCTAGATGTCGTATTTGTTGTGGTCTGATCGGAGTCTATTCTCTGTTGGCTTAATGGGTAGAACCATTTGCGCAGCTCCCTTCTGTACCTCAGGCGCTGAAGATAGTACGCAATAGGGTTCAGTACTGCTGGTAAACACGGAAAGAATATCCCAAACCACCGGCAAGTTTTGCACTCTATTTTCAGAAATCTGGCGATCAGTGTTGCTAGGATTGGTGACCAGGACAGATAGCCAATCACAACAATTGAAATTACAATCCTGTAGAGCTGTGAAGCCGCAAGGGTCATTTTCATGGAGCCATCTTCTGTATGATCATTGACTCGTATAGCATGTGCCACACACATTAGACTGGCCGTACCCAGCAGCAAGGCCGTCATGACTAGAGAAGCTATGTGTATTTTTCTCCCTATCTCCAAACCTGGTGCGCATGAGCCAACGCCCAAGTCCTTGACTGCGTAGACATCAATAAAAACAAATGGAAGTACAGCATTTGCAGATATTACTATTAAAAAAGGAGGGACTACCAGTCGGCGAAAGTGTCGAACAAAAATAGTGTCCCAGTACTTCTTGAGGTATTGTATTGCTAGAAAGCGATCGATAGACATCACCAAAATGCAGGCTGATTCCACAGTCAGCAGTGTGATCACAACGAAGGAAGACAGTGCGCAGGCCAGCTGATGCTGTGCCATAAATCGCTGGGAGGTTGCGTTACCAGTCAGAAGGCGGATGGTTGTGAAAGTTAGATCGCAAGCAGCTACTCCCAGAATGAGATCCTTATAGATTTTTCCCCCATGGCGAGGAGGATGTGGAATTTTCAGTATTGTCGCCACATGGATGACATTTTCTACTAAAGCCACTATCTGGATGAAATTGTACAGTGCTACCACAGCCATATCTGGAGCCATATGACGTATGATGGTGTTCTGAGAATCTTCTATTGACATGATCAACCTGCAATGGAATTTTTTATTTGCATGACAACAATCAACACAGTTATGATAGCTCAGCAGGAAAACTAATGCATATCACTGTCTGTCCTCTCTGTGGCCCGGGTTTAATTCCCAGCCGTGACAGAGAGTTTTAAGGGAATTTTCCATGGCGATCACACACACTTGGAGAGGAGATGGACGCCGCCGAGTCCTCCTAAGCCCATTGAAGGGATATGAGGAATATGAAGCAATACAGTTTTTCTGTATCCAAAATCCTCAAATCCCCCCCAGGATAAAAAATGGTCATGGGTCTTTAAAAAATCATTGTATAGCCTTATAACTGCAAATGTAAAAAGCATGCATACAAGAAATGACCAAATACTAATGGTCTCAAACCGCCACTACAGGAAACCTACCTCAAGCAAATCAAATATAGTCACGGAATTAAGATGATGAGATACACTGTGGTGAAAATACACGGCAGCTCGCCTTATAAAAGGCAGTCAAACATGGTAATTACACATCTTTCAGCTGCGACCTGGCTATCATAATTATTATAATAACAGTTTTTTATGTTTCTTGACGCAACATTTGACTGGTAGGATTGTAAATGAGTCGTTTCTTTGTGTCTGTGTGGCATGTCAACTGCCTCTCTGAATAATCTTCTGGACCGAGTTTTCTCACGTAGGAAATGCATTCAAGTTCTTTTATGTGACATTTGATCGCATATCTCTCATTTGTCTGTATCCTGGTAATCCTCAATCACGCCATCTTGAAAGATGCGTTCCCATATAATCAACCAGCATAGAACTTAACCTCGATCAAGCAAGAGGTTCAGATAATGCGTAGTATACTAGTATGGATAACTAACTCCCTAGGAGTCCGGTCAGCTAAAGTGATCGCCTGTATGTGTACCAAATGTGGAGACAACTCCTGACACAACTAGGCTCCGCCAAGGGTCGTCGTTGTACACTGAACGCTTAGTCTTTCGAAACCTGCATTATTTAGTTAAGGATTACTCTTTGACTGAGTCGATCACCAATACTTTACAGTTACTAATTTAATTGTGCTGTTCGTACAACTCCCTTTCTGTCGAGTCTCTTGGCCTTTCTTTGCTAAACTTGTATTTTCTATAACCCTGTTATCATCCAAATGTGTGTGCACCCTACCGCCCCAGGTGACTGGGACAACAGTTGCTCCTATAGCACTGTTTGTAGCCAGATTTTTGAATTTGTTGGGTTCTATTCACGACTGCGTACCATGTGCCAACTAAACCCAGTAGATTTGCCGTTGGACGAATTGTGCAGTTTCTATGTGAAATCCTACCCTGTGCTTATCCTGTTACTCCCTTTCCTTGAACTATACAGTTGTGAGTTATGCTGCTGTACTCTGTAACAGCTCACATTAAGAACAAATCACATACCAAGCCATAGGGATACACGACACTTTGTAATATTCCATTCCGCTCAAGCACGTGCTGCTGCTGATCACTACACAGACTGCACTGGGAGGTAGTCAGCGTCAAAGGCCGGTTACATGACAGGCGTTTGACTTTTGCAGATTTAGCGGGGTGTGCAAAGAGGATTTTGTTGGTGTAGAGACATCACTGCGCAATGTGCAAGCGGTCCTATTGGACATGTTCCAAGAAGACACGGTGCTGATTGGTCATGGACTGCATGGAGATTTAATCTCCCTCAAGGTATAGCTTTTATAACTCACTAAGAAGAACAGAGTTCACTTTTATTACTGTTTAGATATAGTGTCGTTTTTAGGCTGAGCCATACTGCCAGGTTCAATGTCTCAAAAGTTTTAGCTAAAGCTAAATGATTTGTCGAATCCAAGCAGTTCATATTTTAAATCCTGTTGGCAAATCATGCTCGTCATATTGAATGTATCCCACAGCTTCATGCAAATCATGCCAGGAGTGTTTATAGCAAGTCTGTCTTTTCTACCGCTGTAATAGTTTTCCTATTTTTAATTACGTCTTTTTTCAGATTGATGTATAGGGGGTCTGGACTTGAAATTCTATTCCCAAACAATTGTTAGTTGCACGAATGTTGTCTGAAAAACCTATCCTAAATGACCGGAAAACCCACTGATAGACAATGCTTCACGCGGAACAAAAAGGCGTTCGTTGTTTAATAAATGATAAAAACGACTGTTATTTGGTTGGTATTACTCCTAATTTACTCGAAATTATTGTAGCTTATTCACGGCACAGTAGTGGATACATCAGTGGTGTTTCCCCACAAGCTTGGACCTCCTTACAAACCAGCATTGAAGAATCTCATGTCCGAGACACTGAATAAGATAATACAGGAAGCAGGCGGTAGGTAGCCATCTTTGTTCTGCCATTCTTTGACTTCCACACTGTCAGGAGCTATGCTGTATTTAATTATAGTAATTATAGACATTAGGCACGCCCAAGCTTTTGGACTAGTATAGTTGCTATATTTATAGTGACATTTTATTTGGGACACAGCTCAGTCGAGAAAGGCGTAGAGCTGCTGGCGTATTGTCCTGTGATCTCCTTCTTTCCTTCTCCTTTACACTTTCGCTCAGTTTGAATGATTTAGTATTTGTAGCTGCTGGTCACGACAGTTCAGAAGATGCTAAGGCGTGCATGGAGCTGATGAAATGGAAGGTCCTGCAGGATGTCAAGAAAGACATGAGATAATGCATTCTTAGTTGACTGGAATTAGATTGGGTCATTTTGGCTCTAAATCGGAAGCTGAATGCTCCGTTCGGGCATGGCTTTTCCGGCTTTTATTGTTGACAATCTCAAACTGCGGTTTTTCTGTAAATGACTTCTGTTGGCTTGTAAGGATTACACGTTCTATATCCACATTTGTCATGCAGTTAGTGATGGTGCTTTTGTCTAGTTCTGTTTCATTTTATATTGATCAGTATGGAGTGGGGCAATAATTACTATCTTGTTAAGACAGTTCTATCCGAACTGGCCAGAACTCCTCCAGGGTCAGGTGTGACTTATAATCATGAGTTTTGTAATGTGCAGTAATAGTGTATTTCCAGAGTTGGATGACATGAATGACTAATTGCTGGACATGTACAATGCTTTACCACAGGGCATAAAGTATAGGTTATTTCTGTAACTGTTTGAAATGAACTGAAATCATTGTTATATGGCATATTATATTAGTTTGTTTCAGTTAAAATAGTTTATTCCAGTTCAGAACTGATATTTATTGGGTTTTTGTCCTTTTCAAAGAAGACCTCAATGATCTAGTCGGCCGCGAAACGGTAACAGTTAGCCGGTCGGAAAAGCGGCTAGTGTGGCAGTACCATTAGTCTGGGTCAGGATGTACTCAGCTAGGTGCACTCACCCGCATTTCAAAGAACAACTCATTATCTATTTGATTGTAGTCTGCTATTGAATGACACTAGTGGAGTGTTCTGAAGTTATTGTAAATCATTGATGCATTTATTCAATAATACAGACTTGAGCAAATGAAGTGCCACAGAAATACAGTTTCAAAATGCAGAGGAGCCCTACTACATCAATGCTGTTTGGCCAACGGCTGTTAAATTACTTTACCTTTATCACGCGGCAGAAAAAACAAAACATTACGGTTAACTCCAAAAAAAAATGGGATAAATTGATGGGCCCCAAATAAAACATCAGCCCAGGAGTGTAGGTGGATACTTTCTTGGCTAGGGCGGTGATCCTGTCCATGGAGTTAAATAGGAGGATGGAGTGTATCCATACCCATCACTGGTTTGCACATACCACCAGTCAGTATTGCCATGCTCATCATGTTTAGTATAGACATAGACAGCCTGCTCTGCTGTCAGCCGTATCTCATTAGCTGTGCGAGGCTCAAAGTTATATTTAGCCTGCCAATACTGCAATAGATAGGAGAAAATGGTGATGATAACAACAATTATCCTAACAGTGACAAAATGGAGTTATTTATCAGCTTCGCAAACTCTGTAAAGGGTTATCAGCGCATTAGTCGGCGCATGCAAAGTTTCCTGGGAGTTGTGTAATTGTCCTATGAGGGATGGGTATTGTATAGAATTTAATTGGCAAGTGAAAACGCCATGTCCCTGACGCATTGGTGGCTTGGGGCATTTGGAGTTTGCAGCACACCGTTTAACAGTAGCATGTTGGAACAGCTATAAAGAAGCCATCTTAGCTGGTTATGATACAATATCACGCCATTATATGCAGATAGTGGGATAGCAAATGACTAGAACGCTTCGCTTGAGATCGAAAGATCTAGAGTTCTAATCCCAAGCATATTGAGCACCAACAGTGAGCATGAACTCCTCGTTATTCTTAGCTCAAACCGCTCCAACAACCCTCAGGCTTAAGCGGTCCATTGAACAGGGCAGTCAAGTGCCCGACTAGAACATTAAAAGCACAAATAAAAGGGTTTCTGTGACTGACTCTGGTAGTGAGACAGTCACTGTCATGACTACCTCAGGGTGCTGACTCCTGGCATCACCGTGGTCGGCGTTGGATGTCTCTGAGCTCATTGCGTTTGTGGTCTCCACAGCCTGTGATTGTTGTGACTGATGCTGTGACTGAGCAGGTGTGCAGGGTGAGAGCAAGTCTTTATGCAGAAAGCCTTTATTTACTGTAACAGAAACATGAGACATGATTAGCCTGCATGGCTGATCACAGAGATGATACAGGTCACCATGTTTACCTGGTTCCTGTCTAGCTCCAAGGCTGGAAAAGTTCCTTTCTTTTGTATAAAATATTCCGATACCGATATGCTGTTTTTTGTATATCATTTACACATATCCGATACTTTCAGAGAAAGGAACTAATGTGTTTCGGATACTCAATACACCTACAGGGGATGTAGCAATAAAAACGCTAGACTTATCAGTGCTTTTAGTGTAAAAAATATAGTTCTGGCAACCAATTACAGTAATAAGGATGCACGAAGGTAACAGGTTGTGCTGTTTTTGTACCACTTAAGAGAGTGTTTGCGGAGTTGCGTACCTTACTACGGAACTGGAATTTTAGCGATTCCATCTACTAACGTATAATGTCTCGCTCGCTGAGCTGTTCGCTCACCCAGTGAAAACATTGCTCACTTTGGATATGGGTGCAAATTCCCTATAAACTGTGGTAGACGGGCCAATTCAGTGCCATTTTCCATTTACGCATATGGAAACGCAATCCCGCAAACTCTCTAATATCGAGGTCAAGTTGACATATTTGGCTGAACTCGTTAAAACTGGGGTATGAATGAAAGTTCATAGCTACTAGTAATACTGTACTTATCAAGTTACTAGCTAGTACTAGTAGCTAGCTGTTTTGGTCGGGTACTAACAAACTACAGAACCATCGAGGGCAGGCGAGCCAGGTCTTGAGAGAATGAGAGGATGGAGTGCATACTGATTGTAACTGATACTGATTTTGACATTTAATCTTCATGAGCTAATCGTTACTATTTTCGTTTCACAAAATGGAACGAGTAATGGTAGTGAGTACCAAATTGTATTCAATATTTCCAATCTTGCCTATTTCCGATGCTCAATATTTTTGAAGTTCTGAATTAGGTAACGTGATCATTGGCTATGCAGGACAAGCACAATTTCTCATATTTTAATGGCTAACACGCGTAACCAATTTTTTAAATATGGCACGGTCACTCATCGCTTTAACAGCTCAAATTTCATTGATAAACTAACCTCCATTGTCTATGTACCATCTATCCTTGTTTCCCATAGGGTCTTTCTCTACCACCACACCAACCAGATCACCCTGCGTCACGCTGATCTCCATTGGGTCCTGGGGCTGATGGTGGGACACCACCGTGTATAGTTTAGTAGAGTCATATGATGACATCAGAAGTTTCTTGGCTTCTTCTGTCTGAGCAGAGCTGCTGGGCTGTGTAGAAAACAACATGACAATCAGTAAACAGATTGAATTAAGAAGAATCCCTTGATAAAGGGATGATTCAATGGATAGTGTTTGAGTGCCGATCATGGCTTCAGATCCGGGTCATGCCGGACTTGCGTTATAAGTATGAGCCTTTCACATATTCTTCTGCCACTTTAGTATATGCATCAGGCTGATGAGGCTCATCAAATAAAATGACCAAGTGCCCGCGCAGGACAAGCTGGACAACAAAGAACACAAAAATAGTTGATGTGTGTACCGTCATGTCATCATGGCGTAGCTTAACCAAACCAGGTATGATACCCTAAGTTCTGGAATTGAGAGCTCAAAGAGAAGCACTAGTTGGTTTTATCTGGCTGCCCTGGTAAGCTGACTCACAGGGTCACGAAAAACAACCCACAAAGTCCCGAGTTATATAGACTCAGTAGGCAAATTCCTGCAAAACTCCTGACAACTTTTCGGTCATAGAGACAAAATTATTTTTTATTGTTAACTCACCAGCTCAGTGTAGAAGCCAGATGATGCCACTGCACTGACTTCTGATGGTCGTTTTCCTTTAGGGGCTATCGTGCCAAGCAGAGGATTCTGGGACACAATCTCAGAGACTTTATGATGATCTCCTTCAAACGCATCCATGACATTATCAGGCGCCATTCCAGGTAGCTACACAAATAATGGAATGAGACAAATGAAAACAATTCAACTTTAGTGACTGAAAACTGATCACTATGGCAACTTTCCAGAAGAGTTGCACTCTACACGTCAAGCATTTCATTATCAATAAGAAACTGGTCTGGGGCTACACGATATAGGTGCTCCTTTCTTGCAGTCATATATATAGCGAAATTACAACATTCAATGCATTGTACCTAATATATAGCTGGATTCCTGACCACAGGCTCAGTACTAAGAGACTTGCATGGTACGGAGGGGTCTGCGTAGTACTGAGGGGCCTGCACGATACTGAACTGAGGGGTGTGCACGGTACTAAAGGACCTGCATAGTGTTTAGAAACATGCACAGTACTGAGAGGCCTGCTCAGTACTGAGGGGTTTGCACGTTACGGAGGGGCCTGCGTGGTACTGAGGGGCCTGCACGGTACTGAGGGCCCTGCACCGTACGGATGGGCCTGCACAGTACGGAAGGGCCTGCAAGGTACTGACGGACCTGGTACTGATGGGTCTGCACGGTACTGAGAGACACATGGGTTACCTGCAGTAGAGGGTAAAGAAGCTTTAGACTTTCACTCTGGTATCGATGATAAGATGTCACAAAAGTCATAACACAGTCTTTATAAATGGCAAAAACAAGGCGGTTAAACTTGGGCAGCTCATCCTTTAGTTGGGCATTTAGTGCTTGGTAGTCATTCTCAGCAGCCTGCAAGCCTTCTTTCATCTACAAGACAATGGTATACTACTGCACTGACAACAGAACAACAAGCTAAAATCTGAACATGTTTAATTGGAATCTTCCATAGGTTCCAATAGGCCGAACAGAAACTTTAGGGGACTAGATGCTCAACCAAAAAATGGAAGCGAATATTTTATGCTCATTTTCTTCATGTACAAACTCTTCATAGTCAGCCCATGATAGTGGGTTCATTAAAAAAAAATGAAGCTCGCTGCACATAT
>Ga0224501_10004234_pt1 | contig 11329 bp, 11 predicted proteins | sample SF_Oct11_sed_USG_4_FD_169105 | JGI IMG/M metagenome (GOLD analysis project Ga0224501, IMG submission 169105) | Sediment microbial communities from San Francisco Bay, California, United States - SF_Oct11_sed_USGS_8_1 | ecosystem: Environmental > Aquatic > Marine > Sediment | place: USA...
AATTAATCGCGCCCAGGGCAACATTACCCATCCCAGGCCAAGCCGCAAGCATTACCGGTTTGGCAAGTTTTATCGACTCAATCCACTGAATATTCAGTTCCGACCTCCTTCTAAGACCATAGTCTATAATAAATGATGTCATGCAAATTGGTTTGTGTCAAGATTATCTTTATTTTTAAATTAACGGTTTAACGATTTCAATCTTCTGGCGACAACCATCACTCGGATTGTAACCTCGTTTGGTGGTGAAAAAGTTCTGTGTTGATAAAATCGGACATCCGAAAAATCACAACTGTTAAGTAACTCCTGGACATAGGCAAGCTCATAACCGCGTTCCTGATGAATCTCTTCAAAGTATCGATTCTCGTCTTTCACATAACAGGTCAGACGCAGTGTCGAGATATTGCTCTTTTCATCACTCGTATTACGCCAAATTGAACGAATGTTTCCAACTTCACGCACCGTCTCTCGCTTATCCCAGAATGCGGTTAGCCCGTAAATCGTGTTCATATCAAAAACAAACAACCCATTTTGGTCAAGAACGTTTTTAACACACTGAAAACATCGTTTCAAATCCTCACCGGTTAATAAGTAATTAATGCTATCATAAAGACAAATTACGGCATCGACTTTGTCCGGGATGCTGAATTCTCGCATATCGGCGAGTTCGGTCGTAATATTATAATTATGGTTCTGAGACTTTTCCCGTAATTTTTCAAGCATCGCCAAAGAACGGTCGATACCAATCATGCTGTAGCCTCGTTGCGCAAAAAGGATGGTTGGGATACCGGTACCACAAGCCAAGTCGAGAATTTTTTTCGGTCTAACCTTGAAGATTTTAAAAATCTTTTCAATATATTTGACCCATGCCGGATAATCAACATATCTGTGCATAAACTGGTCATAAAAAGAGGCAAAATCGCTAAACGGAGGGGTCTGATTTATAACTTTGGCGGTAGTTTCCATGCGGTAAATCATATTACTATAAATTCGACCTTAGCTTTTGTCAATAATAAACTAATGAAATTAATCACCGAATTTTCCGAAAGTCACTGAAAGCATTAAGAGATTAAACACTGAGTGACACCGAATTATCCCAAAAATACTGAAATCGATAAGTCGAAAGCAATTCTTAATTAACCACTCTATTGACAAAGTCAACTTTCGTTTTATGATAAAATTGATGCAGAAAAAATATTTAGCCACGGAGGCACGGAGTGCACCAAGAAATTTGAATCCCCGAAAGAATTTATCACTGAAGAGCACCGCCCAGCACTTATTGACACAAGGGTAAGGTTTTAAATATGAAAGATATAATGGAGATATAATATTCATATCAATAAGTGCTGGGTTCGGTGTTTTCAGTCCTTTCGAAGTGTTCGGTGTTGAATCATTTTTCTTTAATGAATTCCTCTGTGTCTTGGTGGCTTGATTTAACTCGAAACGGAGGTGAAAATGTCGAAAAACAACAATAATAAGATTGGTTGGCTTGAACGATTTAAAGTTCCAAAAGAAAAATTGCGCTGGCATTGTGACCCCAAATCTTTGGGTTTTAAAACAACCGATGAACTTGGTATTTGCGACAAAATCGTTGGACAAGACCGGGCAGTAAATGCTTTAAGAATGGGATTAGAGATTGAGAGTCTTGGTTATAACATCTTTGTTACCGGACCGGTTGGAACCGGCCGAACCACTACGGTCAAATGTCTTTTAGACGAAATCGAGAAAAGCAAAGAGACACCGGATGACAAATGTTATACCAATAATTTTCGTAATCCGGATATGCCCAGATTGATACGTTTACCTGCCGGAAAAGGCAAACAATTCCAGCGAGATATTGACAATTTGATTGACTATCTGGTTAAGAATATTCCAATAATTTTTGAAAGTGACCGTTATCAAAAACGTAAGACCGAAATTGTCGAAAGTTTTAAAGAAAAAGGGAGTATTAAAGTTCGGGAATTTGAAAAAAAGATTGCCCAGGAAGGTTTTACTCTGATTCAAGCCGCACCCTTTGCCCGACCCGAATTGGTTCCGGTAGTAGAGAATAATGCGGTAAAAATAGCCGACTTGGCAGCTGCGGTTGAGCAAGGTAAAATGACCAAAGAAGAACACGAACGAATCAAAGAGAAATATCGAGAACTTACCGATGAACTGGTAGCGATTTTTAAAGAGATCAGAAATTATGAAAAGCAGGCACGCGATGCTTTGGTCGAATTAGACCAGGGAATCATAAAACCGGTTGTCTCGGAACGGATTAATGAAATTCGCGACCATTATAAGAATGAAAAGGTTAACGAATATCTTAATGAAGTAGAGACGAGCATCTTGGATAATCTCCACCTCTTCCAAGAAAAACCCGAGGCGAAATCTCTACCCATTCTACCGACCGTCGGTGACCCCTTCTTAGAGTATCGAGTCAACGTATTAGTCGATAACAGTCAAGAAAAAGGAGCTCCGGTTATATTTGAAACTTCACCTAATTATAAAAATCTATTTGGTACCATCGAGCGGGTCTGGGACCGGAGTGGACAGTGGCGTGCTGATTTTACGAAAATCAAAGCTGGTTCGCTCTTACGGGCGGATGGTGGTTATTTAGTAATCGAAGCGTTAGATGCCTTAATCGAACCAGGCGTCTGGTCGGCCTTGAAAAGAACTCTACGTAACCGGGCAATGGAAATCCAAAGCTATGACCCCTACAGTTTTTTGGCTTTTTCCGCGATAAAGCCAGAACCGATTGAAATTTCACTAAAAGTAATCATGATTGGTGACCCCTTCACCTATTCTCTGCTCTACACTTACGACGAAGACTTCGGCAAGGTCTTTAAGGTTCGGGCTGATTTTGATTGGACAATGGATTTGAATGACCAGGCATTAAAACAATACGGCACGGTGATAAAAACCATCGCCGATAAAGAAAAGTTAAAGCCTTTTGACCAATCAGCGGTTGCTTCGGTTATTGAACACGGCGTAAGGATTGCCAGCCGGAAAAACAAAGTTTCCACTAAATTCAACATCATCTCCGATGTTTTAAAAGAAGCGAGCTATTGGGCGGGTAAGGATAATTCGAAAGTTGTGACGCAAAAGCATGTCGACAAAGCAATCGAGGAAAGAATTGAACGAGTTCGCTTAATCGAAGAGAAGATTCAGGAAATGATTGACCAGGGTTTGATTTTAATTGATACCAAGGGTAGTATGGTTGGTCAGATAAATGGTCTTTCGGTATACGATACTGGGGAATATTCTTTTGGTCGCCCTTCACGAATCACGGCTAAGACTTCGGTCGGTTCTTCCGGTATCATCAATATCGAACGCGAAGCCCAACTTTCAGGGCGGATTCACGACAAAGGAGTTTTAATTTTAACCGGCTATTTACGCGATAAATACGCTCAAGATAAACCTTTGGTAATGAGCGGCAGTATCTGTTTTGAACAATCTTACAGCGGAGTAGAAGGCGATAGCGCTTCTTCTACTGAAGTTTACGCCTTGCTTTCAAGCCTTGCCGAATTGCCGATTCGTCAGGATATTGCCGTCACCGGTTCGGTAAATCAAAAAGGCGAGATCCAACCAATCGGTGGAGTCAATCAGAAAATCGAAGGTTTCTTTGATGTTTGTAAAGCAAAAGGGTTGACTGGAAAACAGAGTGTAATCATTCCGGTTCAGAACATTGACGATTTAATGCTGCGTAAAGATGTCGTCGAGGCAATCGATAAAGAAAAATTCCATATCTATGCGGTCAAAACAATTGATGAAGGGATTAAAATTCTGACTGGAGTAAAAGCCGGGGAGAAGAATAAAGACGGCAAATATCCGCCTGAAACCGTAAACTATTTGGTCGATAAGAAACTTGCCGAATTTGCCGAAAAGTGGCGGCGCTATCGCAGCGAAGTTCGAGAATAAAAGTAATTTAAGATTAAAAATCAAGATAATCATAAAAGAAAACAAAAATCACGTTTTGTTTTGCACAAGCATTGGGCTACTCATCTTCATTGGGATTTCCGATTAGAAAAAGATGGGATGTTAAAAAGCTGGGCAGTACCAAAGGGCTTGCCGGAAAAATCAGGAATCCGTCGATTAGCAATTCAGGTCGAAGACCATGATTTGGATTATATCGATTTTCAAGGGATAATAACCGAAGGTTATGGTACCGGGAAGGTAAAAATTGAAGATAATGGAAATTATGAATCCTTAGAATTCGAAAAAGATAGGATAAGGTTTTTCCTTAACGGTAAAAAGTTTAAAGGTGGCTACACCTTGTTTAGGATGAAAGATAGCCAATGGTTAATAAGCAAATGGAAAGATTAAATATTGTTTAAAAGTCACTATTGACAATTTCAAATAATTAAGTTAGGATTACCCCGAAAGTGCCAAATTTTATGTTTAATAGGAACTTTGGTTTGGTTCCGAAAACGCACTGCTCGGATTGTGCCGTTTTTAATTGGCTGAACAACAAGTTAAATATCTCCGGTCAGGAGATTATTAAAACGTACCAATTTAACTCTCCAATTTACTATTCCTTTTTTATTTTAAACTAAGGAGGTATAAATGAAGCACAAACCTTTAATCCTTTTCCTAATCATTGGTGTTGCGCTAATCTTCTCGGCTGGCTGCAAAAAGAATAAAGCGCCTGAGACTCCAATGAAACCAGACGGACCAACAATTGTTGGTGTAGCTGCGACAAATACCTACAAAACCTTAGCCCATGACCCTAATGATGACGATATTCGCTACATTTTCGATTGGGGTGACGATATCATGGATACAACCGACTATTATCCGAGTGACGACACGGCAAGCGCTGCTCATGCCTGGGCCGATACCGGTACCTACGAAGTAAAGGTTCGAGCCCAGGATAAAAAGGATGCTGTTTCGGAATGGTCAGAGGCAATCGAAGTGATGGCAAAAATGAACAATCCGCCCAACAAACCTTTCACCCCTTTTGGCCCACCCTATAAGCTTCCTAATACCAAAGCCACCTTTAAAACACTAGTGTCCGACCCGGATGGTGACAGCGTTCGTGCCAGATTTTACTGGGGTGATGGTAGAAGTCCGAAGTGGACTGAATGGCATGCTAGCGGCGATACGATTAAAGACACGATAACTTACTCCGATACTGGCACCTATTCAATTAGGGTCGTAGCACAAGATGCGCTGGGCGATACTTCGCCATTGTCGGAGCCTTTTCTATTCCACGTTACGGATGCCTGGTCAGAAATCATCGACGAGGATTTTAATTCTTCACCGGCATTAGCTGTATCTGGAAGTAGTGTAACTGGTATTATAATTGGTTGTACCGATGGATTAGTCTATTGCTTCGACACTTTAGGTTCGGTATCATGGACATATCCGATGGTTGCCGAGGAATCTTTCTATTCTTCTCCGACGATTGGTGTGGATGGCACCATTTACATTGGTGATGATGGTGGTTATGTCCACGCTATTAATAGTGACGGAACGGAAAAATGGAAGTACTTTACGGCGGGTTCGCCCTCTTATGTTTCATCACCAGCGATTGATGAGAGTAGAAATTTAATCTACATTGGTTCGGATAGTGATACACTCTATGCATTTAATACCTTAGATGGTAGTGTTGCGTGGAAATATGGTGCAATGGCCGAAATAATTTCTTCCCCAGCAATTGCTAATGATGGAGCCGTGGTCTTTGGTGATGAGGATAGTATTTTATATATTTTAAATCCTGATGGTACTGAAAGACACAGATTTATCGCTGCCGGTTCAATCTACTCTTCCCCAACTATCAGCGGTGATAAAATCTACTTTGGTGCCGATACTATATTCTATGCACTCGACACTAACGCTATCGATACTCTGACCTATCATATCAATGAAGAAATATACACCTCACCCACAATTGGCTTTAATGGTGTGATATACTTCGGAGATGAAAATGGAAAAATCTATGCCCTCAATCCTGATTTTACGGAGGTAACTAGTTGGCCAATTTCAATCACTGGCGACCGAAGCTCTTCGGTTACAGTTGGTTCGGATGGTCTAATCTATGTTTTAGGTGGTGATGATAAGCTTTGGGCATATAACAGTGATGGAAATCCAGTTTGGGATGTGATGCTATCCGCCTTTGGTTCTCGAAAGCAGGTAGAATTTAAATCTTCACCGGTGCTTGGACCGAATGGATGGATTTATGCTGCTTCGGAAGATGGGGTCTATGCCTTCTATCGTGGTGCAACCTTAGCAACTACTCCTTGGCCAATGTTCCGACACGACATCAGGCACACGGGAAAAGCAGGAGCAAAGAGGTAAAAGGATAATTACTAACTCAAGAGGGTTCCCAAAAGGAACCCTCTTTTTTTTCATTAACTAATGTTTTTTATTGGATTGTTCTTCCAATTAAAAGCAAAAAAAGGCACCCAACAATTAATTTTGTATGATGGATTTGGTTAAATTTATCCTTGACGTTGTTTATGCTTGGGGTCACGTTTACAGATGACCATGACAACGCCGTGTCGTTTCACAATCTTGCAGTGCATGCATCTTTTCTTAACCGATGGTTTTACTTTCACTCTTTTACCTCCTTCATAATTTTATTTGAATCGGTAAATAATTCTGCCCCGATTCAGGTCATAAGGTGAAAATTCCACAGTTACGCGGTCGCCCGGCAGAATTCGAATAAAATTCATCCGCATTTTACCCGAAATATGGGCTAATACCCGATGACCATTTTCTAATTCGACCCGGAACATAGCATTTGGCAAAGACTCAACGATTGTCCCTTCTAATTGAATCGTATCCTTCTTTTTCATTATTTTAAATTAAACACCCCAGCACTTATTGATATGAATATTATATCTCCATTATATCTTTTATATTTAAAACCTTACCCTTGTGTCAATAAGTGCTGGGTTCATTCTCATTATTAAATCTAGTCAATTCTCGTTAAAATTTCTGGTTCGGATTCGGTTACAAGTACTGTATGCTCAAAATGAGCCGAGGGTTTTCCATCTTTGGTTCTAACCGTCCAGCCATTCTTCTCAGTCCATACTTCATAACTCCCTAAATTCACCATTGGCTCGATTGCCAAGGTCATCCCTGGTACTAACTTTACACCTTTACCCGGCTTACCAAAATTTGGGATTGAAGGTTCTTCATGTAACTGAAGTCCAACCCCATGACCACTTAGTTCACGAATCACCGAAAAACCATGCTCTTCAACATAATTTTGGATTGCCCAGGAAATATCTGATACGTGATTAAAAGCCCGGGCTTGATTTACACCGATATCTAAAGCTCTCGCGGCTACTGCCATTAAATTCTCCAATCTCTGGTTAATCTTGCCAACCCGAAAACTTTTTGCGCCGTCCGCATATAGTCCATCCTTATAGACACCGACGTCAATTTTAACAATCTCGCCATTTAAGAGCCTGCGACCATTTGGAATACCATGCACCACTTCGTCATTGACACTGATACACACCGCACCAGGAAAACCACGGTAACCAAGAAATGCCGGTTTTGCATTCTCGGCGGTGATAAATTTTACGCATAATTTCTCGAGTTCTTCCAGTGTCCTACCTTCAGTAATCTCGGATTCAATAAGCTTCAAAGTTTTGGCAACAATGCGACCGGCTTTTCGGATACCGGTAATCTCTTTTTCCGATTTGATAAAAATCGCCATTAGACCTCAGGCTTCATAGACTATCTTCATAATTCGTTCGTGAACCAGGTCTTTACCAATTTCACCCGGAATCGTCCACAATTTATTGTGACTGCGGTAATAGGAAATCAACTCTTGAGTTTGCTGTTCATAGACCTGGTGTCTTTTCCTTATCGTTGGTTCTTGGTCATCGACTCTTTGATACAACTCTCCGTTACAAGCATCACAGATTCCTTCTTGTTTTGGATGTTTAAAGCTCAGATTATAGATTGCGCCACAATTACGACAAACCCGACGGTCAGTAAGGCGTCGAATAATTTCGGCTAAGGCTAATTCAATAAAAATTGCACAGTCAACTTCTTTATGATTATCGTTTAAGACTTCATCCAGACCTTGGGCTTGAACCATAGTTCGGGGAAATCCATCAAAAACTACCCCTTTATCCTGATTATGATTGATAAAATTCTTGGTAACTGCTAAAACTATCGGATCCGGGACAAGAGTTCCCTGTTTAACATATTCGTTCACTTTTTTACCGATTTCGGTTTGTTGAGCAATCTCGAAACGAAACTGGTCGCCGGTAGAGAAATGAGCAAACCCGGTACGTTGACACAAGAGCTCGGCTTGAGTTCCTTTACCACTACCGGGTGGTCCGGATAGAACAATCATTCTTTTCATTTAAGAAGTAGTGTAACTGATTTTATTTGGGTGTCAACCCCGCACCTATCGTCTTTATAAACACAGATTGGCACCCGAATCGGGCGCTCATCTACTGCTTTATGTGTGTGCATCGGCGGCTTCATAATCGGCTCATTCTCCCCAAGTGCTTGAAGCACATCTCGGCACTGCCTCAGGTAGTTCACAGAGGCTTTGCCCCCTTTGTTTTAGTCTGAGTATCTTGGCTTTGGTCCGTAAAAATTGTGAGTTTGATGGGTGTGGGTTAAATCTTTATCCTTTGTCGCTTTAAGCCGTCTAAAACCAAAAAAGTATAAAATTCCTTGTTGTCTTTACCAAATGAACCATCGCGATTTTGAGAACGAATAATCCGGGGCAGTGACTTGGCAATTTGTTCGCGTGCCACCTTTAATTTGCTTAGCGCAATTATATTAAGGGTATGATAAAAAAATGGTATACCACGCCAGCCCCCGTTTCGGCTCTGAAGTTTTGCCAGGGTTTTTAATGCCTGTTGGGTTTGACTCGAGGCTCGCTTCAAAGGATGTGAGATATAAGCACGTAAAATATTATTCGAACAAGAAAGAGAACACCATTTACCGTTACGCCGCTTTATTACATTATCCAATGTCTTAAATGCCTGTAATACCCGTTCATCCTTTTGTTTGGTAAAGATTCCAGCAAAATACAAAGCAGCGGCAGTCTTGACAAAACCAGCACAACCGCGATTGAAAAATAAATCTTTTCGATGATAAATTTGATGGGTATCCTCCCGGTTCATCCGAAAGAATAACCCGTCATATCTTGCACCATCACCGGACCGACAACGCATTATCTCGTGTTCTTTTTCTAAAAGCCAATCAACCGCTTTCTTGGTTCTGCCGTTAAACTTCGGTGCCAGCAGTGCAATCAAATGCAGATTCTGAATCGTATCAACTACCGAATTGTTCCAACTGCCATTCGGACTCTGGGCTTCGATGAGTTTGGTCACAATCAGGTCGCCTTCAACCCTAGAACTTTCAGTTTCCTCACCCAACCACTTGCGTCGGGCATAAATTGCATAAGGGGTTGAACTATTCTTAAAGATTTGATAAGGGTCGTAACGCAGGGGTAATTTTGACTCCCGGTTTGGCAATTGTTTTTTAGCCGGCATTAGAAAACCCCTCCATTTTTAATATGGTCAGATTGATGAAAACCAATCGATTATAAATTCTTCAAACTGGCTTCTAATAATTGCTTCACTTATCATTTTACAATAATACCAAAAAAAACGAAAAAAGCAATAGTTTTTGTAAGCATAATCAAACCAGTATCATACATCTACGGGTATGACTACAAATTATTAATTTTGTGTCTCTTTCGGTTGTTTTTCTTCAGTTATAGGGGGCAGGGCAGATTTCGAATAACCAGAGTTATTGGTTGAACCAATCGAAGAAAATTCAATCAGGATTTGTTCAACATCATTTTCTATTTTTTTTACGACACCGATGTCCGGTGCCAACCAGTAATAGCTGGTTTCACTCTTTACCGAATCATTTTGCTGAAAATTCTGAACCAACATCATCTTATAGACATCTGAGAAATCACCAGCCGGGGTTGAGATGCTATCAATCGCCTCGACGCTTCCTTTAATCTGATGTTGGAAGATGATTGATTCACCCAGGACATCTATCGTATCGCAAAAATCCTCGCTCCAGGAATTACCCAAAATCAAGGGCAATTCAAAGTAAAGTCGATAATGCTGCTCCAGAATAAAATCAGAACCAGCCCGGTTTATCTTTTTCTCAAATAGTTTTTTAATTTCATTCTTTTCTTTTATCCAGTATTCCTCAAGAAAATCTCGATTGGTTAGCACACAATAATGACCATAAGCAAAGGTATCGCTAATTACTTGGACCATACTCGTATCATTTCCTATTGTATAACGCCAGTACCAACCGGGTTCTAAAGGAAAGTAATCACTGGTGGCTCGCTGAAGAATCTTATCCTGACTGCAATTCAGGGTCAAAAAAATTAAAAATAAGATAAATACTATAAATTTATTATAATTCATACCCAACTGTTACTCTCATTGATAATAGATAAGCTGAATTTTCGATTTTTAAAAAACCGCCTTTTGCCTCAAACAGACTTTTAACAAAAAATCCAATGCCAAACTTGACCCGTTTGACACTTTCTAAAAACCCTAAGCCAATGTCAGCCCCTTGAACCATTCCTTTTTCCTCAAGACTTTGTAATTTCCTTTTAAGCCAGATATTACTGAATCCTAAATAGACTGGTAATGACCAGTTATTACGACTAAAGACCGAGCGGCAATATTCTACAGAAATTTGGTCGAGTTGTAAGTTATAGGTGGGTTGTCCAGCTCCTTCCAAACGGCAATTTTCATAACTTAAGATGAATCGATTATTACCAAATCCCTTTGCTAGATAGACCGACCCCAATGCACCGGCAGTAAAATAACGCTCCATATTGCCGATTGGTGTATTCGCTCCAATCCTTGCGCCAACCTCAATCAAATTAAAAGAGAGTACCGAGACAAAGATTAATGATATCATTTTAGAGGCTAATTTTAATCGATTCCTAAGAATTGTCAAGGGATAAATTTAGCTTAAAATAGTTTTCTCTAAGTAAAAATCTAAGTTATAACTTCATCCCTCTGATTCATTTTGTAGCGGTCGCATTTATGCGACAATGATTGTTCTGGGTTGGAATTGTTATCTTTAATATCCATTGTGTAATTCATCCTTTTTTAACCATTTCCTTAGTAAAAACAAACATAAACAATCCTTTAGATATATTACTTTTAAGTAATACTTTTTTAAAGCCAAATTTTCTTCTAAGTCGTCTTTCGTCAATCGCTTATCGTATTTTCGTCAATGGGAGGGGGTACCGCCTAGGGGGTGGTCTCCTAAGTGGCTTCGGGAGTAGCCTCGGAAGCAGACTCGGGAACCGACTCCGGAGCAGACTCGGAATCAGACTCAGGAACCGACTCAGGGGCAGACTCGGAGACAGACTCAGGAATTG
>Ga0224501_10004236_pt1 | contig 11325 bp, 6 predicted proteins | sample SF_Oct11_sed_USG_4_FD_169105 | JGI IMG/M metagenome (GOLD analysis project Ga0224501, IMG submission 169105) | Sediment microbial communities from San Francisco Bay, California, United States - SF_Oct11_sed_USGS_8_1 | ecosystem: Environmental > Aquatic > Marine > Sediment | place: USA...
GTTGTAAAGGTAATATGTATATAAATAATAAATTTCATCTCAATATTTATACAAATGTAAATATTAAAACATCGGTACAATGTAAGAACATTTACCTCTAGGTGGTGAGTTAAAGGAGGACTAATGAGGTGCATCAAATGACTGTGGCTAGCGGTAGACTAAAAAAGAAAAATATTTAAATCAATCGACCTTGGCATTTAAATTGAGATTGTTATAATATGGGATCAAGTCTATGTAGATCGTGCCGAGATCTCACTTGGAGTGTGACCTCCTCATATCCTTCCTATTTTTCATTGCTCTTTAAAAAGCCTTTGGCTTAAGATGTTCGATAAAAAGGGTAGTAAAATACTGGCGAGAAGAATGAAAGCATTTATTTATTGTAGCTTTCACAACTTCATTGTATATTTTTTACAAAGAGGAAGTAATGGGGAATTTGGCATCTTATGGGCAAACAATTTTGTTGAGCACACAATTCCGCATAAGTGTTCATTCATTTGGCAGAGTTGTCTACCCTTCCCATAAACGTTACAGCGAACCCGATGAAGTTGTTCCATTTAGATGATGTAAGAGTCCACTGAGACCGGGCGACTGATTGCCGATCCATATATATTCACATCAATATTTGTAGCTTCACAAAAACCTGTCCCATGATTCCCCACGAATTTCTTTCACCCATAGTCTGTCCATGGTTAGAGATCAGCCTTCTTCCTTGATATCCACAGGTTGTGTGGTGCCATTGAGGGGAGATTGAGCCATTTTCTGCCATGCTGGCTCAGGGCCGGTTGGCAGAGTGCGATCAGCCAGGGAAAAGTCCCTTGAAATACTCGCCATGGGTGGGAATTGAACCCGAGCCACAGGGAGGACAGACAGTGAGATTCATTCATTCCATCATCACAAATACCATTATACCTGCAAGTTACACTTGCCTAATTACTTTAGTTTTGCCAAAGAAACACACTCGGATTGCGATATTAAATATAGGGAGCCCTTAGAATAACTTTCGCTATGGGGCATACGGATGCAAACAGAAAGTCTCCTATTAATCCACCCTGGAAAACGCCGAGTCAGCAAGCCAGTGCCCAATCCTACATACCCCTGATACTGGCTGGGATACAAAGATAAAATACTAGCTGTAAAAGGCAAGACACCGACACTTACCTGGGAGTAGATGCCGTGTGAATAATAAATCAATCCAATCAACATAACAATGCACAACAATATGTAGAAACCGTCAGCAAAAAAAAAAGTGATGTCCATCTGCACATCTGGTCCAAGTGCTAATGCCATCATATATAGCGCTATCAACAGAGTAATGACAGTAAAAGTCAAAGTGCACGATATCAACAATCTAACTTTAAGATCCAAATATTCGATTAGATCACAAAGCTTGACATGCGTTTGTCGATATTGAGACAGTCTTTGTAGGAATTGAGATTGATCTTCCGTGATAGCCGCATGTACTCGTTGGTTGTACTGGTCACAGATTCCCGTCAGTGTATATGCCATATTCATCAAGTAAAAGTTTGGCATAATAAAGAAGCTAATCGAAGTCATGTGATGGTGCGCTCCAATTTTGTTGATAGCGCTGCGGAGAGAATCTGAGATGTTACGATAATCGGCAAAGATGTTGTCCTCACTAGTCGCTAAGCCATACACAGTGTATGATTCACTCACAATGATTGTAATGAACATACTGACTATAAGAAGTTTTTGTTTTAGTGAGATTCTGTATCCAATTTGTATATCAAGTGCTTCTAGACTGTGGACAACCTTGTCTAGCATGGAGTAATACTTGCGGTATCCGGATTCACTTCGGCATGAATACGTGAGAATCCATGCGGCCCCGACTCCTTGAGAATAGAAACTAATGAGACACATCTTAAATATGAAGGAAAATCCCCAGGTCACTGGACCTTCGAATCCCACAGAAAGAATGAATACAGTGTACGTTGTTAATAGCATCGCCGTGATGATCTGCCATGCCGCACTTATCTTCTGTATGATCATGGATTGGCCAAGAATGGGTCCTGAGTACATTCCAGCAACAGCCATGCAGCGAGTGATAAGCTGATCAGTGTGAGATAATTGCTGCCGATCTCTGTTCTGTCTTTGTTCGTCTCCGCTGACTTTCCGTTCTACCGGAAGGGAAATCTCTTCGAGGCTCCCCATGTCTTTCTCTGGATCAGGTGATATCCTCATCCTGGCGTGGATACGAAAATATTGGATTGATAAAGTGATGCGTAATGAACGCGGAGGAGGCCATTGGAAATCAATTGCACAATCTTGGATGGAGTAAACATAGTTGATTAAAAGCAATTCAGAACGTCTTGTTCAACCTGCTTATCATGAAGTCAAACAGTCCATTATCGTGCAGCGCCAAGCCCTATGTATTCTGGAGATGTATATGATGAAGTTATAGAATTAGAGAAAAGCTCTGTGGATAAAGGTGCATCCGTTCACCCAGGATCATCCATTCAGTTTTGTAGCGCATGCTTCACACTGAATGAGCTAGTGAGTTGGTCCAGGCAAACCAGCTTACGCTATAAACTTTCCACATACCCAGCTGTTATCTGGCTTACCGGATAATACCCATACTCCTTCACTGGAAGCTTATTTATAATTATTATTATAAGCGTGCGATGCAAAATAACAGAATTGTTTGTAAAGCAGTCTAAAAATTTTAACTTGTGTAATGCGCTATCAGTGTTAATGTTGCACAAAAGTTTCCAACAAAGCCATCGGGATTGTAGTCACGGCTGCCATAACGTGCTCATAATGTAGGAAGACCACCATGCTGGTTTTAATAAAGCTACAATTGGCACAGAGTGGAAGCCTACCATTCTCAACTCTTCTCTGCTAGAGCACGCACTGGGCTAGTTTTGAGTTCTGCAAAATCCTACATCGCAAATTTCAGCCCGTGAAAGCATAAAATTCATTTGCTAAGATTTGTTGATTGGATAAACTTACATGCAACATATGCACAGATAAACTTATAAGCAATACATGCAGGGATAAACTTTAATGTACCATATGCATTTATCTAGTGTTCAGAGAGGCTTACCATATGCAGGTCGGATGCATAATGCATGTACAAGATTGCCGAGCTGAAGATCATTGGAAGGTCATGAGATTACAAATTAATGTTATCATCCGTGTTTCGGATTGAAGCCTCTGGTCTGTAATTCATGAACTATAGATTGATGATTCTATGCAGGTATGTTTATCCGTAAACTAATTTACTCTATGGCAGCTTATTAGTTGTATCCGTCCATCCGACAAAGGTGCAGCTTCAGGTGAAGCTACAGTGCAACATGCATGGCTGACACAATGAAGATTGACTATGACTGGTGCTTAAATTCATGGGATGGATGCGGTGGGATGGAGTCCTAAAGTATATTTGGGTAGCAGACGCCTGATAATCAGCGTTTCCCCCACTCCTCATCGATTTTAATGGCCCATACTCACATACGTTTCCCCGAACTCAATCGATAAAAATGACTTCTCGATTGTACTATGTACCATGCCCATACTAACTGTCTTATTCATAACAGCCCCCTTAGATTTTACACTTTAACCACTGGCAAAAGTCAGTGGTTACAACTATATGACCAGTGGCCATCTCCACTCTACCAGGGTACCAGCTGACTTAATGTGACGCATTGTACTACAAGACTGAACAGATAGTCCAGGGAGGTTGGGGTCAGTCAACTGAGCCTTATTCTACGCATCACCTACCGAGAGCTGGCGAAGGGATGCCTTGGTAGCTTACTAAGATGGTAAATACTACTTTACCTTGTGTCACCGCGATTTTTTCTAAAATAAAATTTTGATTGGACTTTTTTTTATTGAAATTATACAAATTTGAATTATCAGTTGCTAGGTGTTCATTCCTGGATTGATTCAGTGATTGTCAATATATGAGGTGGAACAAGTACATGAGTGCCATGACAATAGATGCTTTGAAAACCATTTTACTTTTTAAGTTCTGTCGGTGTCATTTCCAGCTGCCTGGACCACATAGTTGCTGGCAGTTAAACACACAACATTTAGCCTGCCAAAGTTTGTGTCCTTTCAGAAACCTGAGCGCGTTATGTTCTTCTAACCACATACAGCCAGGATTTTACAGAGCTAGTAACATGAAGTGGAAGCAGAAGGGTATTTTGCTAGCATAGCTCAAAGAGTAGCTTGGTGATCTGGCAGATGGTGATTGAGGTGAGGGAAGGTGTGAAGTTGAGGCTGGATATTAAAGTTAGGTACATCAATCTGACTGAAGAGAATGATTTTAATGTTCAATTTGGTGAACAAGCAGTCATAGGTAGACAACTCCCAATCTAAATAGATATCAACTTGTTCGGGGTTGTTCCTCTTCACCCGTCCCTCGGGTTTTATGCACTGGTGCGAGTACTCGGTAATAGGTCTGTAGAGACCTGCCTAGTGAATTATTCGGTGCCAACCGAAACTAGGTATGGATAGGTATGAAACAAGCTTATAAAATTTACTATTTTTTGTTATTGCTGCATTTTCACTTCTATTGCTACCAATATCACCATCAATAATTGGTGATGGATTGTTCATAGTAGATTGTATATATATTGTGTGAGGTATATCTACAAGTACCAATAACCAAAGAACTATCATAACTACAGTATAACACTACTAGGCGTGTTCTGTACTATGCAAGTATATAGGAGAAAACCTCAATTGTGGTATGAAGGCCCGTAGTAGCGAGTAGCGTAGTAGCGAGCATGCTAAGCAATCAGAAGACACATTCCTCTCCGAACATGAACTGAACCAACCATAGCCATGTTTATCTTGCCAATTATTCTGGTTTGGGCTGAATTTCTGAGAAAAATGTTGCTAATAACCGATTTCCTTACGGCTTTTATCGACCGACCTGGTACACGTGCCCTAAGAGTATACTGTACAGCAGTTTTTACCTGCTGGTGAGCTTCATGTAAGTATAAACTGAGAAGAGTTTTATATCTAGATATCTTTCTTATCTTCCTATATCAGACCTGTTAATAATCCAATGATAGTATCTTCGATGGTCTATACTCTATAGTCTTTTTTGTTTTTGTTTGCCATCAAGAGTTTTAAAAAACAGTTATGTAAACATGTCTTCCTGTCACAGAATTGCGCTTGGCATTACAAAGTAAGAGGGTATTATTAGGTCGAGACCACAAACATCTCTAGTACTATGGACAAAGCTCATACTTTCTGACACCATTATAACCCTCGCCCAGCCCTGATTGACATCAAGGTCATGGACAGTGTAGAAATTATGTTTGCCTTATTCCTTTTGGTCTTTCTTCTTCAGATTACATTGGTGGCAGACTGACCAGTGTTACTCTAAGCTACCCGAAGACAGGAATGAAAGTAGAGGTGTGCATTCACTGTATTTTACTTATTGAAGTTACATGTATTTTATAGGTCTTGTTCAGACACATCTGAAAATGTTCAAATATCTCACAATGACAAAAAGAATCGCGTCCAAAATTGTACACATTTATTCCATATAACTGACTGACTCCAATTAACAGCTTCGCACATAAGCGTGCACCGATACCCGCCATAAATGGGAACACCTCGGTTGAAACACCCCACCATAATGTTTCAATATATTAATATACCCCGCCTCCACTGTGATGGTAGGATCCATCTAGTGGTAAAAGAGTAAAAGATGAGGTAGGGGGGGGAATCTTACGGGGTTGGCATCAAGGCACTGTACATAAGTGTGAAAATAAACATTGAGAACTCACTGATGTGATGCTGTAGTGGGAGGACCATGATCACCCAGTGTACTCCTGTCCATATATACTTTGGGACTCCACCCACATGCCTCTCTCTAGATTTTAAGCATTTTAAGCACTATCTGGTCTCAGTTGAAATTTCTGAGCTTTAAAAACTGGGGCGCAAGTCTCTCGGTAGCCCTCATTAATAGCCGGTATTAATTTGTTGATTTATTAAATAAGATTCAGGAAACTCCGGAATGAATCAGTTCTTTCTAGGTCATTGCCCTTGGGAAGACTAATATTGCACTTGATGATTCAGTTTAAATTGTTAGCTCGTTTCTGTAAGTTCTGCTTCTATTACCTTCCGCTTAACGGCTTAACTGTAAATGAATAGTAGCTAATGTATAATCACAGCTTCATGAATTAGGGATCAGTCTGACATGACATTACTGAATAGCGACTTGTTAGAGAATTGGCAGTTTAACGCTGGTCAAGGGCTGATATGGACAAAAATTCTTTAGAGGAACGAATCATTTGGCCTTGTTGCTTGAAATGAGGAAGATAGTCACATTTTCTGGCTTGTGCAAGCATTTGGTTGTTTCATGTGCTTAAAAAATTGTAGTTTTTTTTATAAATATCTGAAGATGCCCTAGTTGTACCAGGATCTGTTTCTACAAAGGTTCAATTCAAATCAACTTAATTCAAGGGATATCCTTCGATTTCTCTCACTTTGGTCAGCTGTTAGATCTTCTTCTAAATACAAATTGCATCTGTGGACTGAGAATATAAGTATGGGACAGCTATATGTCCCTGCATGCTGTATGGGCGTTTACAAAGACGTGGTATAAAATTCTGAACTTATATTTCATCCTTGAATAAAAACTAAAAAAATCTACAAGTTCATTTAATAAACTGAGTACTCAATCAATTACTGGTCAATAAACCAAACACCAAATTATCAAAGCCAAATATGTATAATGCATAAACATTTATGCAAATTCATTTCAGCGTCCATGTTATAAAAGTCCGTCAGCACCTTTACCACATCATGCATCTTCTAATCAAGAAGTCTTCTGTTAGAAGCCTGCATGGTTGATAAGATCTTCTACCAAAAGAGAGAATGATCATTACCAAGTTAAGGGCACTGGTGTTCCTCTACACTCCTGAGTGGAGCTGAGGGCTTCTATTGAGGGCAACAGTGACAGATACGTACTTTCAGAGTATTGAAAGTGAGAGATAGGTATAACATTATAAGTAGCTACAGAACTTAAAATGTGTAAAGACAAACATGCAGAAGTTGAAGATTGAAACTCCCCAAGCGCATATGTGCGCGATGCGTATTAGCGTGTGGATTTTTGCGCTTTCCACTCAATCGAGCAAGAACCACTGGGTTTTTTTTTATCTCAAAGTGTATATAATTGGTCAGCTATGTTCCCCACCTTCTAGTATATCTGTCTACTTACATCATAAATACAGTAGTGAGATGTGGATGTTAGTATATCTGTCTACTTACATCATAAACACAGTAGTGAGATGTGGATGTTAGTATATCTGTCTACTTACATCATAAACACAGTAGTGAGATGCGCCTTTTAACTTCTCCATGGGTGTGCTCCTTTTATATCATCATCATCTTTCTCGCCCTTTGGTCCACGGTCTCCTTTAGAGCCCTTTTCGCCATAGTTACCCTTTTCTCCATCCTTTCCTGGCTTCCCATTGTCACCTCGGTCACCCTTCTCACCGTCACCTCCATCTTTTCCTTTTCCTCCTTTCTCTCCTTTCTCCCCTTGTGGTCCGTCCTTTCCATCTTTACCATTGTCCCCTTTATTTCCGGTATCTCCCTTACCACCATCTTTGCCTCGGTCACCCTTTTCGCCGTCGTTGCCTGGTTTACCTGGCTCACCCTTGTTACCATTGTTACCATTGTCGCCTTTCTTTCCTTGGTCTCCTTTGTTGCCGTCTTTACCTCTCTCTCCATTATCGCCCTTGCCTCCCTTAGAGCCCTTCTGACCCGGATATCCGTTATGCCCGTTGTCACCTCTATCTCCCTTGTCACCCTTGGCCCCATCATCTCCCTTTCCTCCATTATTGCCATCTTTACCCTTGTCTCCTTTTTCTCCATTCTTACCATTATCACCTTTGTCTCCCTTACTTCCTGGGTAGCCATTATTTCCTTTCATGCCCTTGTCACCCTTGATTGAATCACCTGTAATATCATTAAAGTAAATATCATTTATTGTGGACTTGAGTAATCACTCAGTACCTCGGATGTTCAGGAATCATTTTTCCAAAATTGTTGGGCAAAATCAAAGATAGTTCCTTATTTAGTCAACTGGCATAATGTAGTTCATACAAAGTGCGGCGAATGACTACTGACACGGCATAGAATAATTGAGGGGATCTTTCAGACATGAGATGTGTATCAACTAACTACCAGATGTTAGCAAGTAGCTGCCTGTGAATATTCAAAATGATGAGAAAAAAATCTTGGATGGAAATGTGATTCTATCCAAAGTTGATGCCGTGTGAACTGAGACGAATATTTTAGAAATTTAGTCCACAGATGGCCACGAAAAACCAAGAATGAGTTGCATTGATGTAATTTCTATTTACATACCTTTGCCACCGGGAGTTCCTGGTTCACCCTTTTGGCCAGGACCTCCTGGCATTCCTTTACTGCCATCATTTCCTGTCTCTCCATTATCTCCCTTCTGCCCATTATCACCTCTGTCACCCTTGTCACCTTTACTTCCTGTTTGTCCGTGGTTGCCATTAGATCCATCTTTACCAGGAGATCCTTTGTCACCCTTAGTGCCTGGAGACCCTTTGGCTCCATCGTCTCCATTATCGCCCTTGCTTCCTTGGTTACCCTTATCGCCAGGTTCTCCTCTGTATCCATCCTTACCAGTGTCTCCTTTATTTCCTTTGTCTCCCTTTGGTCCCGGACCGCCATTATAACCTGGTTTACCATCGGGTCCACGATCACCCTTAGGTCCTGTTGCCCCAGTTGGGCCATTCGGTCCTGGTTGACCAGTATTGCCTTTATCACCATCTTTGCCCCTGTCTCCTTTGGGTCCTGTATCACCTTTAGAACCCGGATTTCCATCACCTCCATTGGTTCCATCCATCCCTCTGTCTCCTTTATATCCCTTGTCACCTTTGGCACCATTATAACCTTTCGGTCCCTTATCGCCCTTCGGCCCATCATTTCCTTGATCTCCTTTTGGTCCTTGGTCACCTTTTGGTCCGGGTCCTCCATTCTTTCCATTGTATCCAGCTGGTCCGGGAGGGCCATTGTCTCCCTTGTCACCTTTGCTGCCAGGATACCCTCTTTGTCCATCATTTCCTTGATCTCCTTTACTTCCTTGGTAACCTCTGTCCCCTTTATCACCCTTCGGCCCATCATCTCCTTTCCAGCCTGGTTGCCCTCTGTATCCGGTGTCACCCTGATCTCCTTTGGGTCCATCATTGCCTTGATCTCCTTTGACCCCAGGATTTCCATAGCGGCCAGGGGGACCTCGATCACCATCAGGTCCTCGGTCACCCTTGTCTCCTTTGTTACCCAGGTCTCCACCTTTGCCTGTGTCTCCTTTGTCACCCGGTTTGCCATCATTTCCCTGGTTGCCTTTGGGTCCCACATAACCCCGGTCACCTTTATCTCCTTTTGGACCGTCTGGACCTGTTGGCCCAACTGATCCATAGCCTGGGCCACCTACAAGAGAGTTTCAATTATTCTATGCACTCCAGTTGCCTAAAAGACTAACCTCAAAATTTTGAACTCAATAATTTGATGAGAATACTTATATATATAACTTTTTTTTGTTCGCCATAGATCATCTCTGTCCATTGACATTTCTGCTGACGAATGCTTGGTACGTCAATCATTTGAAATTGGAAGCAGTCTTTCGCAAGGGGGCACCACTCCACTCTCAACCATGGTTTTAGTGGTGGGCCTAGCCTTTAGTCTTCCGAGATTGTGTACAAGGCAGCACATATGATCAGTCAGGGAAAATCCCTTAAAATACTCTGCCATGGCCGGGAATTGAACCCGGGCCACAGGGAGGACAGACAGTGAGATTCATTCATTCCCCCACTGAGCTATCGCAACTTACTTTTTCTAAAGTTTAAATAATTATTAAAATTCAAACCCGCTTATCGATCATGGTTGTGGCTCGGTGTCACGATTTTCCTCCGACAATTTTGCTATTTATGTCAGATTGGAAGGGTTCATGCAATCAGAATCATTCTGCAGTAACTCTGCAATTGAATAACTAAGCACTGAGGAAATCAAGGGTAACATAAAGTGGGCACACAAAAGAAATATGTCCCTATTTTAACAACCCTATTCAGATTAATCACAATTTCACACATTTTTATGTGATTGTAGATGTTTGTTGCATACAGATTAATCAGAATTTCACACATTTACGTATGATTATAGATGTTTGTTGGATACAGATTGTACTTTGTAGCTTACCTGTTTGACCTTTATCTCCCTTTGGCCCAGTAGCGCCTGTAGGCCCTGTGTAACCACTGGCGCCAGTTTCTCCCGGCATACCCCATCCAGGTGGGCCTATATACAGAGACAAAAATAATCTTCAAAATCTAGCATCATCTTACCTAAGCATACTATATGTCTTTGCCCTCCTATGTAAATAAAGACTACTCTAGAATGGTAGGAGCTAGGAATTGTGTGAGGAGCTCATGGTCACATTGGGAACAGCTCATACGCAAGATGGAAGGCTAGCAGGACGAGTGCTTAAATCATAAATTGCCCTAACCACAGGGTTATCCCATTACTCCTATCCGATTGACAATTTAATACACTCTGGGCATAGAGCTGTTCTCCCTCGATGAATTCTATCTCAACAGGAAACGGAATGGTTCAGTGGCTATAAAGCCCTGGGCTCGCAGCCGCGAAAACCTGGGTTTGAATCCTAATCACAGCAAACTGTTAACATGAATCTTGGCTCCTACCACTCTAACAAGCCTCAAGCTTAGGAGATCTGTTAAAAAGGATGGCCAGATGCTGGAGGAGAATGATAAAAACCAAACGGACTGGCAAAGAATTGCTCTGAGAATAGTGAGAATAGTTTACCTGGTGGACCTGGTGGTCCAGGTGGGCAGTCACAGTAGTTATTTACATATGGGTCTGATCTCTTCTTTCTCAGCACAGCCTAGAAGACAATTAAAATTGCATCGCCATACTTCGCCTTTAGGTCGCGAATGTTTAAAGCTAGGACTAATGCGGGATAGCTCAGTGGTAGACTGTTAGGCTCCCAATCGTGAAATCCTGCATTCAAATCTCGGTTGTGGCAGGCTCCCGTTGTGAGTATGATCTCTTCATATACTTCCCAGCTTAAAACAAGCCTCACTATGAGGTAGAGCATTGATACCGACCTGCCTCCGTGCTATGCCAAAACGGGTGAAAAAAACTAGGATCTAACAAGGCAGCTTCATCATACCGGAAAAAACGAGTGCCTGCCATGACCGGCAAGAAATTAAACTGTTCAGTCAGGAAAACATAAGTAGATATGTCAAAAAAAGGCCAAAAATACTGCCGTTTTTGGAAGGAAAAACTGATAAGCATATG
>Ga0224501_10004237_pt1 | contig 11320 bp, 8 predicted proteins | sample SF_Oct11_sed_USG_4_FD_169105 | JGI IMG/M metagenome (GOLD analysis project Ga0224501, IMG submission 169105) | Sediment microbial communities from San Francisco Bay, California, United States - SF_Oct11_sed_USGS_8_1 | ecosystem: Environmental > Aquatic > Marine > Sediment | place: USA...
GTTTGGGTCATCGTGCCCTACAGAGAAGACAACCACATGTATATGGGAGGACCTCAGGATCTGAAACCATTGATGGTCTCGAAAAAGTCCAGGTTTTTGCCTGCACTGGTAACCGAACGAGGTGCCCCTGGTCCAAGGCCCTGTACACTCACTACCAACATAGCTATAACTTCACCCCATACCAGGGATACCTATCCAAGGCCCTGTACACTATCCACATAGCTATCACTTCACCCCTGCATTATTTATATTTATTTATTTATATTTATGGAGTTATTACTCTAGGGGTGTATCACTGAACCAGAATCATCCAAGTATCTGATGTAATAACAGCATCAGAACATTGAGTGCAGCATGCAATCCTGAATGAGGCTAGGCAGCTTTCCTGTTATCTCATATGTGGATCTGATTGTGATCTGCTGCCAGTGGTTCTTCAGTCCAGGCGAGTAGGGACTGGTCGAGACCGGCAATATTATGTAGCCTGTGTTTGTGGCTTCAAGCTCATTCTATTGATGTAGGTAAGCCCATTGAGGATAACCCTATGGGCAAGATGAGTTTCGAAGTTTCACATGGCTGTGTCTAGCAAATAGCAAAAGTCCCGTTTGAAGTGAGGGCTGTTAACATAGCATGAAGGTATATCCAGTGTTGCGCACAGGCTCCTGAGTAGTTGTGTAAATAGTCCTAAATTCTTTATTACAAGAGCCCAAAATCCACTCATCCAGTCAGGTCACAAGACTTTCTCATTTATCATCTGATGTATTTTTTGTAACATCCAACAATCAGAAGGTTCGGAGTATTTAGTTTAACCTCGTCCAAGAACTAGTTCAGTGTGTCAGTAAATGGAATGTACAGCAAGGGGCCACTGAAACCAAATGCTGCTTCGTAGAGTAATTTTTTTCTCACTAGAGAGGTTAAGGCTCAACCTGTTACTTGTTACCTGCAACAGTAACCCAGACTACTCCTAACCGTTAGCAAAACGGTGTACTTGCTGTGGACCTCGGTGAAACCTACCCGGACGTGTTGTTCGAAGCCTTAAGGTATTTTTTCACTCTATCGGGCGTCCGAGGCAAACCGGACACCCAGTTTGCGTCTGATCTGGCCTCAGACATTGGATCTGAGGTATTTTTTCATTCCAAACAGATTCGTCGAGCGAGCGATCCTGGATTACTTTGGAACCAATCAATAGTGCCGGACCTGTGTTTCCGGAAACAGAAGCGGCAACCATTCTTTGCTCATAACTTCAAAAGAAAGTCAAATTGCTATTCAATTCTTTCATTACGGGTTGCCTCTGTTTCTAGTGCGACTCGCGCTGTTACTAGAGTGAATATGGTTGTGAAATCAAACAAAATTCCCTTTCCAACGATCCTAGTGTGAGACCGGCAACAAGTACCGTTGCTAGGTAATCCGTGGAAGACCATTTAATTGGTTGATGAGCCGGACATCCGAGGTCGATCGGACTCATTTTGTCTCTGGGAGACAAACGGTCGGGCGTCCGAGAGAGCGTCCGAGGCCGATCGGACGAGGCCTTTTCACTCCATTTCTGGCGGGTCAGATGTCCGTCTTGAGCATCCGGTTCGAGGCGCACTGGACACCCGATGGAGTGAAAAAGCGCCTTTAGGCAACACATCTGGTTTTATTCATGATGATGGTGTGGCCCAATTATAAAACGAATCTGTAAATTGAGTTTCTTAAAGAGCGCTCTGAGTACTATCGCTGCGGAAGTCTTCTTCGAAGGGCTCTATCGCATAATTCCCTGGGCTCTAAGCTGTAGTAGTAACTATAAAAACTGTGTGAAAACAAGACGATGACCTCGTTTTGATTATAGCCGCTGGATTCTCGTCATTTCTCAAAGAGTTTTGTTGACCAGTTACACTGGAACTTGACACCTCAACCTCGCTACGCGTAACGGTTACAATGGGTCAACCGTTTTGGCATACCATTTCTAATCAACACATTTCAACTGTAACAGTTTCATTTTAGACCTGTAGCCATTGTCTATTGTCTGACACAATTCAAAATACGTTTTGCAATTCCAATTCCTACCTTACGCGCGTATTATGACTATTGCTACATAATCCTCTTAAATCTTAATCCACCAGCATATGATTATTAACGCTTCCTCTGACAGATTTGCTCATAGAGTTATCCTCCCTATGGCTTTATTTGTGGTTTACCCCAAGGGTTTATCCAAGCCATGGAATGCTCTGTGATCCAACCTAATAAGTGCATCAGCCACACAGACTGACTACTGATGGTGAATTGTGGGATGTAATTCCAATACCTGTTGGTTAGTTCAACACGGCTCCAATGGCAGATTAGTGATGAGCCTCAGAGAATCACCAGTCTAGGGTCGTTGAATAGCGAAGAAGCAAGAGGGTCCCTACCACCCTCCCCTATGGGTAGCCCATTGAATTGTCCCCTGTAAAATGCAGAGAACTCAACGCGATATAATAGGCTTAGACCATAGAATTATTCTCTATAATTCTACGGGTCAGACTAGAATGACTATCCTCTATAATTAGGATAACTCTATGCTCTAATCTCAGAACTGTATGGTTTACCTGCACTTGATGACTGACCGTATAATGTCCATAGAGGCTCTGTAGGACCACTCACTGACAACGGTTACCTACCGTAATAGTACTCATTAGTTTATGGTAGAGAATCATCCTCCACTCTAACTGTATGGTTTATGAAAGCGGAGAGGATAGCTTTATCTTCTCTTCTTCCATACCCTGACTAGTATTAGAGGTGTGCAGAAATTGGCCTACCAAGTCTCTTTCCCAGGGTGCATCATTAGGAGACTTTCTGCTTACATCCGCGTGTCCGCTGGAGAAGGTAACTCTATGGATGGACCTCAAGATCTAAAATCGACGATGCCCTAACTGGGAATCCAACCAGAGATCCCAGGTCCAAGGCCCAACATGCCCTACTAAGCTATCACTTCACCCAATAAATCTATGATTAGTTGGTATGAACCGGCAAGAGTATAATAACTTATCTCATTGTAGTTGCGTACAAGCTCATTGATTGAAATGTTTTAATAGATATAAAAACATACAGTGGATAAGCTTTGCCTTCAGAATGGGAGTTCAGACTGAGTGTATCAACAAAATGTATCTTATTATCTCTGTCATGGTGATGAGTGCGTGTGCTAACAGGCTGGCTGATATTAATACCGTAGAGGGTTATACGGATCTCTGCCTTGATGGAAAACAACACAAAACCTCCCCCGGACCTGAGGGTGAATTGTTCGGATTGGTAAGTGAAGAGCACATGTGAGAGCTCGCTATGCATGCCGAGTGATGAGATGATCAGAACTGAACAGAGCGAAGTGCTTGTGCAGCAACGTGGAGTCAGACTACAGTTTCAAGAAGTTAAAGTTATTAATTTAAGTCCTCACCTAAGCACTTGACTTGAGGGCTGACCCCATGATTCTAGGCCTGTGGTACTTTCGTTGGGTGATGAGTAGCTTATATTGAAGATGAAAATCTAGCTTTTTTCTTTTACGTGGATTGCGCTACTGAATCAAATCATGCAGGCAACAGCTTGTTTCTAGGATGGTCCATAAAGGAGGGGGTTACTCGATGGGCATGCCTTTTTCATTAGCATTACCATCCGTATCCGCATTAGGTGCTTCTTGTAGTGTACACAGCAGAATGCCTCCACGATTCCAGCCTCAGGTACTTTCAGACTCTCCAATGAAATACATTTTTTCCAGTACCTTAAAAGTAATCCAAGGTCTCCATGACAGAACACCTGCAGAAGTGGTGCAGAAATTGGTCTACTGGTCTGACTACGCATTTACCAGAGTGACTCCGCTTGCACCCGCGTGCCCCATGATTCGGAAGGTAACTCTATGAAGTGAACCAGGGAACCTCGGTCCACAGCCCAATATGCTGTATTAAGCCATTGCTTCACACTTATCTTGACATTTGGTGTGTGTTGTAGTGTACGCCATATAAGGCATGGTCCTGCTGCACGCAGAGCGTTGCCCAGTCTCTGCATCAGAATGGAACGTGGTATAAGTTTAACTGGAGCCACTGTAAAGACTTGTCACCGAAATGTAAAGCTCATTTCCAGAGGGATCTTTGCTTCTACGAGTGTTCTCCCAATGTCGGCCCATGGCTTGCACAGGTCAGGGCGGGGAAATGATCAGCAGAGTCATTATTATTCTGAATTTGCGCGCATAACGTTTAGTGACTCGCACAGTGAGCCAGCGTGTGCAGAAACGCAAGCCGCAATCTCTCTATCGTCAGATAGAGTGGATGATAGTCTTGGTTTAATCCTGAACTAGCCTATATAGTAGTATCAGGAGGCAGTGTGTGCTCTGGCATGGTTAGTCAAAAGCCTTCATGTTGCCCATCTGAAGCAAGTCTCATCAGCAGTCGATAAATCACTGGTCGCTATTTTGCCGTAGATTGTGTCTATCTAAAGCCACATTTGTTGGTTCCAGTTCAGCTATACTCTAAATTTGACAGACTTCATATGACAATCTGATCCCAATATCAACAATCCTGATGGCCTCGTTCAATCTACACTTCTGAAAGATGCATTTAATGCTGTTCAAAGTTCAAACCTTTGCCTACCTCAACACTGAGGAAATGCTGTTTCAGGAGGAACGAAGCTGGAGAAGGGAGCGCGTGTACAAGGCGCCGTTATGTAACTCTGAATGCACCCAATGGTTTGAGGACTGCAAAAATGACATGACCTGTGTCAAAAACTGGGCCAGAGACTTCTCTTGGTTTAGTGGTAAGTTTACTTGGAAAATCAACTCAATCAATGCTCAATTTTGGGCAGGAGAGACAGTCGTAACAGATAAATTGCCCTATATACTAGTTTCTCGTTTCTGCTCCATAACCACGTAGAACGTTGAACTTTAAAACACCTTTTTAAGCACCTTATAACATGGGGGCGAGCTATCGATTGTCGCAGCGCCAGGGCTTCTCATAGAGAGTTGCCCATCCTTGCCAGCGGATGATTTTCGTATCCCAAAAATGATAGTAAATGGGAAAAGGAACCATTGTGCACAGGAAATGTTTAAAAACCGAGGCCATTTTAGGCAGACCCTCTCATAGGACTGCCAGATAGAAACTTCAGAATGTGATAGCGGGATAACTCAATGGCTTGCTCAAGATCAAAAGATCCTGGGCTCTAATCCCCGTCATGCTGAGCACCAACGGAGACAATGAGGTCCTCGCATAATTCCTAACTCTTACTCCAACCGGCCTCAGGCTCAGGAGGTTCATTAAATAGGACGGCAGTAAAGCAATGAATATGAGAAAATAAAAACCAAACAACGAATTATGATGTCATCATTGGGTTGGTATACCAGATAAAAGGAGTGGGTGTGTAGTGTGACATCATATCGGAAGCCAAATAAGTAAGTCTATCTGTCATAATATTACAAACAACTCACTAGCCAACCATGTACATAGTGTGGCTAATCTTCCACTGTGATGAGCTCCTTGCATAATTTCTAGCTCCTACTGCTCTAACAAGTCACAGGCTTAGGAGCTCCACCCAATAGGATGGCCAAGTGCGCAAGTAGAAAAACACAAAATTGGCAAAAAAAGTGTTTTGCAGGTCGACAGCAATGCCCGCAAGGTACCGGATGCGCAAAAATCGTTGATCTGTTCAACAGCCCGAAGGAGTTCTGTGAGAAGGTTTGGGATGAGGCCTGGGAGGTGGTACCTGACGATCAAGACTGCATGTTTATCAATTTCGACTCGTGAGTAACTAAATGCTAGATGTGGAGTTTACATGAGCTGTTGGTGTCTGTTTGCTGCTGAAAATGGCCGCTAACCTCCGGCGCTCCAGTGACAGAGAGTTGATCCTGTATGCTCAATTTTCTCCAGCGATAGGATAACTCCGGTACAAATTGTTTTATATTTGATGGTTGTAGGGGTGATATGGACCACAATAGAGCTGTGGCAAGAGCTCGAGCTGAACAGCTGATAAATGGAAAGACCTCAGAACCAACTAGTCGAGCCCATACACACGGACTGTCATTAGGAATTATTTTGCTCACTGCTGGTCTATACAGCTGAGTGGGTGTTAAATCTAAACCCTCAACTACAATCAGAAGAATGCTTGCCATAGTGAGAGCCTCCTTTTGGAGATAGAACAAGACAATCATATCGCAGATCTGCTATGGCAGAGATTATCAAAAGCGGCCATACAGGTGAATTTTGTAGACCCTGTTTTTTAAGGATATTTCCTACCGAGTAAGCTGCAAATGCTTTATTGGATCCCATGTGAGCTACTCATTCTTTAATATTTACATCATCATATCATGAATTATACATGTGTACCACAAGAATAGTATAAAAATATTAGATGTTTCACATTTAAAACCATGACAGCAAACAAGACGCCTTATCCGAGCTTGGCACAAGCCTCTTTACTATGATCTGGAAACAGTAGTGCGTCTTGTAGTCAGCTTTGCGAACAGTTTCCCGAGATCGATGTGCCCATATGCACTGTGATGGAGTCTCTCATTGATATAGTCTGAGATCTCTCTATAGAATTCAACCATTGGTTCGGACATTTTCACTGGAATAGACAGATGTGAACATCAAGTCATAAATAAGAAATACTAAATTAAATCTACATATTCTCCATACAGGTTTTTCGACACGCATAGTCCTTGCACTATCAGTTATAAAGCTTTTATGGAATTCAGGCAGTTCACGCGCAAGTTGAATATTCTGAACAGTCAAGTTAGGAAATTCGACTAATTGGTAATCCTATTACGCTGTTCTTTCCCAGCAAACGTGTGAGCGAGTCAACATATCCTATCACATTTGCGCATACGGAATGATTTTTCCCACCGCATGTGAGCTGTTGGTTTAAGCGACCAAAAATTCCCACACGGGTGTTCGGTCAGCACAATGCGTTAACAATGCCCTCGAACCGTTTTTAAGGAAATGTCTACCTTTTCTATAAAAAGTCCAATGACACTGCGGGTTGACTGCCAGTCTATATATTTAAATCAATGTATCATATTAGACAACCACAGAAAACCATCTCTTATTCAGCCAGCAAAATCAGCTTAATGAGCCCCATCGTAGAACTAACCTCCCGCTATAGAGTCATAATTGCAGTCTTTCTGTTTGCTGTTATGGTGAACTTGCCTGGGCAGTTGGTCAGTATCAATGGTCCATCTCAGAATGAGCCTTGTTTTTGTTTTGAACTAGGGAGTATTAGTAACAGCCACCAGACTTTTGACTCACCGGTCATCGCTGGTTTCTTGCTAAGGTCAAACAGGAAGCTATAGAAGCAGAGCTGATCATAAAGCATGCTTTCTGTGTATTCCTGTACGAGTACTGATTTCTTGCACTGCTGACAGACTGGCCGACCTCGGTACAGGTGAAGAGGCACGCGGCGCGTACGGTAATTACAGGCAAAATCCTCGCATCGTAACCATCCCTGTAAAGTTTTATTTTACATAAAGAAACGCTTGGCCAGTGAGTGCAAAGGCAGATAAAATGTAGGAATTGTTTCTCATAACACCCTCGTAGGCTTCGGATCGCGGAATTAACTAAAAGAAGTCCTCTATGGTGCACATGGGTGCAAGCAGAAAGTCACCTAATGTCGCACCCTGGGAATTGAGTTAGACATTTAATTTCTGTCCCACGCTCGACACTGGTCAAGAAACAAACGAAGAAGTCACTGCAGTAGCCAATAAATTACCTGGTAGTATTTGTCTATGTGTTCTCTGATACCATTGGCCAGTTTATTTTTGATAATGCTGATTGGATTGTTCTCCTTATTGCAGAGTTGTAGATGACTAACTGCATCATTCACTTGCTTAGTCTTCCCCAACTTATCCTTTACCTCATGAGTATGGATCGAGCAGCAGTACAGCCACGAGGGCACATATTCAGGCTTATCCTAAAAGATTAATACATGAAATAAAAGCGAACTAGTACGTCACTTTACCTTACGATATCAGACCTATGTGGGATTATGAGTGAAAATAGAGGGCAGTCTACAATGGATCATTTCCATTCAGCAGGAGCTGAGAACATTCTGATCCCCACGGTCAGTCATCCTCCTAAGGCTGAGGCTTGTTAGAGCAGTAAAAGCTAGAAATTATGTGAGGATCTTATTCTCATGGTGGGTGCCCGGTATGACTAGGACATGAATCCACAATCTTTCGGTCTTAAACCAAGCACTCTTAGCCGCTGAGCCGCTTCGCTATCCGGCTAATCCGGGAATTGACAATATGCTTAACATAGAGCGAGCCTGCCATGTTTAGGCAGAGCCAATCCGCGCCCTGTACTACCTGTGTCAGGTGCTGATGGAGTCTAAAAGGAGTGGTGATGATGTTATCTTTGTGACAGGTGACACATCTGATCTCTAATCTATTGCAGTCCTTATACCTCTCTTCTTCGGAGAGAAGCTTTCCAGAAACGTCCTCCTCTTCTTCCGGAGCTTTGTGATGGTAGCGCGAACCGTCCAGACCTAAAAATATACAAATATATGGAAACCATAGCCCTTCAGTCTGGAGAATGACGGATATGGGGAAACCACCTCCATATAGTCTGGGGAAATACGCATCTGTTTAGAGGAATAGCACTATTCTTTCCCATAATGAAGCTACTGAAAGTCAAACGATGGGATGAGGCAATAAGTGGCGTGAATAACTCAAGATGGAAAAATGTCGGGTTCAACCCCTAGTCGCGACAGGTCCCAGGTTATGGAATCCTCAGATAATCAACAATTTTTTGGGTGGAGGCACCTTCTGGGAGCTAGGAACCCGTCCTTCCAAACTCTGCCCGAATTATTATAGATGTAGATGTAAGTAGCCGTGTCAGAAATAGCCTTAAATATTTCTGCTTTTATGAGAAAAATCCACAATCAGTGAGTTTATCAGCCCTCTGTGTCTGGAGATAGGGTAGGTTGTTTGTTGTTGAGGACGTTGAGAGCCACCGATTTTAAACCAAGAAGCTTCAGAGCTGACGGTTCGGCACACTTGAGGTAGAATAGGTGGTGTGGCACAATTAACCAAAAGAGTGATGAGCTTACCAAGCATCTCAGCGATAAGAGCGGCGTCTGTGCCTTCGATCGGATCACAGAGACGACAGACCACTGGGTGTATCTGATGAGACAGATAATACTCCGTATCTACCTTCAGCTTATCATTCTTCGCCAGCTCATCAGGATGGTAAGCTCGCTGACTCGCTGACATTGTCGTGCCATCCTACAATCATCAAGGGTCTTCAGGGGTCAGGAGGTCAGCGTAGTGATTTGTGCAACTTGTGCTGATTAGTGAACAAAACACTAATCGCACAGTCACACCAGGAAGCACAACTATGATGGAAGGTTTTAAATCTGTTGCTATTCTACTTAACAGACTGAAGCCGTTGGGACCGGTATGAGCTAAGAATTATGTGAGGAACTCCTTCTCACAATGGGTGCTCAGCATGGGTGGGGCTTGTGATCTTTCGATCTTCAGCCAAGCGCTCTAGGCATTGAGCTATCCCTCATTAATAAGCAAGCACCACCAAACATTTCCATGATCCAACGCTACCCTCTACATTATGGCTTTCTTATATAAATGGCTGCCAAACCAACTCTAAACTTCCGATAGAACAATAATTCCGTGATGTACCTCACAATAGGTGCATTCGCGTGATGGTTTTTTGTGTGTGACTGAACCTGTTTTCAGTCACGGTTTCATCTGCTCACCTGCTCAAAATTGCAACCAAAAGTGCGATTTAAAAACAATCTTCGAAGACTGCGACCGAAATCACACAAACCGAATTTCACGACCGAAAGTGGGCACTAGCATGGTAGTTTAGGCAATGTCAAGGTTACCGCAAAGAGAGTTGATTACTACGTTGGGATAACGAATCGCCAATGATTGTTCGGCTCTGACCGGTGTTGATTGCGACCGTGTGTTTGCATGATTGGGACTGAAATTTTTTGATTGTGACTGACTGAAATCACTTGAATAGACCTACTGATTTGGTACCATCAGAAACTGTGATCGTTTTCCGCCAATTTAACGGCGTCAGAGAACTACTTTTCAATGGTGCACACAGAGGACAATGTTAAAAACAACTTGTTATCTTATTGATACTATCCATGTAAAACAAGATGATCTTATCCTATACGAACCATTAGTAAAGAGGCTTAGTGGTACCATTCATATAACAGAACGACTTTATACCTGGCAAATGACATAGTACACTGTATCTCCCGCTCTCATTTTCTTATTGGCTGAGACATTGAGACGCAGCGCCACCTGGACATGTGGCAGACTCTTCTTATCAGGGTACGCCTCTGGAGCCTTAGTTAGTTGCTGAAACAAGCCACGGCAAAATAAGAGGATGATGGAATACACAAAGTGTTTACAATCTCAGGGGACGCAGGAGGATGGAGCCACCAAGCACAATATTATTTAGGCAGGAGAGTGCTGGGATATCAGCATCTCTCCATTTTCACATTTTTTCTCTCAACTCAGTTGCCGAAACTAAACTACACAATCGACCTTTTTCCTCTATCGCCCCCTAACTCTCAGATGACTGGAGAGCTGAGTACCACGACTGGATACTCCGCAGCTTGGATTGCTTATCTAACCTATAACAGTCTACCCGCCTCAAATCTTACACTCAATATTTCTATATCGTTGTTTAGAAGGGTTTATTTTAGCTGTTTTAAGTAGCCAACAGTAAGTATGGGTAAGCAGTATGGCTGAGGTAGAAAACAAGAACTTGTCGACATCTAACAAATACAGCAAAACTTGGATAACTCGAACTGCAGGGGACTACCAAAAAAAGGGTTGAGTTATGAAAAATTTGAGTTATGAGTTACACTCTCCCTTTGCTTTAGCCATGTGGCCACCGTAGCAAGTCCATTTCGCTCTATAGTGTCTTCCGTTTCCTGGCTAAACTTTCTAAGAAATTTTGAGATTTTTTGTTCATGTGAAAAGAAAACAATGAAATTAAGCTTGTTACACAAGAATGTACACATCCAACCAAAGAAAAGGTAATTTGATGGCACTTACCGCGGTTTATCAGTTCGAGTTATGACTAAAAGTTTGAGATATGCCCAGCAAATTATCATTGCCCAGGCAGGGACCATGAAACTTGGTTTGAGTTAAGCAAGTTTTCGAGTTAACCGAGGTCGAGTTAACCGAGTTTCACTGTATAAAGTCTGTGGACTAGGATGTCTACCTTGGTAATGTAGTAGAGGTCCAGAGGTATTTCACCTTGAGTCACAGCCTCCTTGACTTCCCTGAGCTTGTTGTGAATATTCTCCAGTACAGTCTCTTTGGATTCACCAGATAAAATCTCATTCACAACATACC
>Ga0224501_10004238_pt1 | contig 11319 bp, 10 predicted proteins | sample SF_Oct11_sed_USG_4_FD_169105 | JGI IMG/M metagenome (GOLD analysis project Ga0224501, IMG submission 169105) | Sediment microbial communities from San Francisco Bay, California, United States - SF_Oct11_sed_USGS_8_1 | ecosystem: Environmental > Aquatic > Marine > Sediment | place: USA...
GAGCATTAGGAGCTAGGACTTACGTGAGAACCTCATTCTCGCAGTGGGCATTCAGCATGATTAGGATGTGAACACAAGTTCTTTTGATTTTGAGCCAAGCGTTCTAGCCATTGAGCTATCCCGCTATTCCCTCTTATGACAGTGCCTGTTTTACAAGCTGATCCTCGGAAATTCACATAGAACTGGATGCTTGGTCTGTTCTACTAAGGCATTCATTACCTGATGCATGAGCAGCGTTGCTGGTTGATCCTCCTCACTGTCGGCGATGGGTATGAACTCATAAAACATGGCGCGCGGCAGCAGAGTATAATAACTCTCCTTTCTCTCTGGCCAGAGGTTAATAGCGATCAGACCTTCCGTGGCAGCGTATATCGGGGAATAGATGTGAATTCCTGGCAAACAGAACGATTTTGATTTAATGTCACTTCAACTAATGATCAAAGACATGTTTTCCTGAGGGCTCTAGTTTTACCTGGTTTACTTTACAATTCTGAAGTATGTTTTAATTTTTAATCTCGGCACCAAAGAGCACGAAAAACTTTTGTGCATTTTTTTAGGAAATGTCATTTTAGCTGCAATATCTGTAATAGCTGCAATATCAATTCTGTCACGCATCCTGAATTTTAACTGACAGGAGATCTATTTTCATCATTTTTATATATCAGGGTGACACTGAAGGTTTTAGCTACCAGTACCCAATAAACTAAACTAACTGAACTAATCTCACCGGCTACTTGGGGAAAAAATTCTGCCCAACAGAAAGTCAGACCACCCAATAATACAGTACCAATTTCTTTGACATGGACCGCATCAGTAAACTACAGGCTTCTGACCAGTGTGTTCCATCGAACACCCTATACTGGGCCTAATTTATCTAGCATTGCAATCCGATTCCGACAAAGGAGAAATGGGGATGTCTAATCCACTATTCTCTAAGTGACTGTTTCACCCATCAAGCTAGAACCCTCCACTCAGTCATTGATAACCAGAAAGATGAAAGTATCCACACTTGACAGGGCTTACCTTTGCAGTATTTCTGTTGAAGCAGTTCAGCATAGACTTTAAATGCTCCGCTTTTGACACATAATACAAATGACATAAACGGCCAAATCTGTTGCGCAATGCCGACGAAACCCCGCTCAAACTGCGTCTGTAGTTCGTCAGCACGTACAGGGTCAGGGGTCAGCTCTGAGTTCAGCTTTTGCCTAATCTCTGGGTCGATATCAAGGTCATCCGAGAGACAGCCATTTCTAATGTCGGCGACAAGACGGGGCCACTGACGCTCCAAAGTCACAAAGGCGGTGTAAATGAGTGATGCAAAGTTGGCTTCCAGATAACCTAAAGAGGCAGAAGGATGAGTGAATCGCAGCGGGTGTCATAGTGGATTATGGTAGGGTAATTTCCTATATAGCACACAATGAATAATATAGACACCATAAACGTTGGATTATGTGACTAGAAAAACATGACTTGTGCGCTGTGAGTCGAGGGTTTGAATCTCAGAAAAGTCAATGGTGGTGATTGAAAGAGTCCCAATGTTTAATTCACTCCTGAATTCCGAAAAAGCTTCCCGTTTTACCAGAGAGCAACCCCCATGGAAATAACAATGAGTATGAAAAAGGTGAACAAATGCTGGATAATTATTTAGTTATATTTTATCAATGATTCGCCAGCATCATGGTGATTAAGGGGCATATTTTCATAAAACATGGTGTTTTTGTAAATTGTTTCACAGAGTTCTGTCCCATGCAGACCACGGCCAGGTGACAAAGACTCTCAGCCCAATCAGGGAATACACATTGCAACACACATACCAAGTTTACGATCTCTGAGACCGAAGAGTAGATAGACGTATAGAGCCTCGGGCTCTGTGAGAATATCAAAGGCGGCGGCTGGTGTAGAGTGAAAGCTGAGCTCCGCCTGCGAGTTACTGGGTGAGGATGAGTTCGGACCTGGAATGAACAGCAAATCAGCCCCTAAGCTTCTGAAGTAATTTCGTGTCTCCGAGACGTAACAGCTGTCAGGTTTAGTGCCAAAATTAGCCTACTGACTCAGCATTACCCGGGGTGAGTCATTAGGAGACTTTATAGTTACGCCCTGGTGCCCCATAGAGAAAGCTACCCTATGGATGGCTCTCCTCTGGTCATCTGTTGGTGATTAGACACATGTGACCTGCAGGAAAGGCCCAGGTGATCTACGTCTGTAGCGTATTGATATTGATAGGAAATGGAATGCAAGGATAGGAAATCATCAATCTCAAGTTAAAAAACTGACTAGCTTGTAATGCCACAAATGGCTACACAGGAATCGCTACATTTATATATCGAGTCGGCTTTTTTATGTCAATGTCAAACTTCTCTAAGTTGATGCGCATTCGATTGGTGTTGTCTATATTTTTCATACAGTTAACACTGAGTAAGATGAAGCTGTACTGTCTTGATGTCGCAACTCAGAGAGACTGTCAGACTGTCAGTGGGGTCAGCCTTAGACAGCGGATTTATCGCCTAGTCATGATGTTACTCACCTATGGGTATTCCACCTTCGGACATCCGCCATTTTGGGGTGTAGAAGAATTTCAGTTTCTTCTGAAGGTTTTTGATGCCCGTCATGTGACTGAACATGATGTGGAAGACTGGCAAAATACCATACAGAAAGAACACTGTCCGCTGAGACCTCAGTGATGGCAGCATCTTAGGCTGACCTGAAATTTCCATCAGAAGTACTTCACAAGGACACTGAGGTCCAGACCTATTGTGATTTCGAATACACATTTCTTGTATTTTACAAATACCCTGGACGCTACTTATGTTGCACTAGTTTCATTTAAAGGGGTTATGTCATATTAAAGGGGTTATCTCATGGCCAGAAGTGTCTTCACTTGTTTCCAGATTCTGAAGCCTACCGTGAACAAATGGGCCCAATACCCAGTTCAAATGCGAGTGTAGATATATCCCTATCTAATGCGCATACTTAGAGCCCTTGATGACATACTTTTTAGACCATCAACGCAACAGAATTGGCCTTGAGATAGGAAATTAACACAGCTGTTGGTATTTGCATTGATTTTTCGGCTTACGCGCTGATATTTGGGAAATCCTATTGCAGGCGCACACTAGACCTGTAATTACACAAGTCTATATAGAGAAAATGTCCAACAAAAATATTGAAATAGGGTTTCAGAGCGCTGTTTTTCACATCTGTCAGCGAGCGTGAGTGCCATTATTGCAAAATGATAGAGGGCCGAACGCAACGGCCTCTATTTAAGTCTAGAGAAAACTGGCAAAGCACTTCTTATAACTTAAGTTTTCTCCAATCTTACGTTCAATTTTGAGTTCTACTATTAGGTTACGAAGTTTTAGTAATTAGATCCCATCTTATTTCTATTTTGGCCGTTTGTGCTGTAGTTATTCGAGTGATCGATATTCACTTTTATGACAAAAAGGCCACTCGCTATCGCTGCAATCCCTTTAGGAAGGGGAACACAACTCCGAAAGTGCGTCAACACCCGACCGTGTCATAACCCCTTTAATGTGTTTTGTTTTCAATATGTCCACAAAAGAACAGTGGCAGTGGGACGAATGCATAGGCCAACCAACGGAATCAGAGGTGCTTCGGTCAGACACCGAGGGTTTTTTTTTACTTCAGAACCCAAGGTTCACGTCAGTCGGGGCAGAGTTATACGAGAGAATTGGGGGTCCACTCCTGTTTTGGGTTCAAATACATGATTATATCTGCTAGTTTTTTGTCTACTTTATTTTAAAATTAATTCGAAGGTTAATATGTGGTGGCGAAGAAATCAAATTCAAAATCACCTTCTGGTATCTTACTGTGTTTGTGGAACTATAAACAAAGATTTATATGTCCATGTATCGAACATGGGGGTTTATAATCTTGTTCACATGTTTGTGTCTGGAAGACTGCAACAAACTCCAAATTTCATGAAAGGAAGGAAGATTTGCATAACAGTTGCTTACCTGACGTGCCCGAAGTCATGGCCAGGACATCGGGCAGTTTTTCACTCATCACATTGCGTTTACCAGCTGCGATCTCGTGGATATACTGCTCGTAATGATCGTATCGCGTGAGCGGCTGAGTGGACAGGAAATCTGAGACGGAATGGAGTTCAGAGAAACCATGCTCTCTGCCGTAATAGGTATTACGTGACTTCTTTATATACGAGAGAAGCAACTCCTTCTGTACAGTAGCTACATTTCTACAACAGACGGTCAGTGACGGGACTGTGCCTACCTGAAAGACAGAGCTGCCCATAACCCTTGGTGGCGATAAAAACTGGTGCGGTGATCGGCTTCGCCGTAAGTAACTGATTTACACATTTTAAGGATACATACACTCAATTGTTATAGTTCATTTTGTCTTGCATGACCTCTTCACAGTGAGGTCTGTGTAGTGAAGGTGCCGTGTTTGAAACTGAGTCGCCCACTTTCTAAATTGGCATATCAGCTCTTTTAACAAATTGTTGATTGGAGATTGCACAAACCTACAGTTGGTCCAGAGCCCGGTTAAAGAATGGATGAAGGTTTGGGCATTGGGGAGAGCATCTAAGGCCCCGAAAACATTCCACCATCATAAAAAATAACTGCTGGCGATCTGGGAACTAAATTAAAGCATCATGCAGCGTCTTGTCAAAATAACGGATGTGCTCATGGCAGTACTCACGATGTGTCATTGAGGAGCTTGCTGTAAAATATTCTAGACAGGATTCTGATACAGAACAGAGAGATGTAGTGTACCCAGAGATTTCTAAACGAATAGAAATCACTCGTTATCCGGTAGGTGAAATCTGCAGAAACTACACCGAGGAGAAGGAAAGCGATGGCGAGTAAACCTGAAACAATGGAGAGAGTAACCAATCACCCAAGAGATATCGCCAGACAGATAGACCATCCGACCAGTAGACAGACAGACAGACCATACGACCGATAGACAGACCGGCAGGCAAACAGACTGAAAGGTTAGCTGACAAACGAAACCTGTCGAAATCCTCATAGCCAGTGGTTAAAGCGTAAGATTCGAGGTGGGTAACTTTTATAGGTTAGATAGTCAATGCAGAGTGTAGGGTTGTGGCGTCGCCACTCTCCAGACGGATGAGGATTTAGTAGCTAAATAATCACTTTTTTGCCGATTCAGTTGGCGGGAAGGTGTTCTAAAGTGTGGGAATGGGAAATCAAAACTTCATTGAAGAGAGGAATGGTGGTGAGGGAGGGCTGATCACCCAGCATTCTCCTACCCGAATATATTTTGTGATTCGGGCTCTTCCCACCCCATGTCCCCCAGTCCCAAGATAACGATAATGATAATGATTTGACACTCACTCAGAGCTGTAAAGTCTGGGCTTCAAATTAGAAAACCTACTTCCTTCAGCAACGACTACCAGTATCTGTTTCATTGGGCCACCAGGTGCTGCGATAAAGCCATATCAATTGTAGGATGATTACAACAACTTCCAAATATTACAACAGTATATTTTCACAAATGAATCGTCCCAAACAATAAATTGTGTTTCAATGTATGGGCAATTGGCAACACTATGACAATCAGAGCAGAGGATGTGGAATATAAATTTTTAGAGAAAATACAAGGGTGAGAATGAGTAAAGAAACCCGTCTTTATGACAGGTGACTGACCGTGACTCTCGAATGCAGTCGAGAAAATTATTTAACTAACTAAATTTCTAGTAGGTGTAGTAGCCTGACTAGCATCAATAATCGCTCTGGAGCAAAGTTAGAGTGCAACCGTCATGAGTATGAATTATGGAACAAACGCCCCGTACTCAAGTGTACCACAATGATTTATGAGATGCTCATTTCACTTCAGGGCTTCCCATAATTCTAGACGCCAGGATCAAAAGGAGTTTCATTTTGTCACCAATGCAATATTTTTGGTTGTTCATGTGCCGATGCCGTATGGTGGGAGCAAAACGAGCACCTAGAAACTAATTCGATGGGAGACCAATCAAACACCCATAACCAGTGAGTGACCAATGATCCTATGGTTTTGTCATTGATGAAGCAGAAGGTCAGGGTGTCTTTGAGTTTGACCTCCTTTTCAAAAGACTCCACACCACAGGCTTAAAAGACAGAGCATTTTCTTGGGTCTCAAATGATGGGCTATTTTATTACGATAGTCGTTTTCTGGCTGTCGGCAGGGTCATTCGCATTCGCTAATTGTGATACCAAATGTAAACTCGAGAACAATGAGATTGAGAGTTGTTCCGAACAACAAACTGAAACTCTGACTCTGAGCCCAGACCCAGAGGAATTCAAAGAGTGTCGTCCGGTTAAAGATGGCAAACGGTAGTATGATTACGATCGGATATTACTTACCCCCTTTAAAGTATCCTAGCTTTGAATCGACGGAGTGGTGGGAAAGAAATTCAAAGAATACGACGCTCAGAAAACCCAAAAACCCCACAGTTGAAAGAATACAACCGATTCGGGGTGTCTTCGCCATTTTCCTTAACAGCGGAAGCACCGCAAACAACGTAAGCCACGATAGGTTGAAGAGTAATCTCAACGCCCAATCAAGATTGACTTTTGGACTTCATAAACGGAAAGACAAGTTGCACGTCTCACGCGTGCGCACTTTCTTTTCTTTTCTCATTGCCCATGGTGTGCACTTTTCTCGCAATTTGCTCCGCATTTTCAAGCTCAATGGCTGCCCAGAGAGAAAGAACCTTCATCATGGTGAAGCCTGATGGCGTCCAGAGAGGTCTGATTGGAGAAATCATCGGCCGATTCGAGAAAAAAGGCCTCAAGCTTGTTGGAATGAAGTTCATGCAGGTAATCGTAATGGAAAATTCTCATGACTCATCACTCGACTGGCGATTCAGTCACGTCACTGACTCCTGAGTCAGTCATGCGTTGACCAGATCAAATCATCATTCAATGATTCAGTTATTCAAATCAATTGATTGATTAACGCATAAAGGTTTAACTTAAGTGATGACCGCTTCAGTCAACTCAATCCTTAACTTAAGAGTTACAGTTAGACTTAAGAGTTACTCTACTGGTAGTGGTACTGGTAGGTTTTGTTTCAATCCGCTGTGATGGGTCACTCCCCTGGCAGTGTGAGCGACTGTGTTAGTGTTACAATTCTGCCCATTCCGATTCCATCGCTATGCAGTATGCACCGAGTCCGAGTGAAATATTATATTCATATTGATTTCAATCAATCCATGACGCGTGCTTAACCGTCGATGCAAGAAACTAGGGTACCCAGCGCCGCTCTTCACTGCTTGTCCACTGGAGACAGTGGTGACTTCATTTCCGTCTGTGACCGCTCGAGTGGTCATAACTCCTACCGTTAAGCATTGCTGTCGTTTAAACAGCCTAATTTACAGTATATGAGATGGTGCATCATTTGAATCAATCAACAATAGGATAATATAATCTGAGGAGTTAATAAATGGAGTGAGAAATAGTTGGATATTAATATTCATCCCCCCCCATTGATAAGTGTAATTGGGAAACTACCTCGCGTTCACCAGTCTTTGTCTTTTATGCTAGGCTACTGAGGAGCACCTGAAAGAGCACTATGCTGACCTTTCCTCCAAGCCATTCTTCAACGGTCTTGTTAAGTACATGGCCAGTGGACCAGTGTGCGCCATGGTGTGGGAGGGCAACCAGGCCGCCATGTACGGTCGTCTGATCCTCGGTGCAACCCACCCCAAGGACTCTGCCATGGGCACCATCAGAGGTGACTACGCCATCGACATCGGCCGGTAAGTTATGAATGATCGAGAAGCACTGGCTTTTCGAGTATGCCTATATAGCTGATACATCTGGACTGCCAGGTCTGTCCGATGTGTTAGCTGAAAGCTAATAGAGCTTCCTTGCAATGGAAACATAGCCGCTTTACTTGGCAATTATGTCTCTGCAAGACGTCGAATCAATTTATTGCATGAGCTTCCCATAGTTAATAACCTGCTGGCATCCTAGGTTAATAACGCTGGTCTCTACTGGTTTCCATTGCCTAGCCTCTAGCCAATATACCAATCCTGTCGAATTTAAATGACGCTTGTAACTAATTTTCGTAACTGGTAAATTGCTAGGCCATTGTTTATCAACCCGTTATCACTTCTGTCTGCCATTGCCGTAAAGCGGTGTGCAGCCAGATGTCCGTCGCAGCTAGTAATGAATTTTTATTAGTGTTTCATGTTGTCTTTGTAGTAACATCTGCCACGGATCAGACTCCCCCGAGTCCGGAGCTAAGGAGACCGCCCTGTGGTTCAAACCAGAGGAGCTCATTAGCTGGACCGGCTGTGCTGAGACCTGGGTTTATGAGTAACTGATCTCTCCCATTGAGCTAGCGAGCGGAGCCGACTGCCTGAAAACACCACGGACAGTGAAACTAGTTCTATGATTAACAACTGTGGATTTGTGCTTGTTTAATAAAAAATCTCATACATTCTTAATTTAGTGTGTTGAGCTATACAGGTCTGGCTCGATGAAAGAGCGAACATACCCTGTTGTCAGCCCAGGAGATAAACTGGGCCTGAAACCTGCCTTACGTTCACCGGCTTTGAAGCTGCACCTGTTCTGATGGAACTATTTTGCACAGGTCAGAAATGATAGAAAGAAGCTTCTTCTGGGTGTCGCCCTATTTTAGGTTGCAGAAATCGATTCTGTAGAAGCAAAATAGGTTCGCACTGGCAGCCACTGGACCAGCTCTCACCTTACTAAAATAATCACTCTGGACATTCACACTATATTGTGTAATTTAGTGTCCAGAGAGCTACACGCAGTGCTTCACGAGAACTTAAAGTTCGCAGGCTATCACCATTTGGCACAGTAGTATCACCCCACCCATTCTCCTGTGGCGGGCTTAGTCCTTTCCTTTTAGCACACCACCAGGGGAACTATCTAGGCCTTCCCGTTTAGGGAAGGGCACTACCTCCTCCCTGCCCTGCACATCTTTTTCTGGCTCCGATATTCTCCTTAGCTCATCATTTTTATCCCCTGCCCGCCGTACTCGGCTATCCATAATCGCTTGGTTTCCTGCTATCTCTTCCTCAGTGGGTGGGTCAGCTCGTCTACCTACATAAGGAGAACTGAAATATGGCAGCATTACCTCACTGCTCGTAGTATAAATGGACCTAAACCGAAATAAGTGGGTCGGTCTGAATTAGGCGTTTCATCTGGAGGGGTTTAAAAGCACTTTGGTCGAGATTGCCGGTTTGAGTAGCCAAAGACACAAAGCCAATTTAGAGAGCAATTTAATGATTAAAAAAATCAATCAAATTTAATGTTGTAAAATACGGAAGAGGCTCTGAAATAGTGCATCACATTCTACTTATTACAGCTGTTGAACTAATAAATTAGATGTGATGCACGACTTTTGGGGTCAGGTCCGTGTTTTACCGTTTAGATTTGATTGAAATGCAATGATTTTGTGTTTTGGCTATTCAAACCGGCAACATTTCTCCGAAGCCCTTCTGAGCGACTCGAGATGAAACACCTGTTTTAAACCGACCCAAATGAGGCGTAAGGCAAACCCATTCGGGGCCCGTGTTCAGATAATTCACAATTTTTATAAAGGGGAAAGTTTAAGTGGATGGATGCTCTTCTTATAGGGTTGGAACAAAATTTGAGTTGTCCTGGCATATCTAGTGAAAAAGATATATCTAGTACGAATGGCAATGACCATTACAGCCCAGTCGGTTCCTCAGAACTCAACCTGATACTTGACATATATCTTCACAGAATAGCTTGTCATACCTCTCAGCCATGACTCCCATTGAGCAGGTGTGTTAGGGATCTCGCTCTGATCACCTGTAGGCCCAACGATCCAGCGTGATTCCTTTACTGATAGTGCTGGGTTACCTGTCAACAAATAAATACAAATGACATAACAAATCAACGGCATACTGGTAAATGGCTAAATCTTGGAAGTGGTGTACGTTCTCCCAGGTGCAAATAGAAAGTGCATATCTCCTAAATAATGCACATTGAAATATACTAAGTCGATCTTTGCATTTCTCAGGACCGATGTCTACAGACATGAAGCTATATTTATTCCCCCGCAGACCTACAGCCATAGAGATAGGGGAGGATAACTCTACTTGTGGCTTTACGACTGAATCCCGCATCACGTAGACTTGCACCAAAACGCGTGACTAACCTATTTACAACAGGAGCTCAAAAATCAACAGGTTTTAAAGTCTGGTTAACATAGATTTGATCTTGCATTGATTATTGGGGACTAAACCTATCAACTCAAACTTTTTAGATTTTAGTATATGTTTGCAATAAACCAATCTGATTACAGAGTACCACATTTCACTGGCTTAGAACTGTCACAACTACTGGTGCCACAGCCCAGTGCGTTAGTAAATGAACATTAACTAGGCAATTATTGGATTAACTTATTGAAGGAGGTATCGTTTCCATCGATTACACATTACCTGGTCGCACAAAGTATTTATTGCCTCTCCTGTCAGTGCCCACGAGAGTGACAGGGGCTGTTTTCTCATGATTGCGTATGAGTCTAGTCCGCAGTATGTTGGCAAACAATCGGGAAAGTACACCGGCCCCTCGTTTCGAAGACATCACTACAAAACAGACACAATAGTGAGAAAATGAATCTGTCAATCACTCATCTGAGCTCAATACATTGAAGTGGCAATGGACCCATCCACTAGTAGTTAGAGCCAATCCAAGACTTCGTTCTTTGCACTCACTCATTACTGAGTATGGGGGTTATCTGGCAAGCCAGATAATGGTTGGGAACATGGCGAGTTCATAGTGTGAGCTGACTGGTCCAGGCCATCCAAACTGTGCTGGGGCACCCGCTAACTCAGTGTGAAGCATAGCTACATGATTGAATGGATGGCCCATGAGCGGGATCAGTAATGTGAAAGAGGGGGCGAGAGAGTGCAAGAGTGGGAGAGGGAGAAAGGGCGAGAGGGAGAAAGGGCAAGAGGGAGAGAGGGAGGGAGGGCAAGAGGCAGGGAGGGCGAGGCAGAGAGGGAGAGAGTGACAGCATTCACGGTTACTTATAGGCAGAATCATGATGTCTGAATCACAAATGAATGATAACCAGGACATAAACCAGACCCCTGTAAACTTGGACCAGATGTGAGATGAGTTAGGCATACATACAGGTAGTGATTGCAGAGTGAAGTTAACAAAACTTAAGTAACATTTAATCATTCAAAGAATCTGATTGACTGAGTGACCCAGTGGCATTGGGGCCTGGACTGGGCAAACCAGCGAGTTTCACTGTCAATGTGAGTGTCACTGCATCGCTCAGTTTGAGTTTGACTCACTCACTCACTCACTCACTCACTCACTCACTCAC
>Ga0224501_10004239_pt1 | contig 11318 bp, 10 predicted proteins | sample SF_Oct11_sed_USG_4_FD_169105 | JGI IMG/M metagenome (GOLD analysis project Ga0224501, IMG submission 169105) | Sediment microbial communities from San Francisco Bay, California, United States - SF_Oct11_sed_USGS_8_1 | ecosystem: Environmental > Aquatic > Marine > Sediment | place: USA...
TCTAGTTAGTACTGCTCTGCTAGTCTAGTTAGTACTGCTCTGCTAGTCTAGTTAGTACTGCTCTGCTAGTCTAGTTAGTACTGCTCTGCTAGTCTAGTTGGTACTGCTCTGCTAGTCTGCTAGTTTTTACAGCAACTAGTTACTAGTAGTTTCTATCTATCTAAGTCTAACGTACGTAGTACTAGTACTAGTACTACTTTATTATTAACCGTCTAAAATAGATTGAAATATCCCCCGGTAATAAATAGACACCCAACATTCACTAGGGGTTGACTCTCAAGTATACATATTTGAGTTGGTGATTTAAGCTGGGTGAAACAAATCCCAAACTGAACAAATGAATAATTAGCAACCACCGAGTCAGCACAGTGTTACTAGTAAACTAGTAAGGCAACCAATAGCTGGTAACTAAGTAAGTAACTGGGTATAAGGAATCAAATTGTATATAACTGGACTAGGCCGTACAAGGAACAAGGAAAGAGAAGTAACCCATATGCGACCCATAGGCCATAGTCATCTTTTGACATGACCAATACAGACCGCGATGTTATTTATTATTGCTAAGCCAAAGAAGAACAGCCTAACCTGTGGGGTGTCATCTTTAATTAGCACGGATCTTTAATTAGCACATGGCTCTGTTATGGTTTGAGGTAGTGAATCATCGGAGAGGGTATGTGGGAGAGGCCCTTGACCTTGACCTTCCATGCCTTGCTGGAAACCACCTGTTTGGTTTTTAGACATCCAACGTCCAGCTCCTCTGTGGCTGAGATTCTGTCCGTGCTGTTTTTTAACCAAATGAGGTACAGCATTGAATCTCCTAAGGCTCCCAATGCAGACAGACTGGTTCTCTCGAAAGGACACGCCTGCCCCGCTTTGTATGCTGCCTGGTCGCTGGCTGGACTCTTTCCAGAGTCCGATCTACTCAACCTGCGGAAGATTGACTCTGACCTTGAGGGTCACCCCACCCCGGTATGCTATATAATCAGTGTTAATACGCACCCATTACTGGAACAAACAGAACTTATCATATTCAGAACACGATTCAGCCCACTGAAATGTGCAATGCACCTGCAAAATTCGCCCTGTACAATGACTCCCAGCTCACTGAATGACGACACAATTGCCATCTCTTATCGTGTCATGAGAGATTACGAACAGATCCCTTGTAACTTTTTTGATAAGTAGTTGTGGTATTTTTCCATCTTTTATGCAGTAAAACTAATGAGGTGTGAAACCGTAAGCTTTCCGTGTGAGTGGCTTCTTTGTACCCATGGTAACAATTACCTGCACTGGTCCCTTATTTAGGTGCAAAGCAATTTGAGCTGAAGATTACCATTATCTTTTTACAGTGGATAATGATTATCTTTTTTTTGTTGTTGCAGAGGTTGAACTTCATTGACGCAGCTACTGGATCACTCGGTCAGGGACTTAGCATTGCCGCTGGAATGGCTTATGTTGGCAAATATCTGGACAAATCTGAGTAAGTGCGAACTTACCTGCAAGCAAATCTCACTGCAAGTCCTCCCAAAAAGGCCAAAATGACAAAATCATTCAATGAATGCTGAAATATCTATATTTAGTCTGTTGACTTGGCTACTGACATGGTTATTACCGAATCAGGCCAAATTACTGGTTACCCGCAGCCCATCTCGAGTAGTCAAACCCACGCTATATATAGATGGTTGAGTTATGTTGAGGATTGCAAGTCTCTTGTGCATTACAACTTCGATATAAGGAATTGGGTCGCAATTCTACAACACCGACCTAACAAGGTTATGAAACTCTTCAATACATCTTGATTATCTCCCTTGCCCCAAACCCAATATTCTACGCCTTTAGTCGACTTATTGTTAGGATAGAAATTGTTTATAATGATAATTATGACTGCCCAAATTGTGTAATGTTGGGACAATTCCGAGACCTTTATCAAGGACTGTGGTCAGACTAGCCTTGCTATTGCAGCTATCGCACATACTGTATTCTCGGTGATGGAGAGGCAGCGGAGGGCTCTAACTGGGAGGCTTTCCACTTCTCGAGCCACTACAAGCTCGACAATCTGGTCGCCATCATCGACGTGAACAGACTCGGTCAGAGCGCCCCCACCTCTCTGGAACATGACATGGAGACGTACAGAAAGCGACTTGAGGCATTCGGGTTAGTAAAACAGGGAATGCAACGGATGGAATGGAATTCATCGTCGGTGGTTATCTGTCTAGAAACGGGATGGTGTCACTGGGCCTGTCATAGAATAAGTGAAGGCACATGGCCCTACTCCTACATGTGAAGGCATTTGTTGAGAGAAGGCAGCACCGAAGCATGTTTGTTTTTCTGTGTATACACAGTCATTAAAGCTGACCCGTTGTTTGGTGTAAGGATATTTTTATTTAAAGGTCTGTATCATGGACTGTGTGTTGCACACCTGAACGATCGTCGTTAAAAGCAAGTGTCGTTATTCTATCAATAATGAGACAGTCTCTGATTGTAGATGGCATACAGTCGTTTGCGATGGTCATGACTTGCAAGTTCTAGATAAAACCTTCTTTGATGCTGCCCAGTGCAAAGGCAAACCAACCGCCGTGCTCGCCAAAACCTTCAAGGGGAAAGGTTTCGAAGGTGGGTAAACTGGCAGACTGCTCTATCACCCAATAGCCTGTGGTTGGATGTTCGGTGAAACCCTCCGGCTTATTTTTCTCTTTGCAATTAACTCTGTAACATACATCTCCAGGTATTGAGGATCAGGTTAACTGGCATGGCAAGCCACTGGGAGCCAAGAGTGACGAGATTATCAAGCAGTTAGAGGCTCGGCTGCAGGGCCCCTTGGAGCTGAACATCGCACGGCCGACCTGTGAAGTGCCACCCGTCAGCCTGGCTGCCTCCCTAGGGGAGGCACCCAACTACAAGTCGGGTGAATCGGTCAGTATCAAGAAAAGGGTATTGCCTGCCACTGGCATAGCATGCAAATTAGAGTTCCGAAACTCCCAGGTGGGATCTATTCTCTCATTGTGACAGCCGCCGGTCACCACCTGGCATTGTATCAGCTCAACTGCATTGCCTCCTACGTAAATTTGCAGACAGATGCGAACTCGCTGTCATGTTGCTAAAGCATAACAGAACCGTGCCCTTTTTACACAGAATACCATTGATTATTCCTTCCATTCTCTGCCAGGTTGCCACTCGCAAGGCTTTTGGTACCGCTCTGCTGAAGCTTGGCAAAAACAATGACCGAGTGATCAATGTGGACGGTGATGTTGGCAACTCAACGTTCAGCGTCGACCTGCAGGTAACCAAAGCTCTCATGGTTCAGTGGCCATTTGGCCTGTGCTTGGTTCAGTGTTGGTGGATGCTCAGGTATCCATGCAGATGGCAGCCAGGGATGTAGGAATTGGGCATAGAGTTATATCCTCCCTAGGATAACTCTATGGGATGTGGGAGGGCCAGTCTATCTGGAGTTCAGACCAGAAACTACATAGATATGGGTTGGAGCCATGCTGGATAACATGATGCAATAGGTGTTTTTCCTGGTAGCTAAACATCCTGCTGCTGGTGCCTCACTGACTCCACCCGGATGTTGTGTAATTGGCTTTCCTGTTGTGTGTTGCAGAAAGAGAGACCTGACCAATTCATTCAGAGCTATATTTGTGAACAGAATATGGTTGGAGTGGCTATCGGTGCAGCGTGTCGCGATCGAACTATCGCCTTCTGTAGCACCTTTGGCGCATTTCTGTCACGAGCATATGATCAAATTCGTATGGGATGCGTGTCCTTCACCAATGTCAACTTTGTGGGCACACACGTCGGCGTTTCCATCGGTAAGCATCAGCGAACTCTCAAAGCGGAATCCCAAGATGGGTCGCTGTATTTTCGCCGAACTTCATATCAAGCAGTTGTACAGTCCGCAAAGATAAAACTGACTATACGGATGATACATGAGATTTAGAACAATGTAACCTTTCACCTGACAGCTGGCTCATTGTATTATTGCCTTGTGTGCATGCACTCACAAGCTACCCATTATTTAGGTGAGGATGGTCCGTCGCAGATGGCTCTGGAGGATCTGAGTATGTTCAGGGCTCTCCCCGGCTCCACTGTCTTCTATCCTTCGGACGCCGTCTCGACTGAGCGAGCTATCGAGCTTGCTGCTAATCAAAAGGGCATCACATACACTAGAGCCTCAAGACCCGCCACCAGCATGCTTTACCCCAATGACGAAACATTCGAAATCGGCAAATGCAAGGTGCGGAAATAGGGTGCATGGAGACGGAAACCGAATAGAGCTCCCATAATCCAAATACCAAACCAACCCTATAAAATACCCCTTCATTTTATATCTCTATACACTATCTGCACAATCTTGCTTAGACAAGGAAGCTACCAATCGCATTGTTTGAGTGAACTGCTAAATTTTTTGCTTGGTTTATCGCACAGAATAAGCTAGTTATTGCGAATTGTTCTCTGCGTTTCTGCGCATCTTGCCTGGAGAATCCCTTCTGAATTAGATTGTGTCTGCTCATTGTCCATGTCCAGCACTCGATTAGTCACTGACCAGGCTACTCTCGCAGTGTGCTAGCAAATCGGGCAAACGAAGCAGTTCTACAAAACTTTGTAAAGAGCAAACGATTCCTTATTTGATAGCAACCACGACTTTTTTGTTCCTCTATAAACTGAATATGGAGTTATTTACCCCTTAATAGAAGGAAAGACAACTCATGTTAGCCTTTGTATTGTAAGGTTTATACAAGGAGGCTCGTCGGAAAACATTTTGTGACAAACGCCTGCTTGTGAAATAGCAACGAATGAAAATCGTGTGGTTTCATAGTGCCTCTACCCTCGATTTAAACAAGATATTCGTTAAATGTTTGTCCCAAATTATCTTTTCAAACCGGAAAGTTCTCAACGAGCCATCCTAATAACGCCGGTCACATCTGATGGTTGTTTCGAGTTTGCTAGTTGCCTCGGTCTTCGATCGACAATCGTTCGCCGTGGCTCCGCATGGACTTTCCCCATCAATAAAGTCGATCGTCGACGAACGTTCCTCGTATAAACCTAGGATATCAATCTCTCAGTAGTGTATGTTTATTTATGATGCCATGACTGGGCCAAGACTGCCTCGTCATAAGCGATTACCTATGTATATATTCATATCAATGGCTTCTCATTTACTGTAGAGATGAACCCCCAAAAACTCAACCTTTCTGTTCACAATTTCTTGAACCTGGTGCACAGCGTCATAGAAAGTTTTGTTTACGCTGTAGGTGTTGAAGCAGTCGGAGAGCGATCGTGTGACCATTGTCGGTGGGGGCGTTACTGTGCACGAAGCGATGGCGGCAGCGGCAGAGCTGGCCGGCTCAGGGGTGAATGTTCGTGTCATTGATCCATTCACTGTCAAACCAATTGACAAGGAAGGATTGCTCGCCGCAGTTCGAGCCACCAGTGGCAAACTGATTGTTGTGGAGGATCATTACCCAGAGGGTAAGTTCAATACGCCATTACCATTGCTACTATCAGTATTAATACTCGACAGCCTATAATAAGTACCCGCTAACTCACCCTTTTAGCCCACATGGGTCGGTGTCTCCAAAGTTTTTGGGAAATCAGTACCTTAGTCATGGATTTTCTCATACAGGTGGGCTCGGAGAAGCGGTAATAATGGCCCTTGCTGGGGAGAAGATGACATTCAAGCATCTGGCTGTGGAGGAGATCCCAAGAAGTGGACCACCTGCGGCACTCATGGATAAATACGGAATCAGCGCTAAGTGTATCAGCAAGGCTGTCCAGCAGCTGCTCTCTGCCTAATCTCATCGCTTCCATCATTCACCTCTAAAATCCCATTTGTAGTTTTGATATAAATTCACACATGTTACAGGCCGTAGCTTCTTGTACCCATATTATTGTCATACAAATAAAACAGATTTACATCGCCATTGCATCAATCTTTTGCACTCTGTAAACTAGCATTGATGTAAGAGACAGTTAGGCCTTTTGTACAATGGATTAGGAACAAACGGGCCTTACAACCTACGTGGATAAATATTGCGATAGCGGGTTTGCACTAGAGCGGCAAGTGGCTGTCTGGCGCTCAAATGGGTGTCAACTGCCGCCAATCCAGCAGCACAACATCGCTTTGAGCTGACGTCACATGCACTATTTCTCCAAGCGCAGTGACCAGTGGTGTCACTCTTATTTACTTCGAATAAATTTCTGCTTTAGGTCAAGGGCGAACTTGGTAGAGCAGCAAATTCAAATCTATGTTGTCATTGGTGGCCACTTGTCCGACGCTGAAGAAATAGCGCATGCAGGATCAGCATTCTTCCGCTGGGTCCCCGGAAGCTGATGCCCACTTGCCAGCTATTTTGAACGGTTGTCGTTCGTGTCAACTCCACTTTACAGTCCAACTTTGTTCCGCAATAACGTGATGTTCTTATCTGATCGCCGTACAGATAGCAATTGAAATTGTTGAATGGGGTGCGAAGTTCATTTTGTTACAGATAATGTGTGTTCGAGAACTGAGTTATAAAAGACTTGCTATATATGCTACTATGGTGGATTATGGCCAACTGTAAACTACGCGAGTAACACGTTAAAAAAAACCGAAGTTTATATGTATGGAGAAGACAGAGGAGGATAACTCCATGAGGTTCATTCCCTTAAATTGACAACACAATTCCAAACATCTGGCCATTGTTGAGTAGGCATTTCAGTTTAACTAGCTGCAAGTCTATCTAAATTCTGATGGAACTATATAATCAGGCTGACAGCTCCTCCCACTTCGAACTGTGGTTCGTCTATGGATTCGCCGGTAAGGTGGGGAAAGCACACAAATTGTTTACCAATTCCGTCCTCAACATACTATTATTCAGCATACCACGTGCAACTATAGTAAGTAGGATTTTTTTTTTGCACTTCAGTAGGCTAGAGTAGTTACTGAATCAATTTGCTAGCCTTCTCTGTGCTCATTCACATGAAATTTGATAATACGCGAACATTTATACTTAGGTAGAGATACGGATTGTTTGATGTATTTTTTCATAGTCTTCTCAACACTGTCAAATAAGCTCAATCTTTGTGGTGAGTTACTAAAACTAAAGCAACTGTTCGAGGGAGTGTATGTAATATGAACTTTTAAAAAAGGTTTTAGACTGAATCCTGGAGTTTGGTGTAGTTAAAAGGCAACCATGAAAATGGTAAACACCAATAGAAAGGTTTAAAAAAATCCTTGTTCAGTCAGAGCATGATGGGCTGGGTGGTGTTCATTCTACAGACTACATATTTCATTTTTCACTGTTTGCTACTCCTAATCGCCAAATTTAGTTAAGATAGAAACCAGTTGGATATAGGCCCGAAGTCGAGTATGTTCTTATATTTGACACTCTTTTAAAATCTTTTCGGCCGCTGGTGATTATGCGCGCATGCTTTTATCCTAAATTGAAGACCCAAGCAAACAAATGCTGAGGGCAATTGTGGGTAATGATGTATCAAACCACGTGCTTGCCTTGTTTTGTCTTGATCGTTTGACCTGAGCAGCTTGGTTTGTGTCTGGGTTTCAACAATTGAATCTCCCATCAGTGTACACAAATCTCGAGAATCCATTATGGCATGTAAAGACTTCAGAGCCGATACACTCATGAATGCGCGAGGACATAGCAGGGCTATTACGTGGCAAAAGGCTGAGTTCAAGGGTTGGTGCCCCGGTGGGAGATCTGGGGCAATGAGCACCTCATATAATTTCCAGCTCCTATACCACTCCAGAACAAAGCTTAGACAAGGAAAATGGGCGTCTATACCAGCATAAAATTCAATGATGGTGATGCTGCAGCATAGAGTCAGTACTCAAATACCTCTATAGGCATTATTATCACATGTGATTATAATTCCTATATAGGGGTATTTGAATACTGACTCATTCAGCCAATTAGCCAACATTTCATGAACTCGCCAATCAGTGTTCGGATTGGTACAGGGCCACACATAAAGTTATAGAGGATAACTCTATGAGGCCGCACAACTGCATACATGATACGGGTGAGCTTACTTGAGTCTCTCCATATTTTCATCACAGGCGCATGAATGGAGTCTCGATATCTGGGTAAATGTGCTGGTATTGAGATAAATGTATGGTGCTGTAATAACGGCTTGATTCTCTTCGTAACCCACACAAATAGAATCATTTTCTTCAGTGAGTTACTTCAAGGTATGTGTGCGCGCGTGGGGGTGTGTAGGTAGGGATCCTTTCTACCCCGAAAGCAGCTCACTACCTAGCTTGCATGCACCCAAAAGCTATAAGATACTGCCACACCAGACGACTTAAATCAGTATTATTCGCTATAAACTGTTGCCTGGTGCAGCTATTCTTAAAAAAGAGAAAACAACCCCGCAATGACGAGGCGTGAAGTCGTCGGCGATTTCTCGATCGGCAAGTCGCATAGTATGGCAGTACCAATGCTGGTGGTCAAACCTATGAGCTCTCACAGTTCAAATTTGATTAAATCTGTTTGCCAGTGTTTTGGAATTTTGATTGTTTTAATATAGGGCCATGTAGACTGTAATGTACTCAGGTCTTACCCGCACGCACATTGGTATTCATCAGAATGCCTAGGCCCCCAGAAGCTCTTAGCTGGGGGCTCTATTCAGTTCAGTTATGGTCAGGGCTCTATCAGGATATCACATGCTCTTCGTTTTTTTCCGTTTGGTTTTTCTGACTTTACCTCTCCAGGCATGGGCCGCACAGAAGGGGCCGCCATAAAACGGCTACCAATATTTTGGAAAGGCAATGTAACCAGACAAAGCGCATGAAAACCAGAGTTTCCTTATGATTGGGAAAAGTCCGAAAAACTTAATATTAGACTGTCCGATGTAGCTAGGTTGTCAAAGACACTTATCTTCTTTTTTTCTAAGACACAGAGGATGGCATGATTGGCAGCAGAATCCGCTTCGTCCTCTCCACCATAGGGCCGAAACCAGGAACCGCCCCTATGGCAGGTCCTGCACTCTCAATAAAAGTCTCAATTACATCAGAGAATATCTGGAAAAACACGGACCGCTCCCATATATAATAATCAGGCACATCTTGGTATCTTCTCCCCGAGCAAAAAGAAATCTGATTCGGAGCATGACTGACATGTATAGGCTGTGTGCACGTCTTAGATGGGAAGGCCTGGTACAAGAGGGGCTGTAGTCTCCGGATTCCCTGTAGACTGACCTCTGGACCATCCATCCCTGCGTAGGAGATAGAAGGCTGAGCCGCAACACCGGGATGGTCGGTGCTGTTGACTGAAGGCACTCGACTTACTCTTTGAGTAGAAGGCATATTGACCGAGTTGGTGGTCTCAGTCGGCGGGACGGGGTTTGGGGCGGCAGAAGATGTGGAAAGGTTCAGGGCGGTGGGAGGCATAGTTCTGGAGGTGGAAGGGTTATAAGGTTTATCTGTATCTCTACTTTCATCCCCTTCTCTCCATCATATCCTTGATGGTCTCGGTAGCAGCTGTTATCCCTAAATCTCAGAAACTGTTCGCAGCTCTGCGATCTACTCTGAGAAAGGCTCCCAGCTCTATACTTAGGGAGGTTTTCAGTGGTACCCCACATCCGCCCTTGGAAGGCTGCATAAAGGCTCTATACATTCCCTTGCTATAGGTGACCCCTACCTCTGCACCTGCAACGCCGCACTGTGGGGCACTGGTAAGACATGTGATCAGGTTGTTACAGCTAAAGTATCTGCGCAGTTTAATGTCATCTCTCCTAATAACATTTATTTCTATAGCTGGTTGGTTAGGCTGTCTTGAAGGCTTCTCCAGAATCTCAGTGTTGTCCTCAACTGTCGCCGAGAGAGCACAATTTCCTAATGGCTTTTCCAGCTTAAGTCTTTTCGGCCCGTTAGCTCTTTCAAGCCATTAGTGACAATGACAACGGTCATTTCCTCCCAGGGCGGAAATGACCGATGTTGCTATTGCACTGTTTGCCCCGAGTCCAAAATGCGTTTGAAGGACTTAGTCGATCAACCAAATGCCTCCAATGCGTATATGTTCGGGGCAGTAAAGCGTCTAGTCGGTGAATCGGATTAGTGGCAGGGCCACTACCAGTGAGCGTTACTCGTTCGAAAACGCTTTATATGTGAATATCATCTAATAAGAATACCCCAAGTGTTACGCTCAATCTGGGCGACTAGCGAGAGTGTATTCAAGATGTGGGTCCGATGTCGAGATAAATCTTTTCTTTTTAATCATAAAAATAATTATTATGCATGCGTTTACCAAAGACGATATTTAGTAGCTAGATTTACATGGGTAGTTAGTCTACATATTGGTCCATTCTCTATCCATTTCAAATAAGTTCTCTAGCATAACCTGATCTAAAGGTATAGCTGTTTTGACTCTTTGCAAAGAGTCCAAACAGCCACCAGTATACATAAAACATTTCATATATAGTCGAGTCGAGAGTCGAGACTAGTCGTTTTCTTTAACAATTTTAAACAAGTTTATAACCAGTCTATTATGGACTGGCCATTGTTTGCACTCTAAGCCCAGATTATGTCATGGCAACGCATCGACGCATTATATCACCAATACAGTGTGTAGTTAGACATGCCGAATAATGACAGACAGTTAGAATTTTACCACATGACATAGGACACAGGTTAATTGTTTTTTCTGCTTATACTCCCCATTGTTAACCCACATGAGGGGTCATGGAGCTAACTCCCTGGTTAAAAGGGACACTTTATCAACCTAAGATTGGATACCATTTCTCCTACCATCATTGAATTTTCTGGAATTTTAACCTACTGCTGCCTTTTGTTACTATGATCAGAAGGTTAACGTCTGGTATATACTGTATGCATAATTTTGCTCCACACATTGATCAAAGGCAGAAAACGTTATAACATTATTGACCCAATGGCGTTGGCTTCACCTGTATATCCAATAGTAATCAATTGATTCAACTTGCCATACTAGCCATCAGCTTAATGCGGTCCTACTGGTGACATTTAGAACACAGCGGGTGCAGCTTATACGTGACTGGTGGTGTAGCGGATAGCTCTTTGTAAACTACATTGCAGATCATGATTGACTGGTTGGTTTTCTCAGTTGATTACTTATTAACATACTCGTCTGAGACAAGTAAATGGTGTAGCATGAATCTCTGGACTATTGGCTAAATATCCTCTAATTTTGTCTAGGCGTTTTGATGGGGATAATTTTTTGTTATAGTCAACATTTACAATAGAGAGACTATTTATTCGCATTATGGTATTCTTGATGATTGTTGTAGACACAGACCCATACCCTTGTCACTGAAACGTGAGACGCCAACAAAACAATGAAAAG
>Ga0224501_10004240_pt1 | contig 11318 bp, 7 predicted proteins | sample SF_Oct11_sed_USG_4_FD_169105 | JGI IMG/M metagenome (GOLD analysis project Ga0224501, IMG submission 169105) | Sediment microbial communities from San Francisco Bay, California, United States - SF_Oct11_sed_USGS_8_1 | ecosystem: Environmental > Aquatic > Marine > Sediment | place: USA...
GAGAGAGAGAGAGAGAGAGAGAGAGAGATCAAGATACCGTTATGGGTTAGCATGGAGCATCACGGGTCACTGTCAACGCTCTGAGTTGAGGTCAGTGAGCCCAAACGATAGCGAATTTGTGAAAAATTTAAAGAAAAACGTTACGTGAAAAATTGCTTTGCGGATTTGTGATAGCCGTTTTGTGCGAATCTGGCAGCTGTACCATAATAAAATCATAAATTACGCTTACAAGGCATACGCTGATTGGTTCAATCACTACTATAGCCCCCTGGAGTCCGAAGGCTAAAAGGTAGGTCAGAATGACAAACCACGTCTGACTTGAAATCCTATTTGAGCCAGTTTGGGAACAGTCATCATCGCAGAGCAAGAAACAATTGTAATACATGAGAGCCAGAGCATCTAGGAGTCTGACATGAGCAAACCCCACCAATGACAGTCCGACCAGAAATAGTACCCTGGTACAGCATCAATCTCGCAGTCTCATCAACCACCGCCATGTGACTGCGGGAAACCCTTAGTCGTTTGCAAATGGTGATCACACGCGTGTGACTAGAAAATCTTGACCCCAATTTTCCATTGGTTAAGACCTCCACTCTATACCCTAGCTGCTGATCCGAACCCACTCTAGCCATTTAGAGTGAGCGGTTTGCTAAAGACTCATACCAGAAAAATTCCCCGGCAGCAGTAAGGCTCGAACCTGCCGTCTATAGATTGTAGCTTTGGGCTTTTCACCAGCTGAGCCATCCCCCTTGCTGGTCTTAATAACACTCCATGTTGTCAAGACTTGAGGGAAGCATGGTGATCGATCGTTTCATCAGTAGAGCTGACAATCTTAGCTGGACAGGACATTGCACCAGCGCCTCGAGGAACGAGTGTGCATGGTCAGTGGCTCAAAATCGAACCTCAAAAGCTAAGGCAGGCTGCTACTCTATTTTCCTACACCGGAGATAGGGAGGGCCATCTGGCATGATTCGGTGCCGGTCCCTGAGCTGGATGAAAGAGGAGGGTTGAAAGAATGATGTCCGGTTATAAAAACTGCACCAATGAAAAATCATACAGCTTTCAAGAGACCACATCGGCCAACCCGTACAGAGAGTCATATAAAAGAAAACCACAAAACAGTGACATCATCACATATTGATTGTTGAGGCTGGTCCCACGATAGTCACTAGGTAAGTCGAAATGTGCTCTCAATGTCGAATGTCATTTAATTATTGGGTCTAAAGGGAGGTTATTTAGCTCAATAGCTAGAATGCCTTTGTAAGGATCAAAAGACCCTAGCTGCATACCCTTGTCATGCTAAGTGCTGAATGTGTGAAGGAGGTCCTCGCATATATTTCCTAGCTCCTCCCATTACCAACAAGACATCATCTACCATATGGGCCCCTCCATGAACCCTCTCCCAAACCTAAGATCAGCAAACAGGAACAGCTGTCTCGGACTTCCCGGCTTTGTTATGTGTGTTCTCTTGCCAGGGTGAACCCGCGGTGAGCATCGAAATTGATCATGGCTTTGGTTAGCCGGCCTCTCGGCATCAACTTCAAGAGATTCCTCAGTGATAAGGATGAGTAAGTAAAAAGCCTACAAAACCTACATACCTCTCTCACTCCCTATCTAATTCGGGGCTACCTCCATGCCTCTCTCACTCCCTATCTACTCCAGGATCACCTCCATGCCTCTCTCACTCCTTCTATTTCAGGATCACCTCTATGGCTCTCTCACTCCATATCTACTGCAGGATCACCTCCATGCCTCCCTTGCTCCCTATCTACTCCAGGATCACCTCCATGCCTCTCTCACTCCCTATCTACTCCGCGGCTACCTCCATGCCTTTCTCATTCCCTATCTACTCCAGGATCACCTCCTTGCCTCTTTCACTCCTTATCTATTTCAGGATCACCTCTACCCCTTTTTTACTGCCGAGCTACTTTATCATTTCAACTCAATCAGAGTAACAGCTAACTGCCAATTCATTGCAGGAATAGCTGTGTTCTAGTTGATCTGGGTGATAGGAAGAACTTTGAATGCTCTGACGAGGAGTTCCCGGATATAATGCGAAGTATGTGGGGCGGATTGATCACAATAGCTAAATGTTAGATTAGAAAATGAGTTTGTGTAAACTTCTGGGTGGCTTCTGCCGGCTTTTACCGGTTTCAGATTATTGTATACCAACATCCTACAATCTTCCTTTTTCTTTTTTGGCATGTACAAAATGTTCAATTCTGAACGAGGGGGAAAACTCCCCTAAAGTTCCGAATTAAATCACCATTCGTTGGTTCGTTTTCGCACAGATTCGATAACTTCTTGGAAATTATATGAAGCAACGTCTGTGTCTATCAAGGTGCCTAATGACTATGCCAGCCGCATAACTATGTTATTAGAGGTATGTGTTCAATAAAACTGCATCGATCGATACCCTAGACTACTTTATGCAACTCCATATCTTTATATACAACTCAATTACTGCTCCGCATCATACTAGGCTAATCCATACCAGTCTATACCACTCTATTCCAATTATTCTCAATCTATATCACTCTATACCATGCATGCGGTACCAATTTATCCCAATCTATACGATTCTCTACAAAATTATCCTACTCTATACTAACTATTCTCAATCTATATCACTCTGTTAGAGTCTACACCACGTTGTACCAATTTATGCCAATCTATACCTTTCTTTACAAAATGACCTCACTCTATACCAATTATTCTCAATCTTTACCACTCTATACCAATGATTTTCAATCTATACCACTCTATACTACAGTGAAACTTGGCTAACTCAAACTGCAGGGGACCACTAAAAAAGTTTGAGTTATGAAAAGTTTATGTTATGAGTTATGTTCTCCCTCTACTTTAGCCGCGGGCTACCGAAGCGAGTCCATTTCGCTCTAGTGGATTTCATTTCCTGGCTAAACTTTCTAAAATTTGTGAGATTTTCTTCCCATGTGAAAAGAAAACAATGAAACTAAGCTTGTTACACAAGAATGTACACACATCCAGCCACAGAAAAGGTAATTTGATGGCACTAACAGCAGTTTATTAGTTCGAGTTATGGCTAAAGGTTTGAGATATACCCAGCAAATTATCATTACCCTTGCAGGGACCATGAAGCATGATTTGGGTTAAGAAAGTTTTCGAGTTATCCGTGGTCGAGTTATCCAAGTTTCAGTGTAATTTATTCCGATCTAGTCCAATCCGGTGATATGTCACAGACGAATCTATACAATTACTCCATACTAGTCTCGCAGTACGATTCAGAAACAAGGTTCTGTCCATGTAAAATAAAATTAACCTAACCTAATCTATACCATTACACTATTCTAACTATACCCTATGTTTATATTGCAGTAATATTTTGACCCAAACTTCTTTTTGCACATCTCGCATCCCCTTTCATCTTTGTGATGTATCAACCATTTATCAACCTTGTTATTCCAGTTAGGATTTATGTTCCATCATGCCAAACCCGGCTATGTCTTTATGGTGAAATGGCTAGCTAGTGATGTGCCAAACAACTACCCAACCTATGCACACCATTATGTTGGTAAGAGAGCATTATTACATGCCTTCTTTTTCTTTCATCTATCCTCACCAGTGTCAAGAGTGTGCAGAGATTGGCCTCCAGCACGGAGTCTTTTGGTTTAGCATTTCCCAGGGCCCATCTTTAGGAGATTTTCTGCTTGCACTCGCGTACCCCATAGAGAAAGTAACTTTACGAGATAGTCACCTCAGTTCAACGTCGGCATCCAAAAGCGATGAGGGTGCCATGAAAGACAAAATTTTGATCGAACTGGTAATCGAACCAGGACCCCCTGGTCCTTGGCCCAGTACTCTCACTATCAAGAAGCTTCACTCCGTATAGGTGATTTAACATTAGGTGATGGGAACCATTCAACTTATAGTCGTGGAGCGAAACGAAAATTGGATGGGTCCATTCTGAACCTGGATTGAAATAAGATGTATATTTATTCACTGCTCACCTCAATTTTTTTTGCTTTAGGTAGTAAGCCTCACAGTGAGCTACGCTAATGACTGCGCTAACATCAGGTGGTCATTTCGAGACTCCTTGGGAATGCGAGAGGTCTCGAACTTTCGAGTTGTGTCGATCGACAGTCAATCATTCGCTGTTGCTCCACGTGGAATTTTCTCATTGATAGAGATGATCATTCACGAACGTCCTTGTATAACCCCAACAATTTTCAACCCTAGGAGATGCTAGTAGGTCAATTTCTGCCAACCCCTGACCTTAGTCACGGCATGAAATGAGAACTGGGGCACACCACAAATCACCCCGGTTGCGAGTCGATGACTTATTGATATGACATGCGAAAGGAAATGGTTTTATCTGAGTTGATTTTCCTGCAGGAGTCTTTGGATTAGTGGTAAATGATAAAAACGAAATTCTGGTTATAAAACAAGATGCAAGGCAACTGTACTGGGAATTCCCTGGAGGGAGTACGGAACCACTTGAGGATATCAAGACAGCTGTGGAGCGTGAAGTGGAAGAAGAAACCGGCATCAAAGCTGAATACCGACGCATTTTCTCTTTCCGGCACCTAACGGGTTGGAGACATGGCTGCTCAGACTTCCACATTGTCTGCTTAATGCGAGCAAAAACGACCGAGATAAAGGCCTGCCCAGTCGAAGTCGAGGTAGCCAAATGGATATCGGTAAGTATTTTCTCCTCTTCTTTATCTTATTTATAAGCTTTCAGCTTAACATGCCCTTATACAGTGAAACCCGGCTAACTCGACCTCAGATACCTCAAACACTTGCTTAACTCAAACCAAGCTTCATGATCCCTGCCTGGGTAATGATAATTTGCTGGGCATATCTCGAACTTTTGGTCATAACTCGAACTGATAAACTGCTGTTAGTGTCATCAAATACCTGTTCTGTGGCTGGATGTGTTTACATTCTTGTGTAACAAGCTTAACTTCATTGTTGTTCTTTTCACATGAGAAGAAAATCTCACAAATTTTAGAAAGTTTAGCAAGAAAATGGAACACACTAGAGCGAAATGGACTCGCTACGGTGGCCACATGGGTAATGCAAAGGGAGAGTATAACTCATAACTCAAACTTGTCATAACTCAGACTTTTTTTGGTGGTGCCCTGCAGTTCGAGTTATCCAAGTCTCACTGGATACCTGTTATATTTAGGGGTCAGTCAGCCTGTCAGTTTATATCGTGTGGCAGGCCCCTAAGTCAGTTCGTATCACCCGCTGAAACTCGACTATTCTTAGTGACAAGGGGGAGGTGGATCTGTAACAACTGTGGGGTGATCTTGACCCAAATTATTTACTGCTTGGGACCTCCATTATTTTTACTGTGGTGATCCAAAGCCTTGCTAGTAGTTTAGAGTGAGAGGTTTGCTAAAGTCCCATACGTGAAAAACATCCCACCAGCAGTGACGCTCGAATCTGCAATGCTCAGAAAGCAGCTCCAAGCTTTGTTACTAATTGAGCTATCCTGGTATATTCTAGCTTTCATTTTACTCATGTTTCAGATTGCTGAGCTAAAACGTGAGTGTTTGTCAGAGCTCCACAAGTATGCCTTAGACATATACGAAGCTAAACCATTGTTGTACATAAGTGACCACAAAAAACTATCTGGAAATAGCCACTTCAACATGTATAAGCCAAAAAAGTTCTAAATTGAGACAAACCTTGAATAAATACCCGGTTTCAATATTGGTTGACCCAGTATGGAGCCACATGAATTTTGTTATACTTTTCGTACAACTAAAGAGGTTATTTATCAGCTCTCTGATCAACTTCGTCCATCACTCACTCACTACCTTGTTAAATAGCCATTATAAAGTACACTTATAGTCGATGGCCTGCTGTCGATTCCAACACAAGACACCGGTTGGAAAACTGTTGGTATCTGAAATCGCCCGTGTGAAACTTTTATCCTTTTGCGATTAAACTCGTATTTACGGTAAAGTTACTCTGCAATAGGTTATTCTTCTCTGAATAATGTCAATTTCCGAATAAATTTAATTGCATTTATTATTGGTCTCATCCAACTGAATTACATAGGCACAAATCAAACAAGCTGCCAGAGATATTAGTGTTAACATCACAGACAGGAAATTTAGAGATTCAATCCATCCTTACGACTCGATCAACGAACGTTGGCCTCTGTCTCTTTGGCCATTAGTTGGCACAAAGATTGTCCAAAGATAGAGCAGAATTGTTTTGATGATGCAGAAGACGCAATTAAATTGGCAATCTGTATGATTTAGCTATGTCTCGAACTGCGCAGGGCGATTGTCTCTTTTAGGCCCCGTTGACCTCTACTGAACTTTTAGAGCTCTTACAGATTCCGACAAGCTGGGATAATTAAAAAAAAAGCTCGGCCATCCTATCTTGGTACAATCTTTGTCAATTTTTCTCGTTAGGTCTACTGTTTCTGCTCTTGCTCCTGAAGCCATTTATATACCGAGGAGAAGTCAAGTTCGCCGTAACCATGGTTACACAGGATTCTATATAGTTGGTGAGCGGACGAGCCGAGAGGAGTCGGTGATTTGGTTGCGGTGGCTGCATCCTGTGCCAATCCCAAATCCTACAAACAGTTAAAAGCATCAAGTTTGAGTCCCAGAATCTCCTTTATAGTCCTTAATCGGAACCTTTATGCCGGATTCAAACTGCTGTGCCTTCAGTCCAAGCCAATTGTCCGCGCTAGTTTGAGGTCTTGGCCGAGCCTAATTTTGTTAGGAGTTGTCTTCCCAAATAACCGATGTTGCAAAGGGGGACAACTCTGCAATGCTGAAAGTCGTAACTGGCCCAGTATGGCTGACTCGGCATGACTGCTTGGCCGCCTTTGAAGTTGGCGCGGCAAGACACGACCATCCTAAAAGCTTGGGCTGAAAGCATGTCCGTTCGAAACTGGGTCAGCATTAAATTTACCTAAGGACATCATGGAGCCAGAAAGGGGTAGGAGACTAGGTGTATCACACACTAGGTGAAAGAAGTTATGCTGGCAGTGGCAGTCTGTCGACGAATGCCCTTGGCAATGATTGGTGATTACCTTTTTGATGAGTATAGATGCGTCGACGAGGTATCAAATATTTAAGGAAACTCCGCGAGTCCACAGAAAGGTGCACGTGAAAACATGGGATGGAGACATGTTTAGACCAAGGTTCGACCCATATGAGCAGTTTTTACTGGTGACTCGTTAATCAACGGATTTTGCCGACTAATACCCACTTCAAACAGCCGAATCTGAATGTGCACCTTTCAGCACACCATGCTGACACTGTGCTGTACTTCAAAGGCGGTGTACAACAGACAAGGCTTGCGCTTTGATGAAGCTACAGTGGAATCGCTACATCAATTGATCAGGGACAACTCCACACAAAAGCGCAAAATTCCATATGTTAAAGCAGAGTTGTCCTCCCTTCTTGCCACGGCTCGCGTTACGCCACCACCTTTGATTTCTACACTGTGTTGTTAAAGGTGTACCTCCAAATTCGGCCGCTTGAGACATTGCTGGCTGGCATACCTTGGTCATTAACGCTGTTCCGAAGCCTCCCTGATAGTTGTTACTAGAAGGTACATTCTCTAGAACTCCGGGACAGGGATTGTAAGTATCACTAGCCCAGCATCTACCGCTGCTTGTGTTCAGTATACCCGCTAGTAGCTTTGAGTCCAATCCCAAACTAAAACAACAATATGTGACTGGACTTTCTCGGCGAGACCCCTACTACAGATTTGTTGCTCTAGTCTTGCAAATCAGAAATGCATATAAAAACAGGGAGATCATTCTCACAGTAGACGCCCAGCATGACTAGGCCTTGAGATCTCTTGATCAAGGGCCACACAAGCACTCTAGGCGATAAGCTACCCCACTATCTCTTTGCCAAGCGTAGAACTATCGTCTTGGAATCAGCTCAAATGTTTAATTCCATGACAGCTCTGATCGTTCTCTGGACACCAACTCACAGGGAAGATCGCTTGAATTTATGACCAGGAGACCATGAGGTTATAGAAGTAAGTCCCTTATTGAATCGTAGGTACTATACTCTGGGTTGGGGTATGTCGCAAACACGCGGAGCCAACATCATTGAATGAAATATTCAAGGTATAACAGGGAAACCGAAGGATTCATTAAATGAACAGCTCCACAGACACTCTATGAGGGAATTGTTTCTGCTACAGTTTGATTAGATCAACGCGGAGACGAATAATGTTTGCAGCAGTGCTACCTTTTGCCGAGGTTCATCGCTTCGGAAACGCCAATCATGGTGATGCCCAGGACCATGTTGTTGCAGATTTTAGCAGCCTACGGAAAACACAAACAGCGCTCAATAACATAAGAACAGAAAAACAACACGTGTTGCATTGCTATCAAGCTACGAAAATCAAGGGATGAAGCTGTGGCTTAGTGGGTAGGCCACTGGGCTTAGATTTAGGATCCCTAGTTGAATTGCTGGTTGGAGTGCCAGTAATATAGGTCTCAAACCAGTGAGTTTTCATCGCAGGCGCGTTGCAACTCGGACAGAAAGTATAGTCGTTGGAAACCCTCTTTTTCTTTGATGTAAGTTGATGCGAGTAGAAAGTCTCCTAATGATGTATCCTGGGGAATGTTAAGACAAAGACTCGATGGGCCAAATTCTGCATATCCCGACACTGGTCAGGATATGAAAGAAGACAACTGAGTTCAAAGTAGAGGAGTAAATTACTAATGTCAAGCAAAAGAGTTTCACATGATTGATTTTCTTAATTGTTTAACTAACGCATGCATTTTTATAAATTTAAAATTTGTTGTTGACATCACATCTCTATTATGACAGAAGAAGAAGACAGTCGTATCAATAGGGCAGCCAGTTTGTGACCAGCCAATCAAACGCGATGAGAGGTCAGTCAGGTTCCGATCAGTTAATCGGGTCCTCACCTGTCCTGTGCTCACATCCCCACAGTGTACGACATTCTTGCCGAGAATAGACAAGATCTCCTTTGCTTCAGTGAAGGAGTCCGCAGGACCTCCCACCATGAATGTTAGACCAGCATTCTTAGCCGCCATTATTCCTACAGTTGCCAGCAAACAACGATACAGTCTCTTACATAGGTTGAATGTGCATACAACCATGGATTTAAGATTGCAGGTGAGCTCAATGGGTAGAGTGGTTGGCTCCAGATCGAGATATCTGGTATTCTAATCCTAGTCGAGCTGAGTGCCCACTGAGCTCATCACATAATTCCTAACTCCTACTGTTCCAACAACCCTATCAGGCTTGGAAGGTCTGTTAAATAGGACAGCCTAGTGCCCGCATAGGAAAAGTATCACCCCTAGACTGGGCACAGGGGCCCAGTCAATGAATCCTAGCTCATCCTGAACATTGAATGAGCAAATGAAAAGAACTACAGAAGCTTCGCAGAGAGTTTTACCTCCAGAAACAGGGGCATCCATATAAACAGAGTCTTTCTCCTTAGCCAGCTCTGCGACCTTCTTTGAGACTAGAGGATCAATGGTACTCGAGTCCAGCATCAATGAGCCGGGCTGTAGGGAACTAAAATGATGTATAAAAACATTATAGGATATAATATTGTCACTGAGGGATTCCGTGTAATCAGTGGGGGATTTTGGACAACCCTGATGTATTCCGAGTAATTACTGAGGGATTTTGGGTAATCACCGGGGGATGTTGGGTCATCACTGAGGAGCTCTTGGCTGACCATTGACGGCAAAGATTATACCAAGATAACAAACCTGATCTGTTTTTTGGAAACGCGCCATTACATTCCCTTCCCTGTTGGGTATACTAGCCCGGCTCTACTTAGATGGGTCAGCACAGACACTCGACAATTCAAGGTACCAATGAAGGGAACAGAATGGGACGGAGTTGCAACCACTATTGTAGAAATGAAAGAATTAGGTTCACTTTTTGCACAGTGACGCAGTCTGCTGTTAGAGGCGTAATACAACGCCCCTCACCTCATCTCGCCTGTTTCCATCGATTTGAATGGGAGATCGTTAGCTTGGTATAATCTTTGCTAAGGGGTTCTGGGCAATCATTGGGGGATTCTGGGTAATCATTGGGGGTGTTCTGGGTAGCAATAGAAAACAGCCGAATCATTTTAATCTAAATGGCATCCATATAAAAATGGTCTGAATCTGATATTCTCTTCCCAAACTCAAGAGTTGAGCTTTACTTCGCGCACAGGGCCATGAATAGAATGCAACTATATCAAATCTAGATCCAAAATTTGTAATATTAGTAGTGACTAAACTAAGCTGGGCTCTATACACAGTAAAAATGGAGGAACCACCTGTGTCGCAGTTAGCCAGGATGTAAAGGGATGGACTATGTATCCTGGAGCTGCGTACCTTAGTAAGCCATCTTTGCCGGTGTAACACTCCATGACGTGTGGACTGGAGGGAAGCATGGTGATAATTCTATCAGTAGCGCTGGCGATTTCAGCTGGACAGGACGCTGCACCGGCGCCTATAAGAACAAGTGTGCATGGTCAGCGACTCGAAAATAAAAAACTCAATGTCTAGGAGGCCGGCTGCTGATGCTGCTACACAGGGGCTTTAGGAGGAACATTCGTTGACGATCGGCTTTATCGACGAGAAAAGTCCGTATGGAGCCACGGCGAGCGATGGTTGATCAAAGATTGAGACAGCGAATATACGAGAAGACCTCTCGGATATATCCGAGGAGCATCGAAACAACCACCGGACATTACCACAGTTATTAGAATGACTCGCTGTGCAACTTCCTGCCTGAAACTAAAATAATTTGAGACAGAAATTAGATGAGTATCTTGTTTCAATCCAGGGTCGCCGCAGCACGGAGCCAGCTGATTTTTATTTGTTGTCACATCATGGATAGTCGAAAGGTTTTTTCACCGAACATAAACCTAGCAAAACTGGAATTATGTGGTCTTTAGGAGAGTGGACCAGCGACCCGAAGACGCATGAAGAGAGAGAGGCAGCAAGTAGGAGAGGCAGCGATCATACTCACCATCTGAGACTAGTTGGTCCACACTGCTCTGTACCACATCATAAACTGTAACTTTATAACCAGCCCCCAGAAGATTCCTCGCCATGTGGCCTCCCATGTTACCAAGGCCGATAAAACCAACATGCTTGTTACACAAGCTACCTCCAGCTGTAAAAGGTGACTTTACATGGTATGTGACTAGAAATCTAAGTTAGTAAGTCATTTAGCAGAAATGCAAATAACCTAGCCAGTGACTGACTCACCACGCTGGCATGCCTTGAGTTAGACTTTTGTTACCAACACACGTAGCCAATGACTCACTCAATCAGTCTTGTGGTGAGGGAGTGTACTAGAAGT
>Ga0224501_10004241_pt1 | contig 11318 bp, 8 predicted proteins | sample SF_Oct11_sed_USG_4_FD_169105 | JGI IMG/M metagenome (GOLD analysis project Ga0224501, IMG submission 169105) | Sediment microbial communities from San Francisco Bay, California, United States - SF_Oct11_sed_USGS_8_1 | ecosystem: Environmental > Aquatic > Marine > Sediment | place: USA...
GGTGGGGCACCCGGCGATGTAGTGGACGTAAAAATCACGGGAAAGGATAAAAAATTCCTGATCGGAACACCGATACATTTTCATACGTCATCACCGGAGCGGGTAACACCATTTTGCGAGCATTTCGGTACCTGTGGCGGTTGTAAGTGGCAGCATATTTCCTATGAAGCCCAATTGCATCATAAGCAGGAACATGTGGCCGAAAACCTCAGAAAACTCAGTGGGATTGACCTTCCGGAAATGGCTCCGATCATGGGATCTGAGAAAACAGTGCATTACCGGAACAAGTTGGAGTATACTTTCTCGAATAAAAGGTGGATGACCCGGGAGGAAATTAGCAGTGAAAGGGTACTGAGCCGAAATGCGCTTGGCTTTCATATTCCCAGGATGTTTGATAAGATACTGGATATCCAGGAATGCCACTTGCAGGCAGCTCCTTCCAATGCCATTCGACTGGCATTTAAGCGGTATGCCGAAGAAAATGAGTTGCGGTTTTTTGATATCCGGGAGCAGCATGGCTTTTTGCGAAATCTGATCATCCGAACCACGTCGATCGGTGAAACCATGGTGATTGTCCAGTTTGCAGAGCCGGACAGGGAGCAGATTTTTAAGGTCATGAACTTTTTGAAAGAGGAATTCCCGGAAATCACTTCGCTGTTGTATGTGGTGAATGAAAAGAAAAACGAGACGTTTTATGACCTGCCGGTTAAAAATTTTCACGGTGAAGACTATATCCGCGAAAAAATGGGTGGTCTCACGTTTAGGATAGGCCCCAAGTCATTTTACCAAACCAATTCATTGCAGGCGTATGAGTTGTACAAGCGGGTACTGGAGATGGCAGGCCTTACGGGTGAAGAAATCGTCTATGATTTGTACACGGGCACGGGCACAATTGCCAATTTTGTCGCCCATCAGGCTAAAAAAGTAGTGGGAATTGAGTCGGTGGAAGATGCCGTGGAAGATGCCCGGAAAAACTCGGCTGTAAACGGGATCACCAATACCGAATTTTTTGCCGGTGATATGAAGGACATGTTATCCAATGACTTTATCCGTGCACATGGCAAACCACGGGTGGTCATTACCGACCCGCCACGGGCAGGCATGCATCACAACGTGATCAAGTCACTCAACCGGATCCTTCCGCAGCGCATCGTCTATGTGAGTTGCAATCCGGCCACGCAGGCGCGCGACCTGGAATTACTGGCAGAAAACTATGTAGTGGAACAAATCCAGCCGGTAGATATGTTTCCCCATACGCATCATGTGGAAAACATCCTATTGTTGAAATTACACAAACACTAACTATGCACAACGATCCAGAACTTAACCCAAAATTCATGGGAGTTCTGTCATCTGATTTTATCAAGGTGGCAGATATGCTGAAAGAAGCCTCATACCAGATCCGGAAGCGGGGTTATTCGGATTTTCCTTTGTTTCCGGTTTCGAAAACCCAGTTGCCGGTGGGGTCGCTTTTGTACGAAAAAGGAAGTTTTGGGAATGATTGGCAGTATTATGCTTCCTTTATGGAGGAATTTCTCGAGCGGGGGCTTATTGCCAGGTTCGATGAATTTAAGGCCGTATACAAAGATCCGGAGGAGTTTTGCTGCCTGTTTGTCGTAGATGAGGAATTTACCAATTTTGTTTTCATCCCCTTTCCTGAGGACTAACAGCAGATTATGTGATCATGATATAAAAAAAGGCTGCCCGATAGGGCAGCCTTTTCCGGTTTTGCTAATATCAGTAACGTTTTATTTCACAGAATTGATGTATTCGATGAGTTCTACTACTTTGTTGGAATAGCCCCACTCATTGTCATACCATGCGACGATTTTCACAAAAGTAGGACTTAGCTGGATTCCGGCCTCGGCATCAAAGATTGAGGTACGGGCATCACCGGTAAAGTCGTTGGAAACCACGGCATCCTCGGTATATCCCAAAATTCCTTTCATTTCACCCTCTGAGGCTTTTTTCATCGCCTGACAGATTTCCTCATAGGTAGTTCCTTTTTCAAGGTTTACCGTAAGATCAACAACGGAAACATCAGGCGTGGGAACACGAAACGACATACCTGTCAGTTTGCCATTGAGCGAAGGGATAACTTTTCCAACCGCTTTGGCAGCACCTGTAGAGGAAGGTATGATGTTCTGGTAGGCACCGCGTCCGCCTCTCCAGTCTTTTACAGAGGGGCCGTCTACGGTTTTTTGAGTGGCTGTGGCCGCATGTACGGTCGTCATTAAGCCCTCTTTGATTCCAAAATTATCATGCAAAACTTTGGCTACGGGAGCCAGGCAGTTGGTTGTACAGGATGCATTGGATACAAATTGCATATCATTGGTGTAGGACGTATGGTTGACACCCATTACGAACATCGGCGTGTCATCTTTGGAAGGGGCAGACATGACCACCTTCTTTGCACCCGCTTTGATATGTCCGGCGGCAGATTCCTTGGTAAGGAAAAGACCGGTAGATTCCACGACATATTCTGCTCCGATTTCATCCCATTTCAGATTGGAAGGATCCCGCTCAGCTGTTACACGGATCTCATTTCCATTCACTATCAATTTCCCGTCTTTTACGTCTACTGTCCCGTTAAAACGGCCATGGGTCGAGTCGTATTTCAGCATGTATGCCATGTACTCTACATCTACCAGGTCGTTGATGCCTACCACCTGAAGGTTGGGGCGGTCAACTGCTACGCGAAACACCAGACGACCAATCCGTCCAAAGCCATTAATTGCGATTTTTGTTTTTGACATAATTCTTAATTTTTACTACTTTCAAAAGGAAATACAAATCTACACTTGATTTTTTAGGGTCAAATGGAAATAAACACTACTTTTAACAAATGCTTATTTAATTTTGTGATATCACGGAAAATATTTCAATAAGTCACACAAAACTCTGCCAACTTTATAACCAATATGATCACCCTGATACGGCATAGTGAGAGCCCGCAAGCCGATACCATCGAACGACGGTTGCGGGGCATAGCGGCAGCCTACAAAGTTATCCTCAAGGACATATCGCTCGATACCTACCTGATCGATGATGGCAGTGTATACCAGGGAGAAGGGATTGAAGGATTTCTGGACAGGCAGCAGGATGCATGGAAAATACTGCATTCCGGTTCGTCAGACATGGGGGATATGGGATAGGAGCCGGGATCGAAATCTGCCCGAATCAAAATACAGATGAAAAAATTACATTTTTTTTTTTGAAGGATTTGCAAATAGTAATTGAGGTTCTATATTTGCACACCCAAACGCAAACAGCTGATGAAAATCAGGGTTGCCGACAGGAAATGGTCCGTTCGTCTAGGGGTTAGGACGCCAGGTTTTCATCCTGGTAACAGGGGTTCGATTCCCCTACGGACTACATCTTCAAAGCCAGCCAATCGCTGGCTTTTTTTGTTGGTCAAAACCCATAATTGTGTTCGTTGGTTTTTGTGCGAATGAGTGGCAGGTGAAAAATAAAGCCCGAACCATGCCAGGCGTTGGGTTGGGCTTGCAGTCCCGATTGACTCGAACAAAGGTATAGAATTTTAAGCCGCAAAGTGATATACCCTGCGGCTTATGGGATGATACGCCAATGTGGGCACACATCCCGCAGCTCCGATTAGCTAAGGCAAAGTTATATTTTTAGTTTGGGATTGTTCAGGGTTAATGACCGGGACTTAGCAAATACAAATTGCTGATTATTCGTTGGTTACCAATACAAAAGGATTTGTAATGGTACGCTTGCCAAACCGGTTTAATAATTGCAAGAGGTCGTTTTCATGAATTTCCTCTTTATGTAACTGGCATTTGACTTTCTCGCGGGAAAGGGAAGGTATCCGGGACATAAAAAACGGCCACAATTCTTCGCTCACATATTTTTTATTCACATCCGGAAAGCCAGCTAAAGGTTTAATGCCCTGGGATTCTTTGTATTCTTCGGCGTATTTATACATCCATTTGCCTTTCACATAATCAAGCTGGCCTACTTCCATTCCATCAAGCATTAAACGAAAGGATGCCTCCCGGTTTTGCGCTACACGTACCTTGCGCAGGGTGGATGGATTGAGATATCGTTTGATCTTACATAGCATGTATAACTCCTTTTCCAACAATTCGAAACGCAAATGTAAAGTCACTTGATACCTGCATTTACTGATCCTTCAATGAGGTCGATCTCCTCCTCCGTCAGGCCATACAACTGGTACACCAGCTGGTCGATTTGGGATTCCAATTCAGATGTATCAATTGAATTATTTTCGACTTTAATTTTTATAATATCTTCAACTAATGAACTGATTTTGTCTTCAATATTGTCATTTTTCGAACTTGGGATAGGAAGTTTTTTAAATTCGGCGACTCTTATTTTGGGAAACAAATCATCAAATTCATTTTTCTCATACCGAAACAACCAAATGATAAGTTTGGATGCAAGTATTCCAAGTATGAATTCAGTATTAGTGTTTTCATGAGGTTTTGCTACATAAAGACTTCTATCATTGACAAAATTTTCTTCAATCAACGTGCATATAAATCTACTTCCAATGATTTCTCGAAAAAGTATTCTTTTCCCGTGATAGAACCTTTCTTCTCTCGGGGCAGCTAGCCAGTTCCCATAACTTATATAGTGTTTTTGATCCCATTGATAGAAAAAGGTACTCACATGTTTACCTCTCAGTTCCGGAACAAATGTTGAATCTTTTATATATTCTGCGTGGTATGCTCTAGACTTAATTATTTCCTCGCTTTGACCAGTATACTTATTATAGGGATTAACTCCACGTGTTATCTCAAAACAAGAATCTAGACTAATACTTTTACCTCTAACTTTTTTTAATAGCATTCTTATCTCTGGACTCACCTCAACATCAAAAACATTCCCTTCATTTTCTTTGAAGGACTCAGACTTTACTCTATGCTTTGTAGTGAATTGTTTGTCAATGAATTCCCAAATTAAGATGTCAGTATCCGCTCTAAGGTTTTTCCAAATAAATATTAAGGTATCAACTTGAGCTTCCTCAAAAGCACTCGAAATATTCGGGTTTAAGGATAACATTGAAGTATTATCCAAAACAAACCTTCTTGTTCTAGTCATTTTAAGATTTTTCAACCATGAATTTGGAGTAATTAAAGCAGTGTAATACGAATACTTGTTAATCATATTGGAAAGCTCCATGAATAGTGGGTATAAATCCAATTGATATTCTGCGCAATTATATTTTTCACGAAAATATCCCTGTGCCTGCTTAAAAGCAGATCCAGTGAGATACGGCGGGTTGCCGATCACCACGTCGAACCCCATAAAATTGCCCTGGTCGTCGAGCACTTCGGGAAACTCGAACCGCCACTCGAAGGCGTTTTCGTAGATGCGGTTGTTCTTGATCTCGTCCAGCTCCTGTTCCAGCTTTTGCAGCTCCTTTGTCCGTTTCTCCACACCCTTTTCCCATTCTTTTTTCTTCGCCCCGGTCAGTTCGAAGAGCCCCTGCTGGGTCAGGTTGAAGAGTTCGCCCTTTAGCTTGTTGGCTTTGATCAGCCGCTTGTCTTTTTTCCCGATCTCCGTCACAAACTCCGCCTTGATGCTGTCGATCAGCCGCTCGAATTCACGTTTGTCTTCCTTGCGGGTGGCGTTTTTGTAGCTGTCCACGGCATTGCGGTAGGTATTCACATCCCATCGGATGGCCGAACCCTTGCTTTTTTTCAATGCTTCGGAGATGTCCGAGTCCAGGTCGAACCGACTGATGAGCGAGTTGCCGCACTTGATGTTGATGTCGATGTTGGGCAGGGTCTGCAAGGCCGGAAAGTAGTCATTAGATGCGTACCTCCCCTCTTGAGAGGGGCCGGGGGTGTGTAAGTAATAGGCATTTTTCAGCAATTCGATCCAGAGCCGCAACCGGCATATTTTCACCGAGTTGGGGTTGATGTCCACCCCGAAGAGGCAGTTTTCGATCAGGGTTTGTTTTTCGTGAAAAAGCGTCTCCTGGACTCGCTGCTTCTCTTTGCTGCCTACGGTGTACTGAAAGAGAATGTCATTGTCGTCGGTAATGACCAGTTCGTCGTTTTCGATCGAGATGTCATAGTCGCGGAGGGTTTTGCCTTCTTTGTCCATCAGGATCTTCAACTCCGACTTGATGGCGATGATCTCGTTGAGGGCCGACACCAGGAAGTGGCCAGAACCCACGGCCGGATCACATATTTTGAGGCTGTTGATGAGCTGGTTGGCTTCCTGTTTTGATACCTTGTCACCAATCACGTCATAGAGGCCGTCAAAATCGTGGATGATTGTATCCCCTCGAAATCCCCCACCTGATTGAGGATTTGCCCCCTGAAAGTCCCCTCTTGAGAGGGGATTTAGGGGTGTGTCTTCATACAGCAAATCCGAAGGATCATTCGTTTCGAAACACCGGATATAGGTTCTGATCGTTTCGAGAACCGATGCTTCATGTTTCAATACTTCCTTATCATCAAAGCGCAATACATTTACACCGAGTTCATTGAGACGTACCTCTTTTGCGGCATCCTTTATTTGGGTTTCTTCCCATTGATGGGTGATCCCGTCAATTTCAATTACGAGGTTTAATTCGTGGCAGAAGAAATCAGCTATGAAACGGTCAAGCGGTTTTTGTCTATGAAAATCATATTTACCGTCAAATTTTCCTTTGAGCAATGACCACAAGTGGATTTCACTTTTTGTGCTATTGTTCCGGAGTTACCTTGCTTTTTCTTTCAGGTAGGGCTTGTAGGGGATGATGGTTCGTTTTGACACACCCCCAGCCCCTCTCAAGAGGGGAGACACACCCACTCCTGATTTTTTGAGTAGGTGGTCGTTAAACTTCTGCACCACTGCGAGGCGGATCGTTTCCCGGCACATGTACATGGTGATAAACCCGGGCGTATAGAAGGAGCGGTCTTTGTAGCCATTGATCTTTTCAAAGATCAGCCCCAGTACCGAGGCATTGATCAGCGATTTGCTTTCCTCTTGTATGTCTTCATTGCCCTCGCTGCTAAAGTCATAGGCTTCCAAAAATTCGAACAGGTAGGCAAGCGTATCTTTTGAACCGCTAGCCGGTTTCCCTTGTCGTTTTTCAGTACGGTCTGGCTGTAGAGTTTGAGGGTTTGGTTGTTGTCCAGATTGGCCGTGAAACAAACCTTTCGTTCCAGTTCTGTCGGTTCGAAGAGTGAGCTGTTGAGGTAAGGGTCGAGCCTGTATTTATCCTTTATCTTATCTGTTCTTTCGTCTTGCTTTCGGGCCAGTACATCAAAAAATAAATGGTCGAGCTCGTCCTAGTTGGGTACGGTTTTACTGTTGAGAAAACTAAAGCCAGCATCTCCTTTGTGGTAGGTCTTTAGCTGGGATTCGAGCAGTTTCAAAAATAGTATCCGGTTGATCCACGTGATACAGAGTTCCAGGGATACTGCGTATAATTGTTCGGAGTGTGAAGCACCATACTGTGTGGGTTTATCGAGTTCAAATAGCCGGTTCCTGCCGTCGATAATGGTGATGACGTTTTTGAGCAATGAACCTTCATCGCGTTTACCTTTTTCTTTACGCCGGATCACTTTTTTGCCACCATCTTTTACTTCTTCCAGGCCGATGATGTGCAGCAATTCGAAATAGAACTGTTTGTTTAGGCTGTTGCTGTCATTGGCAAAAGGCTGCTTTAATAAGTGGGTAGGGGAAAGAAGCTTGTACAAACCGATCAGGTTGCGGCTGTCGGCTTCCTTTTTCAGCTCTTTGTCGTATTCCCGGATATCAAACCAGGTATAGGTGAGTTTGTCCAGGGCTGCTTCGATGGCCGGGGTGGCTATTTCATTATAAAAGAGGTCTGTAGTGGAACTGTCCTTTTGGCCGGTGGCCCATTCTGTGTAGGCTTTCCTTAGTTTTTTGTTGTCGTAAAAATGGTGGTAAAATTCCGTGGCATCAAAAATGAACCACTCATAGATATTGGTGACAATCAGGTGTTTGATTTTATTGTTGTCTTTATCGACACGCTCCCGTAAATAATAAAGCACCAATTCCTGTAAGGCTTTTGCGTTCAGTTTTTCCTTTTGGATCATTTCGCCTTTGTTGCCGGGATTCTTTACTTCCAGCAACACGCCCACCGTGCTTTTGGTGGTTTTGTCATTGTAGATGACCATGTCAGCCCGATCTTTGGTGTTGATAGCATGGCGTCCCAGGTACCAGGTATTGTCTAAAAAACGGATCAGGTCATTTTTGAGGTGTTCTTCACTTTCCTGTTCATTCAGTTCGTGCAGGAGGGTGCTCAGGTTTTTCCGAAATTGTTAAATTTCAGCCCGTTCTACCTTTTGTTGGCGATAGGCTTTGTTTAATGCTTTCTGTGGAGTGAGTAGTTTATCTGACATCAGGTCTGTTCCGGAAAAATCGACCATAAGTTAAAACATATCCGTTTTCTGTGGTGAAAATTTGACATTAATTTTCTGCAAAACAGAAGCCACAAAAAAAGAACAATCATTATCCTAATGTTACATTAGGTCTTGAAGATTTGTATGAAAAAGGTACAGATCGAAGAGGAAAAAAAATGGCTTGACACAGGCTAATTCGCGTGAAAGAATCAGGGGCACACATCCCGCAGCTCCGATTAGCTAAGGCAAAGTTGCCATTTTCAATTCGAATTGTTTTTGCTTTTACTATTCATGTAAAGAAAAGCGGTGATTGCTTTTTGATAAAAAAAGGCACCCGCATCAGCGGGCACCTCTATCCAAATGAACTGCAACTATTTTCAACTACAGGTGGTATGCCCGCAACTTTTGCATTTAAGGCACCCCTCTTCAAATACCAGTCCTTGTTCATCGTGGCACGCCGGGCAAAAATGATCCTTGCTACGTGTGCCGTTGGGAATAAAGTGTTTCAATGCTCGCTGTACACCGTTTTTCCAGGTGTTGATGTAGTCCTTGTCGAGGTTGAGGTTGTCGATCAGGTGTACCACGTCTACCAGCGGCATGCCATGTCGCAAAATGCCCGAGATCAGTTTGGCATAGTTCCAGTATTCCTGGGTAAAAGATCGTGACAATCCCTCGATCGTGACGTTGTACCCCTGGCTATCCACGTAACGAAAATCGTAGCGTGATTTGTTGTTTTTGTCACGCGACTTGATGATCCATCCGTTATTGACGTAGGGGGGCAGGGCAAAGGCATCCTCTGCCCGTCCGGTAAAGATCTCGTAGGGTTTGCCATTGAGCATACCGACAAAGGCCATCCAGTTTTTGTCTTCATTTTTGAAAATAACCACTTTGGCTTCCAGTTCTACCGGACGCCTGGGTGCTGTGGTCTCAATGATCTGATCGGGAAGGGTTTCCTTTTTGTCGTTGCTCACCAGTACGCCTGCACGTGAGCCATCGCGATAGACGGTGAGGCCCTTAAGGCCGGAACGCCAGGCCTGCATATAAATGGCATTCACCGTAGATACGGCCGTGTCTTCGGGCAGGTTGATGGTGGAGCTGATGGAATGGGTCACGTATTTCTGGATTACCGACTGGATCTCGATGCGTTTGGCCCAGTCGATTTCCGGGGCTGTCGAGCCTATGTATGGGTTTTCCCCGTATTTTTTTTCCGGGTACATTTCCATCCATTGTTTTAGCTTGGGGTGGTAGACTTCAAATTCTTCCCAGGAGTCGCCCATTTCGTCCTTAAACACCTTTTTTGCATCGTTGTTTTCCGTCACCTTGCGGCGCCGTATGTAGGACAACATAAAGACGGGCTCTATGCCCGAGGAGGTTTGTGCCAGCAAGCTCACAGTGCCGGTTGGTGCCACCGTGGAGATGGAGATATTTCTCCGGCCGTATTTGATCATACGGTGGTATACATCGGGAAGTACCTGCTTCATGTGTTGGATAAATTCGGATTGTTCCTCGATGGAAGCATCATAAGCCGGGAATTTGCCCCGCTCAATAGCCAGGTCGATGGAACTGTCAAATTCAGCCTCGCATTTTTTCTTCATCATTTCGTCGATAAACATAATGGCAGCGTCACTGTCAAATTTGAGGCCCATGGCGGCCAGTACGTCGGCTAGGGCGGTAAAGCCCAGACCGGTACGTCGGCCTTTTTGTCCATTTTCGTATAACTGGTGCCAGGTAGCCAGTTCGGTACGTTTGATGGTGTCAGGTTCGGGGTCGGACTGGATTTTTTCAATAATCCGCTCGACGGATTCCAGTTCCAGCGTCACCAGGTCATCCATCAGGCGCATGGCCTCGTATGTTACTTCATAAAACAGGTTGAAGTCAAATTCAGCCTCGGATGTAAAGGGTTTTTTTACAAAACTAGAAAGGTTCAATGCCATCAGGCGACAGGAATCGCCCCCCTGCATGGCAATTTCGGAGCAGGGGTTGGTACTGGCATTTTCAAATTCCGGGTAGACCGACGAGGTGGAGTACCAGTGCTGGCGGTCCCAGAATATTATGCCCGGCTCGGCCGATTTGTGGGCCGCCTGTATGATTTTGCCCCATAGCTCACGGGCATCTACCTGGCGTACAACCGATGGGTTGGGACTGTTCAGTGGCCAGCGTTGTTCGAACGGCCGGTCTTCGTCCACGGCTTTCATAAAGTCATCGGTGAGCCGAACAGAAATATTGGCACCGGTTACTTTTTTGAGGTCTTGTTTGGCATGGATGAAATCTTCGGCATCGGGGTGGGTAATGTCCATGGTGAGCATCAAGGCCCCCCGACGGCCATTTTGGCTTACTTCGCGAGTGGTATTTGAAAACCGCTCCATAAAAGATACTACACCACTTGACGATCCGGCGGCATTACGGACGGCCATCCCCCTGGGTCGGAGGGTGGAAATATCGAACCCGACACCACATCGGCGTTTGCATAGCTGTGCCAGTTGCTGGTCGGTATGGAAAATGCCTCCGTATGAATCAACAGGCGCATTAATTACCACACAGTTAGACAAGGAACCGATCATGTACGGATTGCCGAGTAACGCCATTACACTTCCCTGAGGCACCACATACCTGAAGCGGTCAAAGAGATTGAAGATGACCTGTTCGGTGAGGTGTTTTCGCCGTTTGCCATAGGATGACAATCCTCGTGGCCGGGTGTCCGGAATGTAATAGCTTTCGGCACGGTAAAACTCAGCGGCCATACGCCGGTGCATATCGGCCGGTGACTTTTCGATTAGCTGCCCTTCGGCATCTCGCAGGCAATACTTATTGATCCAGGTGGTGGCGGCCAGTTCGTCGCCAGCAAAGTAGTTTACCGATTCGGCCAGGACTTCCTGCCTGGTGAAGGTTTTTTTAGAGGTTTTGGTTGCAAGCATTCAAATGGATTATTTATATACAAAAGAGTCTTTTATCTTAAATAACAAT
>Ga0224501_10004242_pt1 | contig 11316 bp, 15 predicted proteins | sample SF_Oct11_sed_USG_4_FD_169105 | JGI IMG/M metagenome (GOLD analysis project Ga0224501, IMG submission 169105) | Sediment microbial communities from San Francisco Bay, California, United States - SF_Oct11_sed_USGS_8_1 | ecosystem: Environmental > Aquatic > Marine > Sediment | place: USA...
GCCATAATAACACCCACTAGGCATTTCAATGACGCTTCTTGCCATATAAACTTATACGCTAGCCGCAGAGGAGGGATCAAAGTACGTGTTCAACGTGCTGTATTATGCCGCGTTTGCCATTTATCAGCCAGTCTGGGTCTTCTGCTTTCAGCTTTTCTGCTTGTCCGTCTTCGAGATCAACGATGATCTCCCCTTTCAAGGTACGCAAGACCAGAAATGATGTTGGAAAATACTGAGCAATCTCAGTTATCTGCGTAGTATAGGGCCAGTGGCGGTCGCTAAGCAGCCTTCGATAGTTGACGTCTCCCTTCAAGATAACCATGGCGAAACGTGAAATCTCTTCGTAGAGCGACTGAGGCATCTCACAGAAGTGACGGGCGGACGCCCAGAACCAGTCATCTGACACGGATAAGACTCCTTCAGAGAGGAATTTCTCCATTCGCTTGCCTAGATGGCCTAAGCTTGGACTTGAGGTCTCAGTGTAAACCTTTAGAGTCTCCTGCAGGTCTTTGATCATGGCGTCTGAGACGAAGAATGGATGAGGCTTCAGAGAGAAAGTCAGTCTGTCCACCCAGTTGTTCCTAAGAAGGAAGTCAGCCAAGAGGATGTCGAACCCTAACTCCATCCCAACATTGTCATTTACGAAGGCGATGTGAGAAAGGGAGCGTCCCTGGAAAACATCGAAAACTTTGGGGAAATCGTTGATCAGAAGGTTCTCTCTTTCTATCATAGCCTGGCGGTTCCTGATCTCATCCGCAACCGTTAAGTTGCTGAGATCAACGCGGTTGCCCCACAAACTGGCGTGCAGTAGATTCTCAAAACTTAGTTCTAGGTCGTCAATTTCCTTTATGCCATCTATTGCTAGGCTTAAGGGAACGATGCTTTCATCCAACTGTTTTCCTTTTGATGCTTGGAAGGGATCATGGCCTTGTAGGGGTCCTGGCTGGAAGTATTCGACCGCCTCCAATAGACGGCGATAGAAGTAGGCTTCAGCGAAGTACCAAGGGATCTCCAGCCACGTCCTGTTCTCGAATTCCGCCTGAAGCCCGTTCCACTCTTCAACATCGGGAGCATCCTCAGTTAAGGGCTTGATTTCCTCACTGATGATCTCTCCCTTGAGACGCCGCAGACGCTCAACTACGAACTGTGGATAGTCGTTATCAGCGAGTACCGCCTCTATGATCTGGGGCTTTCGATGCAGTATCGTCCTTTGAGCAAAGGAGCCAGGTTCGGACGTCATCAGGAAACTTGGGAGATCAGCCTCAGACATCAAGAAGCTAAACAGCTTTTTCCCCTAATAACTATGCTCTCAAACTGATAACGTGAAATAACTCTCTACCGCCGATTAGCTAGCTGCGCTAAAGAGACAGGATATCTCTAGCGAATGAGACCAAGACACTGCTCAACTGTCACTGCATTTTCTTCATCCAGAAGGTACCTGACCTTCAAACCTTCCTTCACCGAGTCGACGAGGCCTGTCTTCCTCAATAGATTCATCTGCCAGGACAAGGCTTGCGATGACACATCAAGTTTGGAAGCCAGATCCCTATGAAGAATCGAACCCCTCTCCAACAGCATTGCCAATATCTTCCCTGCCGTCTCATGCCTCAGAAGAGAGATTACCTTCATCTCGATCTCACCAAATCTTCTGGACTCAAAATACCTTCTATATCGTCTCCCTCGCCGAGTTGAAAGCAATCCCGCTTTCGTTAGAAGTCCCAGATGATACTGAACTACCCCGATAGGTAGGCCCAATTCCCTGCATATGCCTCGAAAATGAATTCCTGGATTGGCCTTGACAAGATTGTAGATCTGCATCCTCGTGGTCTGGTTGAGGTAGCTATGATCCCTGTAATGGCCAATCCCAACCATCAATGGGACAGAAAGTACAAGCGGTTGCGTACTTTCTACGACTGGAACTCCCAACGTTCTGGCAACACTGTCTTGATGTAGATATGTCATGGCGAAGAATGAGAAAGCAATCATAGCGACTACAAGTGATGCTGATAGGATTCTACCAGACTTCAAAGCAAAACGCCAAAAAGAAGTTCGTTTTCCGAGTATTTATCGCTATTCGTAAATGAATGTACTAACTGTAGAGCAGCTGCTTGGGATGCGATGTTGACAGTTGCTGTAGCAAGAACCCGCTGTTTCATTATTTGAGGAGGGAGATCAGCAGACTTCTAAACTTCTTGTTCAGATCCTGCTGCTCCGTGAAATTCTCATCTGACATCGAAAGAATCTCAGCGTACTCCTGAACCGTCTGTTTCGTAATGAAATCCACATCCTCCAAGTCGGCGATCGCATCCTCAAACTTGCCAAAGCCACAGCACTCCTTGAGTCTCCTCTGCGCATCAAGCAATTGAGAAATCCTGTTCTCATCATATTCGAGGCTGAAACCAAGCCTTTTCAAAGCGTTCAGTATGCTCCTCATCTGTTCTTTGGCGAGTTCTGTACTGCGGAGGGTCTTCCCAACGCTACAATAGAAAGTCTCAGCTGTTGCTCTGTAGTAGCTCTCGATAAGATGGTCGATACGTTCCTCCCTTGCCACCTCAATCATGTCTCCATTCCGAAGCTTCTTTATGTGGTGGTAGACCGCTTGGGGGGTTATGTTTAGCTCTGCAGCAATCTGGCTCACAGTCATCTCCTTGACTCGGAGCAGAAAGATAATCTTCCTTCTGGTTTCGTCACCCAGCAGCTGGAACGCTTCGGGATCATTTATCACTTTTATCGGCTTCATCCTTTTCACAATAAAGAAAGAGCTTAGATAGGCATATAAGTGTTTTCTTATTAAAACGAAAACTTTATAAGGTCCATCCAGGCTCTTATTGAAACGAGTGATTGAATAGCAAAACAGGCGATTAATGTGGCTGGAAGATCTCTGCTGAGGGAAAACGCGTTCGGGCTGATAAGAAGAGTTCTTCGAACACTGAGAGCTGATACCGACCTCTTATGGCCCCTAACCACGCGAACAGCAGACAAAGTTCGGGCTGCCATTTCAGAATACCCTAACAGTTTCAAGGAAACTGAAGACGCTTTCTTGGTTGCACAGCGCAATATAGCTGAGGCTTATCTATTCATGGAAAGACAGAAACTCAGACGTCTCTGACAAACATTGCGGAAGTTCTCTGAAGCGTTCCGATCTTTTTCGCAATTGCGATGTCTTGATCTCCGATTGGTCAGCACGGGTTGGGATGGCTCGATTCTTCTGATTACTCTAGGCTGAGAGGAATCCCCCGTCAACTGGTATCAGTGCTCCATGTACGTAGCTGGACAGATCGCTCGCGAGAACCAAAGCTATACAGGCGACCTCATCTGGTCGGCCGAATCTGCCCAGCGGCAGTCTTTGCTTGAACTCCATACCTGATTTGATGAGACCTAGCTTGAGCTTGTAGATCTCCTTTGCCACGTTCTTCACTCCTGAGGTCATTATGCCGCCAGGGACAATAGCATTTATTCTGAAGCCGTGCTTACCATATTCTTTCGCCAAAGCCCTCGTCAAAGAGATGACACCTGCCTTACTGATGTTATAGGCAGTTAGATCTTCTTTGAAGGGAAGAATAGCTTCGATAGAACCAATGTTTATGATGACTCCTCCCTGTTTCGATCTGCTTTTGATCATGTGTTGGCACATCCAGAAGACAGAGTTAAGATTGACTTGCATCACCTTCGCGAGAAAGACTTCATCAATCTGTACAAAGCTCTTGAAAGGATATATCCCAGCATTGTTAACAAGGACGCAAGGCTCTTTACCTTTCAGTTCATCCCATAGAATATCTATCTGATCTTTCTCGGAAAGGTCTGCCTTATGAGTGTTCATCTCTACTTTGAACTGTGAAAGCTCCTCTTCTGCAGACTTCAAACTGTCTTCATCTATGTCGACAAGTTCCAAGGCTGCGCCTGCCTCTGCAAACCTGTGTGCTATTGCCTTGCCGATACCAGCTGCGGAGCCGGTAATCAAAGCTCTTTTCCCCTCCAACGAAACAAGAGCAGACAAAGGTCTCAATGTTTCTTTCAACTTCGTAGCCCTGTCAGTCAACCATATAGTTGTGCCAGAGGAAGCGGCAAAGAGTTGTTGAAAAACCTTTCGCCATGGCACACGAACGGAGACCTTCTTCTCGTGCTTGAAGCTATTTAGCTTTGCGCGGACAAACAGAGTTTCCTATAGAGGGGATCCGTTGCCTTTTGGCACGCGCTGTAAGCTGTCCTATCTATCGGACTGGAGAGCACGACGATAGACATCGCAGGGGTTCATGACACTCCTTGCTAAAACTTATTGGCATCTGTAAGTGAATGTACTAACAGTAAAGAGTTGTACCACAAATCTATTTCCAAGCGGACGTATTATCTATCTAACAATCAAAGACGAAATATCCATGTCCAAATCAGATCTGGCGGTCAAAGCATCATCCCTTCGTAAGGAATACACGATAGACGGGTTAAGGATCGAAGCTCTAAGAAGCTTGGAACTTGAGATCAAAGAAGGCGAATTCGTATCGATTTATGGATCTTCAGGCGCAGGGAAAACGACTCTACTAAATATAATAGGGGGACTTGACAAGCCTACCGATGGCCAGATAATAGTGCTTGGACACGACCTGTCAGAATATGACGAGGATTTCCTGGCGACCTTCCGCTGCGCCTATGTTGGATATGTTTTCCAGCTTTACAACCTGATATCCACACTAACAGTTCTAGAGAACGTAATGTTCCCTATGCAGCTCGCAGGCTGGCAGGAAAAACGCATCATGGAGCGTTGCACAGAACTACTTGAGCTCGTCGGCTTGACGCATAGGTCAGATCACTTCCCAGCCCAGCTCAGCGGGGGTGAGCTACAGAGAACAGCCTTCGCTAGGGCTCTGGCGAACAATCCTCCGCTCATCTTGGCCGATGAGCCTACAGCCAATCTGGATCTAGAGACAGGCTTAAAGATCATTCGCATCCTTGAGGGGTTGAAAGGTGAGAAGACCGTTATCGTAGCAACGCATGACGAGCGGATAATAGACCTATCCGAGAGAGTACTGAATCTAGAGGATGGAAGGATAGTCTCAAATGGCTTTTGATTTTCCCATCAAGGATCTGATGAGGAGAAAGAGTCAAACCATCATGACTACTCTCAACCTAGCCATCTGCGTTGCTATGACTACGTTCTTCATACTCTTCGGCGAGAACCTCGGCGCAGAGCTCTCAGCTGCCACAGTCGGCAAACTGACTGTGGGGTTATCGATAGTTCTGTCAAGATTCACACTGATTGTTGTGATACTGAACTCTCTAGCAGGCGTTCTGGTAACATCCTTCCTTGTCTCCATTATGACGTCGGAGCGCATACAGGACATAGGCATAATGAAGGCTGTCGGATGCCTCACCGACATGGTCTTCGCCTTCTTTACAGCTGAGCTATCTTTGATCACTATTGCAGGTTGCATTCTAGGAACGATCTTCGGAGTGATCGCTAACTCTATCTCGGTCTCTCTCATGAATGCAATTGGCTTCTACATTCAACCGAAGCCCTTGAACATTTGGACAATCATATCAGTCTTCATTCTGTTCGCTTCTCTTACGCATATTCTCGGGATTTGGCAGATCATCAAAACGATACGGATAAAGCCAGTAGACGCATTATCTCAAACCTTCACTCTTGGAACCACTCGCAGATCGGGACAGTGGATTCCGTCAAGGCTTGGATTGACGTTTAAGATAGCTCTAAGAAGCCTCGCAAGAAGGAGGTCGCAAACAGTACAGATGATATTATGCCTCTCAATGATCATTACCTTAATGACTTTGTCGATCTTTGGAGGGATCGTTGCGAAGGAAACAACCCAAAGCTACATTGAAAGAGCCATCGGGAGGAGCGTTGTCCTCATCGCCGAAGCGGAGATGGCTGAGCAGTACGCAAGCCTCTTATCAAGATTCTTCGAACCGAAGGAGGCAAGGCCGATTGACTACCTCGACCAAGACTACACGATTTCCGATTCACTCATCTCCGACTTAGGATCAATCGATGGCGTCATAAAGACCGACCCTCGCCTGATCTTTGAAACCATCATATACGAGTATCCTACAGTTGTCCCAGATCCGGAAGGTGAAGACAGATACATTGAGATCGGCGATCACCGCACATGCAGAGTCATCGCTATGGGTGTGAATCCGAATCAAGTTGTGAACGACTGGCTGATCCTTGGGAGAAAATTCGAAGAGATAGAGCTGAATGGTGCTCTCATCGGCAATTCGGTCGCGTTGAAGACGTTTGACAACCCTCTAGAGCAGATCTTCAAGATGTCCGATTTGGAGTTCAACATAACCGGTGTCTGCATTGATCCTGTAAACAATGGAGAAGTGATCTATGCGCCCATCTCAACCCTCTCCTCTCTCCATGGTGAACACGGTTATAATCTGTTGCTTCTTCAGATAGACTCACGTAATCACGCTGAAACCTTGATTAGTATAGAGGCTAGGATCAACGATACCAATCTGGTGTTGTTAGATTTGAACACAGTCCTGAACAGTCACATCAGGTTTCTCGACTACACTTGGTCGATGGTGTTGCCGCTATCTCTCTCTTCCCTTCTCAATGCAGTATTCTGTCTGTTAGGGTATATGACGCTTGCCTTGATGAGTCAACGAAGAGACTTAGGCATCATGAGGGCCTTAGGCGCGAAGCCGAGAACCATGACAAAGATACTGTTCTCACAGTCTCTGGTGCTGGTCATAGTCAGTGGCGTGGTGGGGGTCCCACTCGGTCTTGCTGTTACATTTACATTCTTCATCCCGGAAGCCACAATATCTCAATCTTCACTGCCGATAGTCATAGGGTCAATTCTCCTAGTCTTAGCTGTGATGTCAGTTTCCGGCGTCTATCCAGCCATGAATATAACAAGAAGACCCACAGGCGAAACCATTCGTAGCTGATTCCATAGCTTTAGCGGCTTTCATCCTTTCCGCTTTTGCGATACGTAGTTTCCGCGACTTGTCCCCTAGAACTCACTGTAAAGTAGTGTACCAAAAGACCTATTGCCTTTATCATGATCTAGACTATTTGTCAAGAGACTGTGGAGTCTCTGTCGGATGAAGAAAGCTGAAAAGAAGAAGAGAAAGAAGGGTTCGAAGCAACTCACTGCGCTCAGGGAAGACGAAAAGGAGGATCGAATGCTCCTAGAGCTTGTCCAGGTGTTGGAAGACCTAGAAGAGCAGGGGAAGTTTGTCGACCTACAGATCTGTCCGAAGTGCAAAAGTCCAAAGGTTCGAAAAGTGGGAACTATGACTGGAGATCTGTGGGGGCACATGGGGATACTTCCTCCAAAGCTCGAATGTAAGGAATGCGGCGGCTGGAGGGGACGTCTGGTCCTGAACACGACAAACAGATCTTTGAGCATCAAAGATGTCGCCATGATCAAGGAATCGACGGGTCTAGATGAAGCATAAGTCGGATAAGACCAAGAGTAGGAGAAGATCGGCGGCTCTCCTGAAATACGGAAGTAGCAAGCGCTAAGGAAGTCGCATCTTGAGGAGCAACGAGTAAGATGAAAGCATTAAGCTTGGTTAGGCAGAGCCTACGTGAATATGTTCTCTTGAACGTTCTCTATTACGGCTTGGTCGCAGCGTCGATGGCTTACACATACGCTTTCCCCCAGATTCAAACAGAACTTCTAGAATCGTTGAGAGCGGAGTTTCCAGAGGCTTTTCCTTTGGTTGTTGAAGCCTATATCAGCGGCAACTTTCCTTTGGCTGCGGCTCTGACCTTTTTGATCAATCTCGTCTTAGGCTCTTTCGCTTACATAACGCTTCCCTCTTCTATCCTACCCTTCGGCGGAGTCGCATTGGGATGTATAAGGGCTATTGCATGGGGTCTTGTCCTAGCTCCTACCTCCCCTGAACTGGCTTGGGCTATGATCCCACATTCGTTGACCTTGATCTTGGAGGGACAGGGGTACATCCTAGCCATGTTCGCAGTCTTCCTTCAGTGGAAGGGCATAATCTGGCCCAGTAGCCTTGGCGAAGAGAAGCGATCAAAAGCATATCTCGCGGGGATTAGGAAGACTATGAGCGTTTACATACTCGTGGCTTTGGTTCTCGCCGTCTCGGCCATTTACGAAGCCTTTGAAGTCATCTACATCGTAGGAACGCTTCAATAGATGGTATCCTCCTATCCATTCTCCTGCCATGGATGTCATTCGAAAATGAGGGACTGAATCACCAAAACCTATTTCTACCATTCTGCTTCTTATCTGAGTAGGAATCGGAGAAGGTAATAGGATGTCCTTCTGCCCTGAGTGTGGTGGGAATCTGCACTACATAATACAGACGAAGCGCTACGTGTGCAAGAGCTGTGGTCTAATGCTTACACAGCAGGATCTCATCGAGATGAGACGGAAGCTCAGGCCGAGCTTCGAGTCCGAAGAGCAACGCCACAAGAGGACACGCAGGGAATACCTCGAGTGGTGGCTCTCAAAGAAGAAATAGAATCCTCCAGGGAGCAAACAACTGCCGTCCCCCTAGCTTTGATGCTTTGTTTTCCTTTCTCAGAATCTAGCGCATGGCTATCTTTTTCTCCTTGGGTTAGACATTCGTTTCAGTTCGCACAACATTCTTGCTGGACTAGGAAGTGTGCCGTCAGTGGTTCCGTCAGTCTGTTCATCCCCTATATCGCTTCTTGTGCACATCAATTATGAACAATGTTTATATATTGCAGTTGATATCATCGAAGATATCAGTGGTGATACATATCTTCAACGAATCATCGGTTCCGTTCAGACGGTTGCTAAGACATACCGCTCTTGTACCGAAGGGTTTCTTACGATACCAAGTTCTCACGCTTCTCAGAGAGAAGCCGATGTCTGGTTCAGAAATAATGGAAGAGATTGAAAGGCAAACGGGTGGAAGATGGAAGCCAAGTCCAGGCTCAATCTATCCGCTTCTAGCCTGGCTTCAAGAAAACAGTTATACTGAAGAAATCCCGAGGGAAGAGAAGGACATAATAAAACGCTACACACTCACCGAGAAAGGCAAGGAATTCTTTCAAGAACAATCAAAGCTCAAAGAGAAATTGATGGACAAACTGGGGTTCTTTGCGCCACCATTGCTTAGTGGATTCTGGTCTAGTTCTCATCCCGAGGAACTAGGCAAAATCCGTGGGCCTGCCAGGAGGCTTGTGAAATCTCTCTTCAACCTTAGAATGGCTCTTGAAGAGAATTTTTCTGACCAAGCCTTGAGCGAGATTGCTAAACTCATGAACAGCACTGCCGAGAAGGTTGAGACAATTAGCAAAGAATTGATGAAGAAAGACGACAAAGGCTGATTGCAGATAGATGGCGGTTGGAATGTATGAATGAATTGGTGGTCAAAGAGGGTCTGCGTTCTTGTTACTTGCACGATCAAATGTTACAAGCAAAGGATTATGTAACCGCGTCATCTTCAATGCAATCTCCGAATAGCTTTGGAGGAGAAACTGAGAAAAACCAACATTCTGTGGGTGGAAGTGCATGAATGACCTAGTGGTTACGGAGGATCTGTGGAAGATATACAAGATTGGGAAGATTGAATATCCGGCTCTCCGCGGGTTGGATGTATCTTTCCACGGAGGCGAATTCGTGGCAGTCGTGGGACCATCAGGTTCCGGCAAGTCAACACTGTTACACATTGTTGGTGGTCTCGACACGCCGACTAGCGGAAGGGTGATAGTGGACGGTTCCGATCTTTCCAAGCTCGGCAGCGATGAGCTCGCAGAGTACCGCAACAGGAAGATCGGCTTCGTCTTTCAGTTCTTCAATCTCATACCGTACTTGACTGCAATAGAGAACGTAGGCCTTTCCATGACCATAGCTGGTATAGATCCGAAGACTCGTAGAGCGAAATCCATGGAGTTCCTTGAGATGTTTGGGCTCGGAGACAAGGTGTCAAAGAAACCTACCGAGCTCAGCGGAGGTGAACGGCAGAGAGTTGCGATAGCTCGAGCGCTCGTCAACGATCCAAATCTGATACTTGCGGATGAACCAACAGGAAACGTGGACAGCGAATCCGCTAGAGTAGTCGTAGATGCATTTAGAAAGCTCGTAGGTGAGAAGGATGTCTCGGTCATTATGGTGACACATAACCTAGAACTTGCAGAATACTGCGATAGGGTCATCAAGCTGAAGGATGGACGGCTGGATCGAGTGGAGGTGAACGCCAAATGAAGAAGCTTACATCATTCCTTGTCATTCTGATTCTTGCAGTATCAGTGTCTCTCGTTGCGCCTGCTTCATCCGGTTCTCCTGACGATTTTAGGCTTATTGAGGCTTACTGGGGAACCGACCAGCCTATAGAGGTATCCCCGGGAGATGTTGCGACCCTCACTGTGGTTCTTAGATATGAGAGCAGTTGGTCTTTCAGCAATCTCAAGGCGGATCTCTCTCTACCTGAGGGCCTAGAAGCTGTAGGAGACACCACAGTTCACTATGCTGGACCTATATCGATCGGCTCATTGATAGAACTGAGATTTCCCGTTTTCATAACTGAGGACGTGGAGAAAGGCAAATACAAGGCGGTTCTAACCGTCGAGTATTACATCTCAAGATATGTAATCCCCAAGGAGGAACTTGAAATCAGGTTTGAAGTTACGGGGAAACCCAGCATAGACATCAGAGCACTGAATGATACGGTATACGAAGGGAAACAAGAGCTTTTGGTCGAAGTGTCTAACGAAGGAGATGCTGCTTTGCACAATCTTGAGATAACAGGTGTTTACTCGGTAGCCTTGACACTGGGGATAACATCACCGTGTCTATGCTTATCAATGTGCCTGCGGGCATGAAAGGAATGAATCTGCCGTTAACTGTTGAGTTTAGGTATCTGGGTCCGAAGAACACTTTGTACATGTTTTCTGAGACTCTCCTGGTACCTGTGAAGCCTTCTAGTCCCATATCCGCTTTGACATTGGATCTGGATACCAGAGAGCTGAGCATTGGTAAGAGCAGCAAAGTCTACATTGAACTGATGAATGTTGGTGATGACGACCTTTCGGAGATAAGCCTTACTTTGTCACCTGATAACATCCTGAAGGTATTCGGCCCAATGATTCTGCACATTGACAGGCTAAAGCCGGGAGAAGAGATGAAGATCGAGACTGAAGTCTATATTCCATCCACCACAATCGCCCCGACTGGCTCAATCACTATAATGACAACATATTTCGACGAAGATGCCTGGTTATCTCAGAGCGAAACCCACCAGTTGACTGTACTTCTTAGAGGCCTAATCGAAATATCTCTGACAGACTTCGCAGTTATACCATCCACCCCACGTTCTGGAAGCCCTTTCTCGATAACCGCAACCATAACT
>Ga0224501_10004243_pt1 | contig 11315 bp, 11 predicted proteins | sample SF_Oct11_sed_USG_4_FD_169105 | JGI IMG/M metagenome (GOLD analysis project Ga0224501, IMG submission 169105) | Sediment microbial communities from San Francisco Bay, California, United States - SF_Oct11_sed_USGS_8_1 | ecosystem: Environmental > Aquatic > Marine > Sediment | place: USA...
TTGCAAGAAGTTTTGCATGTTGGATATCGGTGATGTCGTACGTTTCCTCCTCGGGCATTGCGATACCTAGCACCTTATGGCCTCCCAAAGAAAGGGAGGCGAGAGCCGCCGTTGCGGAACTGTCAAGTCCACCTGATACGCCCAAAACCACGCCTTCCGCTCCGCATTTTTCCACGTAATCTTTGACGAACCGCTTGATTCTGTTTTCAACTGATGGCAAGTCTAATTTTAAAGCGTCACTCGTCAATTTCAACGTGCTCACCCTGCATCTCTACTATTGAGTCCCCTTTTTAATAACTCGTATTTTCCTTTGATTTCTAGTTTCGTTAGATACCGCGTTTAGGACAAATATTTAAGCAATTACGATGTACTTGGACACATGCGGTTGAAGTAGCGGCTTTGAACGTTATGCTCGTAACAGAGGACTTGGCATGGGTAGAAGGCGAAGAAAAGTAGTTCGAATCCCTAAAACGAAGTTGCCCAAGGTTTACCTATGCCCCAAATGTGGAAAAGAAGCAATTAGGGTTGAGATATTGCCAGGTCAAGAACGCGCTAGGGTGCGGTGTGGAAGTTGCGGCTTAACGGATGAACTGTCCATTAGACCTGCTCTTCGAGAAATCGACGTATACTGTCAATTCACCGACAAATTTTACTCAAGAACAACTAGTACCTAGTGGAATCATGCATGGTTGGGCAAGTGGAAAAATACCTGCTAGAAAAGATTGAGGAAGAAGGAACTATTCATATTACTCTCATCGATCCCGAAAAGGTAACTCCCTCCTCCGCATCCCATATAGTTCATGAAGCGGAATCTTGCCAAACAGCAGCTATCATGGTCGGCGGATCAACCATTGTTTCAACTTCCCATTTAGACAGTGTTGTAAAAGCGATAAAAAAGACAGTGAACATTCCTGTAATTCTTTTTCCCAACAACGTAACCGGCATCAGCAAGTATGCCGATGCCATATGGTTCATGTCACTCCTCAATTCTTCAGATCCCTACTTTATTATAGGCGCCCATGTTTTGGGTGCGCCCATCATCAAAAAATTCGGTTTGGAACCCATTCCCCTTGGTTATATAATCGTGGGAGAGAGCAGTACAGCCAGCGTCGTAGGAAAGGCTGTTCCAATTCCATACGACAAACCTGAACTTGCTGTTGCCCATGCCTTAGTAGCAGAGTATTTTGGTATGCGCTTCGTTTACCTAGAGGCGGGATCCGGCGCCAAACAATCCGTGCCCAGCGAAATGATAAGAATGGTGAAGAGTATTGTCAGTCTTCCGTTGATTGTAGGCGGCGGCATAAAAACCGGTGAACAAATGAAAGAAGTAGTAGAGGCTGGGGCGGACATAATTGTGACAGGCAACGTTTTAGAAGAGTATGAAGTGAAAGACAAACTCAGGGAACTAGTGAAAAGTATGAAACGCCCATGAGAGGATACACCGGGGGGTCCTCAAACAGGAACCGTGTCAACTTTCATTTTATTTTGAACTCACGAAGAGCCTTCTCTTTTTATCTATTTTGTGTTAGAAAGACTCAATATCCGCTTCCGAGAATCGTAGTGAAGGAGGACGATTTTGGATATCGAGATGAGCAAAGAGTATCAGCAATACACGGCTGTTTTAGAAAAAAGCCTCGAGAACGTGTATGCTGTTGCAAGAAAGGCGAGAGAGAAGGGGCTAGACCCTGCCCTCAGTCCTGAGCCTGAAGTAGCGAAGGATTTAGCCGAACTCGTCGAAGGACTTGTTGGTCCTCCCGGAGTTGCTGAGAGTATACGAGATTTGAGCAAGAAGTTACCTCGAGAAGAACTTGCTTTCAAAATTGCCGAGCAAATTGTTTATGGAAAATTTGGGCACATGGATGCACGTGAAGCAGCCGAACAAGCGATAAGAACCGCCCTCGCCATATTAACTGAAGGAATTACTGCGGCTCCCCTGCAGGGTGTGGCGCGAGTAGCTATCAAATCCAATCCTGATCGAACAAAGTATCTCGCAATTTATTACGCTGGTCCAATACGTTCTGCGGGCGGCACTGAGCAAGCCTTAACCTTGGTGATCGGAGATTTTGTTCGCCGCCTGCTCGGGTTGGACCGTTATAAACCAACCGAGGAGGAAGTTAGCCGTTTCATAGAAGAAGTGCGATTATTTGAGCGGGCGGTAGCTAGATTTCAGTATCATGTTTCAGACGAGGAATTGAGGAGAGCTGTTCAATTTATTCCAGTGGAAGTCACCGGCACAGAATCCGATCCAATTGAGGTTTCATCCTTCCGTAACCTACCTCGAATTGAAACAAACCGAGTTCGAGGCGGGGCTCTTCGAGTTGTAAATGATGGGGTTGTGGGGCGCTCTGCGAAAGTATGGACGATCGTTGAGAAACTGGGAATCGAGGGGTGGGATTGGTTAAGAAGAATAAGGGAAATCGAGGAAAAAAGGACAGCTGGGTTTATGGAAGACGTCATCGCCGGTCGCCCAATTTTCTCATTTCCGTCTACACACGGGGGCTTCAGGCTTCGTTACGGGAGAGCAAGGAACACAGGCCTTGCAGCAGTGGGCATCCACCCCGCGACCATGATGGTTCTACAAAACTTTCTCGCCGCAGGAACGCAGCTGCGCATAGAAGGGCCTGGAAAAGCTGGAGTTGTCGTCCCCGTGGATACGATAGAACCCCCGATTGTGCGATTAAAAAATGGGTCCGTTGTTCGTGTTACACTTCAAAATTTTAAACAAATCAAAAACATGATTGCCAAAATTCTATTTCTTGGAGACATCCTCATCGGATTTGGCGACTTTTTATACAATAATAAACCTCTGCTTCCATCGGGTTTCACTGAAGAATGGTGGCGTGAAGAGCTTCGCGCGGTCATCAAACAAAATTTTAACGGCAGCTTAGAAAAGGCCGCTGCAGCCGTCAAGATTTCCACCCTCCGTCTCGAAGGCATATTAAGCGACCCGTTTAAAAACAAGCCAAGCGCCAAGGAGGCAATAGCGTTGTCTTCAACGTTCAAGGTGCCTCTTCATCCTTTTTTCACCTTTTTTTGGTCCAGCATTTCCTCTGAAGAATTTCAAACGTTAAGGAAATGGCTCTTGAATTCCGAAAGGCAAATCGAAGCCAGTGTTGTCCAAGAAATAACTGGCGCGAAGAACGAAACAATAAAAGTTCTGCTTGAAAGAATTTGTGTTCCGCATGAAGTCGTTAAAAACAAAATTAAGATAGAAAACGACGAGGCCCACATCTTCGCTTTTTGCCTTGGGCTACACGCCCCCAAAACAATGACAGTTCGTTCAAAAACCGTTTTTGAAATCATGCAGAAACTCACAGGCATCCCTATCAGAAAAAAGGCCCCTACCTTTCTCGGTGCCAGAATGGGACGCCCGGAAAAGGCCAAGAGGAGAGAGATGAAGCCACTCGTTCACGTCCTATTTCCCGTCGGGTTGGCTGGGGGCTCTCGACGAAACCTTACAGAGGCGTTGAATAAAGTTGCGATAGAAGTTGACCTCGTTAAGCGTCGTTGTTTGGGGTGTAATGAGTTAACCTTCAAAACGAAATGTCCCCGGTGTGGCGCAGAAACCGTTGTGGAGAAATTTTGCCCTAAATGCGGGAGGCGTCTAAAAGAAAGTTTTTGTCCACTCTGCAGGGTTCCAACGAGAAGTCACGAGAAACAATTGGTTAATCTTAAAGAGTTGATGGACGAAGCCCGCAGAAAGCTTAATCTTCCTATCCCTGAACTCGTGAAGGGTGTAAAGGGTTTAACGAATGAAACAAAGACGGCGGAAATCCTTGAAAAGGGGATTCTACGAGCGAAACATGATCTGTCTGTTTTCAAGGATGGGACAATACGGTTCGACGTTACAAACGCTCCATTGACGCATTTTAAGGCAACAGAAATCGGTGTGCCTGTTGAAAAGCTTCGGCAGCTTGGCTACTCCTACAACTGCGATGGAAACAGCTTGACCGATTCTAGTCAGGTATGTGAGCTTAAGGTGCAGGATGTGATTATACCATTGAAGAGCGCAGAATACTTTGTTCGCGTTGCCAACTTTCTAGACGAGCTTCTGGAAAAGGTGTATGAGCTTCCCCCGTACTACAACGTTAAACGAATTGATGATCTGGTTGGGCATCTTGTTGTGGGCTTGGCACCCCACACTTCCGTAGGCATCCTTGGGAGAATCGTCGGCTTTACTCGTCTGAACGTTTGCTACGCTCATCCTCTATGGCATTCGGCGAAGCGCAGGGACTGCGACGGCGATGAAGACACGCTAATGCTGGCTTTGGACACGATCTTGAGCTTCTCTAAGGCTTATCTGCCTGCTCAGATAGGGGGAATAATGGACGCTCCGCTGTTCATCATCCCGGTGGTAAATCCCTTGGAAGTGCAGCGGCAAGCTCATGAAGTCGATGTTGCTGCAACGTATCCATCCCTTTTTTATGAAAAAACTTTGCAGAAGGCGGCGCCCCAGAAAGTAAGCGAACTCATAGACCTCATTGAACATCGATTAAACACCGCCGCGCAGTTTCAGGGCTTCAAGTACACGATTCCCGTTTCTGATATCAATATGGGCAATGATGAGAGCGTGTATAAGAAATTGGGGCGGATGATTAACAAGTTACATAGCCAGCTTACATTGGCGGAAAAGATTGAAGCTGTCGACGCTGAGATGGTTGCGAAAAAGGTTCTAACTACACACTTTATCCGCGACATAGCTGGCAACCTGAGAGCTTTCACCACCCAAAACTTTCGATGCAAATCCTGCAACAAACGGTTTAGAAGGCTGCCTCTCCGTGGCAAGTGCCCAGACTGTGGAGGCGCCGTGACCCTAACCGTTTATCGTGGGGGGATTGAAAAATACTTGGAGGCGGCGCATCAACTCGTTCAGAAGTATGGTCTCTCTGAATATTACGCTCAACGGCTTTTCTTGGTTGAAGAAGAAATCAGATCGTTGTTCGAAGGTAATAAACCTAGACAAATTAGCCTCGCAGATTTCGTCGTTTAGCAGAACTACTGGAAACCTTTTTTGTGTCAAAGAATAATTTGTTTTGAGGAACCATGTTTAAAATAGCCCATCATCCTAAGGCTTTTTTAACTTTAAGGAGAAACATTCAACGGGGCTTGTTGGCTAGGACGCGGATAATTTTGATTCTTGAGAAGGAAGCGTCCAACGCCAAAAAACTTGCGCAAGAAACAGGTCTAAGCTATGCCTCGGTTCTCCATCATCTTCATCTTCTCGAAGCTGAAAACATCCTCACATGCAAGGGCAAGAGACCATACCTTTGGGAGTTAACCGGCGCTGGGCAACAGAGACTAACGAATGTAGGCAGCAAAAAATGAAGCGTGGTAGGCTGTGAGGCTTTTTAGTCCTCTTTCCCCGTTTTCATAGTGCAACTTCTATGGATAAACGAAAATGTAATTAGCAAAAGAATCAAGGTAGGTAACGATGTCTCATTAAGCGAGATGGCGCAGGTGAAAGTGCTCTTCGTAGAACCTCCGAAGGATTACTGGTTCGTTATGGGGGAGTATCTCCCACCCCCTTATGGGATTCTTCAACTTGCGGCTTTCCTTGAAAGCAAATGCAAAAATGTGGAGATAGATGTGTTAGATTGCAATGCCAAGCGTTTGGATTGGAAAGGATTGGAAAGACGCATTGAATCTTTTAACCCCGATGTTGTCGCTTCGAGCGCCCTTGCCACCTGCAATACTTACGTTGCCGTCCGAACCTTGGAAACAGCGAAAAAAGTGAAGCCAGACGTTCTAACCGTTGCCGGGGGGCAACACTTTACAGTTATGGCTCATGAGAGTTTAGAGACGTATCCCGAGATCGACGTTATTGTGCGTGGAGAAGGAGAACAAACCTTTGTGGAGCTGGCCCAAGCGTTCGCTGGAAATAAGCCGTTTGCAAGAATAAACGGGGTCTCCTTCAGGCACAACGGAAAAATCTTACACAATCCATCTCGACCGTTGATCAAGAATCTAGATGAGCTGCCCTACCCTGCGTATCATTTTGTCGAGGACGTCATTCACGAATACCATTTCACCGCAATGGCAGGACCCAAAACCAGGTACGCCTTAATCGAGGGGTCTAGGGGTTGTCCACACCGCTGCACCTTCTGCACTCAATGGAGGCACTGGGGAGGAAAATGGAGGACAAAATCGCCGAAACGGATCGCTGACGAATTTGAGTTTTGCTACGAAAATTATGGGAGCAGATTTCTATGGCTGACTGACGACAATTTCGGTTTGGGCAAACGTGCAAGAGACCTAAGCGATGAGCTTATTCGACGAGGTTTTTCAGACGATATGATGTGGTTTATGCAGGTTAGATGCGATGATGTTGCAAAGCATCGTGACCTTTTGCCGAAGATGAGAAAATCCGGCCTCCGCTGGGTTCTCTTAGGGGTAGAAAGCCACAGATCATTTACCCTTGAAGCCTTTAACAAAGAAACGAGTCCAGAACAAGCTAAGGAGGCGGTGAAATTGTTGAAAAAGAATGATATATTTGCGCAAGGGATGTTCATTATTGGGGAACGCAAAGATTCTGCTGAGTCCATAGAGAGTTTAAGGGAGTTTACAAATGATTTAGACCCTGACCTAGCGATTTTTGCGATCCTTACTCCGTTTCCCGGCACTCAGGTTTTTGAGGAGGCTAAGCGGAATGGATGGATTGAAGATTGGAATTGGGCGAACTATGACATGGTTCACGCCATCATGCCTACGGAGACGCTGTCTAGAGAAGAAGTGCAAGAAGAACTTTACCAATGCTATAGAAGCTTTTTCGGATCTTGGGGTAGAAGACTCCGGGGGCTTCTCTCAAGGAAAGAAATAAAGAGAAGAGTATATTGGTATATGGCTGCTCGAGGCATTGTAAACCAGTTTAGAACGTTGTTTTGAGTAGCGATTGACCATGTCCCAAAACCTATCTCGCAGTTTCCACATAACATATCTAGTCCTTGTGTCATTCCTCGGATTGTTTCTTGCAGGAATGCTCACGGTTTACCCGCCAAATGTGCATGAAAGCCTTCTTTGGCGAAAACCATTAATCGGCTCAATTTTCGGATTAATCTGTGTCTTTGGAATTCTTGCGGTTTTTTTCCCAAAACGGTGTTCAAGAATTTTTGATTTCGGAAAGGACGAAAAGCCCAGTCGCCCCTACCTTGGCAAGTTTGCTTCTCACCGGACTTCCTCCCCTCTGCAAGGGCATCATCCTGATTGCGAAAACTTCGCTGCTCATGTGTTTCGAATAGGCGACAAGACGTTTTGTGCCGCATGCACAGGGTTGCTTTTGGGAGGGCTTTCGGCTCTTGTTGGAACCCTTCTATATTTTTTCAGTAACTGGCGTGTTGAGCAGAGCAGTTCCTTGATAGTTTGGGTGGGAGTTCTGGGAGTCGGTTCTGGTTTGTTCCAGTTTAAATTTAGGAGTTTTGTCCGTTTGTTTTTGAACATTTTTTTCGTTTTGGGAACCTTCCTCATCTTGATTGGATTCGATAAACTGGTTCACAGCGTGACGGTTGATCTGTTTTTGGTTGCTTTGACTCTTTTTTGGCTTTTTACGCGAATATCGCTTTCGCAGTGGGATCATGAAAGAATTTGTTATGCTTGCAAAGTTGCTAACTGCGAGTTTGCGGATAGAGAAAAAGGGTAGGTTAGGATCTGCGGCTATATGTGTACAAGGCCCCGGCGACAATCAGTACTCCAACGACGATTATTGCGACTGGCCCTATGTATTTCTCAAGGTCTATTCCAGGCAGTAATCCAGGCACTTGGGAGAGTCCTACAATGATGATTATTATGCCAATGATTAGGCCTACGATTGCGCCGCCGTAGGGGAGTCCAAAGCATTCTTTTTCTGGTCGTCTGCGTTCGCGTCTCCAAGTTGGACGAGCGACTAGACTTGCTCCGCACTTAACACACACCGCTGCATCTTCTTCGTTTTTGGTGCCACACTTAGTGCAGTAAACCATGGGTCATTCCCACCATTCGCGTTCTTTCTCTCTTCTGACGCGTCTGCTAACAGGAGCGCCACACTGAGGGCAAAATCTTGCGTCTTCTTTCATTTCAGCTCCACACTTCCAACAATAAGGCATTATATAATTGCACCTTTAACATATTGTTTTGTTCATGTATAAAAGTGATTTCATTGCTATGTGTACATGCATGAGTTTTTAGGTTGCTAGCCTGTACTTTATGGCGTATGTTTCGCATCTACGTCAATTCCGCCGGTAGTGGTTTTGAGACTTACATCAAAATTGCTGCCAGCAGGATAGTTGCTTGACTGCAAAAGAGCCTCCGGGCCAGAAAATCCAACTTTCCTGACAATATTTATTCCTCCCGTGGTGACACTGGACTCAATCTTGGCTCCAACGTCACCCCGAATAATTATAGCAAAGTCTACTCCCCCAGTCACGGCTTCGGCTCTCAATGTAACGTTCCCTAGAAACTCCTCGTCTTGAGTGACATCCACATCAACTCCGCCCGTGGTTGTTGTCGCATTGACTAACACATCGTCTGTGACATTCACGTTGGTCCAAGAGAGTTTGACGCCTCCTGTCGTAGTCTTGACGGAAACGTCGCTGGCGACAATGACGTCTTCCACTAAATTAGCTTCAACTCCGCCTGTGGTCGCCTCGAGGCTTAAAGAGTTGAGAACTACTCCAGCCTGAGTGTCCAAGACAATTCCTCCGGTGCTTGTCTTGACATCAAGACTTGTGTTCATGGAGGGGTCGATACGGATATCAAATGTGACGTTTAACGAAGAGTACCATGACCAACCAACGGTGTCAACCTCCTGTGTCACTGTCACTGTTAGAACATTGCCTTCGGTTGTGTCGTGGCAGACTGGCATGAAACGTTCCAAAAAGTCAGGTGATCCAAAGACTCCAACTCTTGCGGTTGCCGACGCGTCGAGGATGTACGATGGCGACTGCCATTCGCCCGTGAGGTCTTCGAAGGCGATGTTAACGCCGGCAACATCTGCGGCGAGGTCGAGATTTAGTGTGTTTACGCCTGTCTGGCGGGGGACTGAATGTCGATACGGGGAGGCGCGCACTGTGCGAACGGGCAAGAAGGCGATGGCGGTGATAACCGCTGCGATCACGAGGAGGGCGATCAAAACGATGGCTAGGGTACTTATCGGCCTTCTCTCTTTTCTTCTTCTTTCAGGCTCAGCCACTGGTGGACCAACAGGGGTTCTACAAGTAGGACAGAACTTTGCATCTTCATCTAATTCGGCTCCACACTTCGAACAATAGGGCATTATCACACCTCTGATTGTTTTCATCGGTTCACGTATATTTTATTATTAGTATATGCCAATATATACAATTTGTGAAGAGGATTCCATAACTATCTTGTTTCTGTTCAGCAGTCATTCATTTACGTTTTCTTAAAAGGAACATTTGCATGGTGTTTGCCCGCACTTAGGACACCTGTTATCGTATTTTGTTATCGCAGCTTTCTCCAAATCTACGTTAACAACGTTTGCTAGAGAAGCCAACCAGGCGAAAACATCGGCAAACTCGTCTTCCATAGCCTTCGTATTCTTTTCCTTCAAAGCCTCTCCCAGCTCCTCCACTTCCTCCACAAGCCAATCGAATGTTCCAACCGCTCCACGCTCAGAATCTCGGTGAAAATAAATCCGACGCATCATGTCCTGAAACTCACGAACATGCACATTTTCTCCCTCTCATAACAATTCGTAAACCTAAAGGCTGTTTTCCACTATTATGTCTTTGAATTTCATGAGACCTACCTGCCCTTTCTCAAGGATGTGTATCACTTCCACACTCTTTCTTTCCAAGTAGGCGGTGAGGAAGCGGCGGTGGCAATATTTCGGATTCTTCTCCATACACATGATGCATACGCGTTTTTGTCTGGCAAACTCAAGAAGCTTCTCTATGCCTTCCCTAAACAACTCAGTTTTCATGTGAGCTTCGTATCCGCCTTGACGATATCCACCTAGTTCCTTGCCAAGCCAAACGTATTTGATTCCATGCCCTGGCAACCATCTTTCCATCTCTTCCTTCTTGAAATGCTCAATTTTGGATGTGGGAAAACTACGGATGTCAACTAAAGCCTCGATTTTGTGCTCTTTGAGCAAAGCCACAATTTGTTCAATAGACCTGTTACTGTGCCCTATAGTCCACAATACTGCCCCTCGCTCTCTCAAAACAACACCCCCCTTCGCCAGCCTCTTCTAAATTTTCGTCGCATCCCTTTTCACCTTTTCCACTCTTTAGGGGCTAGGTGAATTGTGTGTTTTGTGTCACGAATCATGTTGAGGGCATATATAGCTCCCCTCCCCTACCCTGGAGAACTAGAGTGGAGAAAAAGATAGAAAATAAACGACCGCACAACCAATAGCACAACCTTAATTAACTCGCCTCAAGAAAATCATAAAATAGAATCATCATGAGCAAGAGGAAAAAGAAAAAAGGCGAAAGAAAGGCACCTATGCCCGCCCAAAGCGCTGGACTGCTAAGATTCTTCGAAGAAGAAACTAGGGGCATAAAGGTGAAACCCGAACTAGCCGTAATCTTGGCAGTAGCACTAATAGTAGCCTGCATTTTGGCACAAATCTTCTTCTAATCAACCTCAACTTTCGTGCAAAACTTCGATACGTTGAACCGAACTTAGGTTGATAAAAACTTCACTTCTATGTTCCCTACTCACCACCTGCGGCACCGGCTGAGCTATCGTTGACCGCAACGTCACAATCTCAGCGTCAGAAAGCCAAATACCGGGCGGTTCTAGTGTAACAGCGACTAAAGTTCCTTCAAATCCATACGAAGGATCTAATATGGCCACCATTCTTCGACCTATGTTTCGCTCGAGAATATGAAACACCGTTGGAGGCGGACCGGCCTTAGACATAATCCTCTACAAAATGTTAGCCTAACTGAAGCATAAAAGCTTTTGTCCCTCCTTTTCGGGTTGCCTGATCAACGTTTTAGAGCTGTTTTTGATAGCGTATCCTTCTCTTTCGCTACGTTTCTCATAAAAGTAATTGCGGCAACTTCTTTGTATCTTCCGAATCATGTAAATTCTGTCCTTCGATTCTCTTGCACTAGACTTCTGTAACCTCAAGATTTTTGAACTCTCTTCCAGAAGGATATAGGCGAGGAGTATCTGGTTGACCCATAGTTCATTGGATGAATACATTAGTAGAGCTGTGAAGCGTTACTCGTCGCTCTTCACGCTTCCTTCCCACGTTGCGATTGCTATTCTACTCGGCGCCTTATGTCTGCTCGGCGGAGTTCTAGCAATCCTACCGTTACAGCCCTCTTACGACGGGCTTATTCTAAGCGTAACGTTCGGTGGAATCTTCC
>Ga0224501_10004244_pt1 | contig 11314 bp, 12 predicted proteins | sample SF_Oct11_sed_USG_4_FD_169105 | JGI IMG/M metagenome (GOLD analysis project Ga0224501, IMG submission 169105) | Sediment microbial communities from San Francisco Bay, California, United States - SF_Oct11_sed_USGS_8_1 | ecosystem: Environmental > Aquatic > Marine > Sediment | place: USA...
AACGCAAGAACGCCCCACAAACACTCCTCTCTCAAAATTATACGGGGATTGGTCTTGCCGAACCCGTCTTTCGAGTCAAGCAATTACTCTCATCTGCTGCTAAACGAAAAAAGGCATAACTTAGACTACGGCCGAGAATTTACTATTTGTGTCGACAAAAAAAGACTGATCGCTAGGAGACACCGTGTTCAGGCAGCTTGAGGGCTCAAATTTTTATTGACGAATTATGGGCTAGGCGTTCCCTTCTCTGCTTGCCCTGTCATCGGAACAAATCGCACTGGCAACAATTCGGTTCTCTGATAGCCCTCTTCGGTTCGTCGAATCAAGACCAGATTTTGGGAATAGTCCCCGACCGGAAGAATGAGACGGCCGCCAACAGCTAACTGCTCTAAGAGCGGTGAGGGAATATGGTCAGGGGCCGCCGTGATGATAATCGCATCGAAAGGGCGCTCTTCCGGCCAGCCCTCATAGCCATCTCCCGCTCGCACCCAGACCTGGTCATATCCCAACTTCGACAGATTGTCTCTGGCGTACTGAGCGAGTGGTTTGACAATTTCAATGGTAAATACCTGTGCACCAAGTTCTGCGAGAATGGCGGCTTGATATCCTGATCCTGTCCCAATTTCCAAGACCTTCTCACCTGGTTGCAACTTGAGAGCTTCCGTCATATAGGCCACAATATACGGTTGAGAAATCGTCTGGGCATGGCCGATAGGGAGGGGAAAATCTCCATAGGCATCTTCCGACTCATAATCGGGAATGAAATGATGTCGTGGCACCCGTCTCATGGCAGCCACAACCCTTGCATCCGTGATGCCTCCCCTCACAATTTGGGTATCCACCATCCAATCCCGTTCCGCCTGTCGTGAATGTTCGTTATGTTGATTCATACCTGCCCATCCTTCTTCTAAGATTCCGCTCCATATCCACATTGCACAACACGCAATCAAAAAAACATATCTATTGCACGTCGCGAATTTCATACCTAATTATCCTGAGGGTGAACTCCGATTTGGTCTCAGCATCCATCCTCCCAATGACTCAACAAACCCGATACTTGCCCTGTGCCAACGCCTCACAAAATTCTGGCATATGGCCAAGTGCCGTTTTCAGAAGATCCTGAATTTCACCTGACACTCGCTCCAGGGAATACCCCTTTTTCAGACCCACCTGGGTGGAAACCACCAAAGGACGGTCGATAGGCTGTCCGATCCTACTCACCATCCACACCGTGACGTCGCGGACACCACGCACTTCCGCATAAATGCACATCGCTAACTCGTGGGCCAGAACATTATAAATTTTCCCAACATGACTCACCGGGTTTTTCCCCGCAGCCGCCTCAACACTCATGGGTCGATTCAAGGATATGAGCCCACAGACTCTGTTCCCCCGACCCACTTGTCCAGAATCACCCTGTTCCGCAGAGGTTCCCAATAGAGTGAGATACATCCCCTTCAATCCCTGTTTAGCTCGATCAAGGGCATTCAAGGTCACTTGAACCCGTTTGCATCCATGAGGTTGCCGATGAATAAATTCTTGTAAATGCTGAATGGCGTGTTCTTTCACCTCAAAATAGTGTTTCTCAGAGTGAATATTTTTGGCCAGAAAGGGCATAGCCACCGTCAAGGAGAGATGGCGATCAATGCGGACCCCCATCACTTTGACATCCTCCCCTGTTTCCGGATGGTTCTCTTTGAACTCTGCGCTATTTAAATATTTTTCGAGACCAAGCACGAGTTGTTCAGTTGGGGTCAGCGGGGCGTACCCGACCCCGGCAGAGGTATCATTCGCCGGCAACAGACCAGGGCCCCGTTCGAAAATGGCTCCAAGCTCGACCGAGGTGGGTTGCAATTCCATTTGATAGCGCATGTGCTTCGCAGGATTGACATGAGGCAAATTGCTCTTGATCCAGTTTTGGGCAGCCTCAACCGCCACTTCGGAGACGGAAAGCATTTTCCGGCCTACACCGAAAGCAGCCCGACCGCCAATAATCAGACGCATGGGCTTGATGACGCGTCCCTTCCCCGGTTGCAACTTCACTTGGCCTGCCACCAACATGCACTTGTCAACATTATGATGCAAAATTCGACCGAAGGTGCGTTGGTACGTTTGGGATAGTCGAAGCGAAATCGATTCTGCAATGGAATCACAGATCGTATCGGGATGCCCTTTCCCTTTTCGTTCGACGATCTCAAGGGATTGAGATTCAAGAGAAGGAGCTACATTCTGGTCGATCCCAATATGTGTCTTCATTGGTACATAACAAGGAGGAACATTTTTTTTCGAACCCTCTTTCCGACTCAAAACAGCCACAACCTTACCACCACCAATAGGGTCCATAGTAAGCAGAGCCCCAATAGGAATACATATAGGGATAGGGTTGTAGGACCCGAGCAGTTCGAATGGGAGGAGGCCAAACCGTTAACCGTTTAATCACCAGGGTGGGGAAGTCATAGGTGGTTTCATCCAACGGTAAAGTCACCATGCCGGAGACTTCCCCAACTACCGTCACCCGAGTGCCTACAGGAAGAGTTGCAGGATCTAAAAAATTTTCTTGTAGGGCCAAAAACCGTCCTTTGGACTTTTGGAGAGACTCAACCGGTTGCATATGACGGTTCAAGGGAAGTTGAAGCACCTCTATCTGCGTAGCATGTTTCAATCGTTTCGCAAAAAGCACCTCTCCACCAACTACCAGGATTTGTCCTTTGTAAGGCAATGGGTTTTCGCGCAATTGAGAAAAGGAAATGTCTCGATTGACGTGCTCTTCCAACTCCTTGGGCACGACTGAGGCACCCGAGCAGCCAGCCATGAGCACGAAGTATATTCCCACCACCATGAGACAGATGACCTTCTGGTTTTTCATGGTAGACATCGGATTTGATCGCCCTCTTTCCTAAAGGGCACAAACGTCCAGCGCTTTGATGGTGATCTAGCGTTACGACACATTGCACAGAGCTTTATATCACGGGGCGGTAATCTCGCTGGACTTCTCTCGCAAGGCGATGACGAGATCCTCATAAGAGGAGCGATGGATGATCCGAGCAAATTGACTCCGATAATTCTTCACCAAACTCACTCCATTCACCACCACGTCATAGACCCGCCACGTGCTGCCCTTTAACATAAGCCGGTAATCTAAGGTATTTTCGGTATGGGCAGTTACAATATTGGTTTGCACTTCGGCATAGCCATCTTTCAACCGCTCCTTCAGGTAGTTGATGGTTTCTCCGGAATAATTTTCAATTTTTCCAGAATACGTCTTAGAAAGAAGTGATCGAAACAAGGTGACAAATTCATGATGTTCACTAGCATTTCGGTTTTTCCAGTGAACGGCCAAAGACCGTTTAGCCATTTCCTCAAAATCGAAGTTATTTCCGATTGTCTCCTCAAGTAAATCCCGACGATGGGATGCCTGGTCAGGAACTTTCAAGGTTTCATCGGTCACCAATCGAATGACCTCGTCAATCGTATTTTTGACGACGACGGTTGGGGTATCCACCCCCAATGCGAGACACACCCCCATAAGGAAGATAAGGGAAAAGGTGACGGCTAGCCCCATCACGTTCTCGTGGGAGATTCTAGCCATCACCAGAATTTCCCTCATCCTTGAAGGTGACCCACGGAAACTGGGATGCCTCCAGAATTGCCGTTACTTCCATATGCACCATCAATCAATTTTAACCGTGGTATGGCGCTTTTTGGATTCTTCGGTCTTGGGCAGTTTGACTTCCAAGATTCCATTTTTAAATGTGGCCTTAGCTTTGTCGGATTTCACTGCACAAGGTAATTGCAGACTTCGAGAAAAAGATCCGTACGACCGCTCGGAATAGGTATAAGCTTCCTCTTTGATGTCTTCTTCCTTTTTCTTTTCTCCCGAAATCGTCAATCTAGAATCGGTGAGATCAACCTTCAAATCCCCTTTGTCCATTCCCGGCACTTCCGCTTTAATCACCACCTCTTCGTCCCCTTCATACAGGTCGACGGCCGGGGCCCCTAATGAAAAGGCCTCACCCCTGGACGCCCGGGAAGGTCGCATCAGGCTTGGAAAAGATGGCATCAAACTGGGAAAGGGGCGGCCCCACCAATCCCCCATCATCTGATCAAATCGGTCAAGCATCCGTTCGAACTCGACACCCCCACGCCTCACCTCTCCTTTTTGAGTCGGTGCCACTTCTTTTTTCCCTTTTTCGATTACCAGTTCAGCCATCACACACCCCCTTTTTCAGAAAAAATAATTTGATTGATATTCCGTAACACAGTTGAGGGTAAGTGCAACTTGTGTACCCTTTTTGAATTTGGCATCGATGAATCACATGAAGGAAAGAAATCGTCTTGCTGAAACTAAAAGGCATAAGGCTTGCTTTTGTTCCCATTTAAGAAGAAGAACGCAAGCCACCAAACTGAGTGCGTTGTGCCGATTGTGACGACAAGAAAATTGGTCGCTGAGGCAGGCCCTTTAACGAAGAAAGGTCCCGGTATGAAAACCACTGGCGTAGATACGCTGAAAGAAAAAATTTGCGGGAAGAGAATTGTAGCCGTGGAACCATCCAACTGGTCGGGGGAAGTAAAATTACTCTCAAAAAATCACGACTATGTCTCCATCAAGCTGGATGACGGCACAACTCTAGAGATTGGAAGTGTCTATCTCCATGATGGAAACAAAATATGAAACTCTCAAACCAACCCCCTAACGGAGTATTCCCATGAGCCTTCATAGTATAGCAACCGCCGGACTGAGAACCGTTGACCAAATTTCCTACCGGCATGATTTACGTTTCCATCGCAATCAAAATGGTTTAGCTGTCACACTTGCCCTCAATTCATCTCCCTTGCCTGGGGCCCCGGTTGTTGATGACAAAGGAGCCTTTATCGGGTTCATTAGTGAGTTTGACATCCTCAATGTCCTCGAAAGCGGACGTGAACTCACCCAGTTAACCGCTGAGGAGATGATGGTTCAGGATCATGTGGCCATCCAGGAATCGGCCACCCTCAAAGAAGCCGTCCAACTGATGAAACACCAACACGTGTTAGTGCTGCCGGTTGAACGCAATGGTGTCATTGTCGGATGTATAAGTCGACGAGACTTACTCCAGGCCTGGATCGGATTAGGGTTTGGCCCCAATGTCTGTTGGCCATCAGATACCTAATGACTCCGATTAATGAGGTTTGTATGGGGAATTTTAGGACCTTCCAGGAAGAAGGGAGTGTTGCAAGACGCAACAGTGTCAAGGATGAAGACTGATCGTGTCATGTGGAATACCAACTTCCTCAGTGGAAGGCACCTAAAGAATTTTGGGCTCGCGTGTGTGGGCAGTCTCATGATTTTGACAATTGCTCTCATAGTGACCGACCACACAACAGCCCAAGATGTGATCAATAATCCCTTTGCTGGAAAAGCGCTCTATCAAACTCATTGCCTCCGTTGTCATGGCGCCCTCGGTGATGGCAAAGGACCTGCCGTGGCGTCGCTCATTGTGCCTCCCAGAGATTTTCATACCCCTGAATCCATCGCAAAAAGCGACTTTGAATTGCGCTCAATCATCATTTGGGGATTAGTATTTAGCGATATGCATAGTTGGGGATTCCATTTGACGCCACAGGAAATTCGCAACCTGATCAGTTACATTCGAGAACTCGCGCCCTATCAACCCCGCATCTAACCAAAGATAGCATCCAAAATTTTTGGGAACGAAATGCGAATAGGCAGATTAGATTTTTCTAGATAGGAGACCCCATAATCGTGGACGAATTACGCATCCCTCTTTCCTTGTTGACCCCAAGCATCGACATTGATGCCTTGGGTTTTGCTGATACCACCGAACTCCCGCCGTTGGAAGAACCCCTGGGGCAAGACCGAGCCCTTGAAGCCTTGGATTTTGGGCTCAACATCAAAAGCCATGGGTTTAATATCTATGCATCAGGGCCTATTGGGACGGGAAAATGGGGGATCATCCATAAACGAGTGCAACAGGTGGCGTTATCGATGCCTACTCCACCTGACTGGTGTTATGTCCATAATTTTTTAGAACCGTCTTTACCCATCTGTCTGTCATTCGCCTCTGGCAAAGGACGCGAGTTCAAACAAGCCATGAACCATGTCATCCAAAGTCTTCGGCGAGACCTGCCTCTGGCCTTTGAAAGTCATAAATATCTGGATGCCAGAGCCAAAATTATCGAAGAGCGAGACGAAAAAAAAGAAACCCTTTTCAAGGTGGTCAGTGAAGAAGCCCAGAAGCGTGGCTTCGGATTCAAAGAAGATCCGGTAGGCTTTAGCATGGTGCCGATGCGGGACGGAAAGCCATTGCGACAAAAAGACCGCGAAGCCTTGACCGCCAGCGAAAAAGAAACCATATCCGAACAGGGAAAGGTTCTGGAGGGAAGAATCCGTGAATTTCAGGCTCAAGTCCATGCCTTGGACCATGAAGGGGAACATGCGCTCTTGGAGATGGATCGCCAGGTCGTCCGGGCAGCCATGCAGCATCGGTTTGCCGTCCTTCGAGACCACCATCAACATCTCTCCGAGGTTTTGGAGTATCTCCAAAAAGTTGAAGAAGACATCGTCAGCAACTACAAAGATTTTTTGCCGCGCGAAGGTCCGCAATTAGCCATTCTTGGATGGGACGCCAGAGATCATAAACCGAATCTGATCCGGTATGAAGTCAACCTTCTCCTCGAACGTGTTCAAGAAACCGGAGCACCAATTATTGATGAGCCTCACCCCACGTATGGCAATTTAATTGGAAAAATCGAAAGAAAGTCTCACATGGGAGTGGTCTACACAGATTTTTCGGAAATTAAAGCCGGCTCATGTCTTCGGGCCAGCGGAGGGTTCTTACTCGTGAATGTGCTCGACTTGCTTCGTCAACCCTTTGCCTGGGACGCCCTCAAGCGAGTCATCAAAACACGCTCAGTCAACATCGAAGATCCCGGGGAGTACTTTGGGTTTTCCACGACGGGTCTCAAACCGCAACCGATTCCCGTTGACATCAAAATTATCTTATTCGGCCCCCCATACATTTTTTCCCTCCTGCAAGGGTATGAACAAGACTTCCCCAAACTCTTTAAAGTGAAAGCCGATTTTGACATCGATATTCCTCGTGAAACGTCGCAAGAACAGCTATATGCCCGGTTCATCGCCCAACTCTGTCGTGATGAACAACTCCCGCCATTCGGGGTGGATGCCGTTGGCGAAATCATCCGGTATAGCCTGCGGCTCGCCGAGCGTCGGGATCGCTTATCCTTGCGCATGAGTTGGGTAGGCGATGTGGTTCGGGAGTCCGCCTATTGGGCTAAACAAGAAAGCCGGTCGTTAGTCTCAAAAACGCATGTGGAAATGGCGATAGACAAGAAACGCCATCGCACCAACCTCTTGGAAGAAAAAGTTCAAGATGCCATTCAGGAAGGAACCCTTATGGTTGACTTGGACGGTGAAACAGTCGGGCAAGTCAACGGCCTCTCTGTTCATCAACTGGGAGACTATGCCTTTGGACGGCCCTGTCGCATTACAGCCCGGACATTTGTGGGGAATGAAGGTGTGATTGATATCCAACGCGAAGCCGAGTTAGCAGGAGAAATTCACAGCAAAGGCGTCATGACGTTAGCGGGATTTCTGGGTGGAAAATTTGCGGAATTCCAACCGTTTGCCCTCAGTGCCACCCTCACCTTCGAGCAAACCTATTCGGAGGTGGAAGGAGACAGCGCGGCCGTCGCGGAACTCGTCGCGATTGTGTCGAGCCTCGCCAATATTCCCGTGCACCAATCATTCGCGGTCACGGGATCCATCAATCAATTGGGAGAAATTCAACCCATTGGCGGAGTCAACGAGAAAATCGAAGGGTTTTTTGAATCCTGTCAGAAGCGAGGACTTTCCGGGAAACAGGGGGTACTCATTCCAGCCAAAAACATTCGGCACCTGGCCCTTAATCGTGAAGTCGTTCAAGCGGCAGAGTCCGGGAAATTTTCAATTTTTGGAGTGACCAATATCGAAGAAGCGCTGGAATTATTAACTGGGGTTCCGGCCGGAGAAATGACACCGGAAGGCCAGTATCCCCCGGAATCCATTTTTGGTCGCGTGGCCAAGCGATTGACCGAAATGGCCAAAATTGCTGAAGAGTGGGGCAAGGGCCGCACTTCGAAATCCTCTAAGAATGCCAAGCATTAACATCATCAAAAAACGGGAACGGTCTGGCTGTCCCTCTCAACTATGTTGAGTGACCTTCCCATTAACGAAAGGCGGAACGCATCATGCCTCTCTATGATTACAAATGCCTGAAGTGCGGCAAAGAATGTCTGTTGGCGTTAACCTTGAAGGAACATGAAAACAAGGCCGCAACATGTCCTTCGTGCGGAAGCAAAGAACTCGAACAATTGATTACCAGCTTTATTGCCAGAACCAGTTCAAAAACTTAATACCAGGCATTTGCAGGCTTCGGGTGACCTCATAGACTCCCCGCATGAAGCGCGTGATTGACAACCCAAGGCCCCGAACATATACATCTTTTTTCTTGGATCATCTCTCGGATCTAGAATAAGGAAACCAGGGATAGGCACTGGCATTATGCGTTCCGACCATGCGTCGGGACAACAAGCACGGGAATAGATGCCTGGTGTAACACGCCCTCGCTCGTACTGCCGACAAGAAGGTGCTTCAAAATTCTTTCCATGGGACCCGACTACCACCATATCTACTGACAGCTTCTTGCTTTCACGAAGAATAGTTTCGACCGTGGGGCCTTGAATCAGGAGCGCCTCACAATCCAACCCCTTTGAACGTAATTCCTGACTCAACTGTTGAATCTGAAGATGTTCCTTATGAAACCTTCTGGCAATGACATCTCGAATTTCTGGTGGATCGACGTCGTACCCGACAAATTCTGGATCGGGCTCGGCGACATGTAAGAGCCAAATCTTCCCGCAGACAACATTGGCCAAGTCCGTCACATACTCAATCACAATTCGAGACGAATCAGAAAAATCGACCGCTACGAGTAATTGCATGAACTTCTCCCATGACGAAGCCTCTCTACATCAAGAGTAGAAAGGAAAAAGAAAATGGATCATTCTTTCCCCCATTGAGTAAGGCTGTCTTTCCCTGATTGTCACACCCATAGAATCTAAATTGACGGAATCTGGCCCTTCACTTGGCAGGCCACTTCCAATTTTTAATTTCTGGCATGTCATCGCCATGCGTCGAGATATACGTTTTATGATCAATACGTTTATCACGAACCGCCTGTTTGGCATAGGCCGCCAAATAGCCCAACTTAGGAACACGATCAATGACATCGGCGACGAGATGAAAGCGATCAAGATCATTCAGCACAACCATGTCGAAAGGCGTGGTCGTGGTGCCTTCTTCTTTATATCCCCGAACGTGAAGGTTGCGATGATTGGTCCGCCGGTACGTGAGACGATGAATCAACCACGGATATCCATGAAAGGCAAAGATGATAGGTTTATCCGTCGTAAACAGGGTATCGAATTCTTTATCGGACAGCCCATGCGGATGCTCATTTTGCGGTTGCAATTTCATGAGGTTCACGATATTCACCACCCGAACTTTCAGATCAGGAACCTGCTGACGAAGAAGGTCTACGGCCGCCAACGTCTCCAGCGTTGGAATATCTCCGGCACAGGCCATGACCACATCAGGTTCTCCCCCTTTGTCGTTACTGGCCCATTCCCAAATGCCGATTCCTGCCGTGCAATGCTTGATGGCTGCATCCATGCTGAGATACTGCAAACCCGGTTGTTTTCCGGCCACAATGACATTCACCAAATTTCGACTTCGAAGGCATTTATCGGTGATGAATAATAAGCTATTGGCATCAGGGGGAAGATATATTCTGATGACTTCGGCTTTTTTATTCGCCACATGATCGATAAATCCCGGGTCTTGATGGGAAAATCCATTGTGATCTTGCCGCCACACATGGGACGTCAAGAGATAATTCAGTGAGGCAATGGGTCTTCGCCACGGGATCTCACTCCCTGTGACCTTCAACCATTTGGCATGCTGGTTAAACATCGAATCGATAAGATGAATAAACGCTTCATAGCAAGAGAAAAACCCGTGGCGTCCGGTTAGTAAATAGCCTTCTAACCAACCTTGGCAGGTATGTTCACTGAGGATTTCAAATACACGCCCATCCAGGGCCAGGTGATCGTCTTCAGAAATGGTGTCTGCCACCCATCGACGATTCGTCACTTCGAGCAGAGCCCCGAGCCGGTTGGAAGCCGTTTCATCAGGACCAAAAACTAGGAAATTTCGATTGCCCATGTTGCGTTTCATCACGTCACGGAGAAAAGAGCCCATCACCCGGGTGGCTTCAGCAAACACTTTTCCCGGTTTTGGGACTTCTACCCCGTAGTCCTGGAAATCTGGCATTTTGAGATTTTTGAGCAACAATCCTCCATTGGCATGAGGATTCGCACCCATTCGCCGTTCGCCTGTGGGAGCCAATTCCGCCAGTTCTGGAATGAGTTTGCCAGTCTCGTCAAACAATTCTTCAGGCTTGTAGCTCTTCATCCACTTTTCAAGTAATTGAATATGATCCTTCTTGGTCGCCATCTCGGCAAAGGGGACCTGATGTGAACGCCAGGAATCTTCAGTCTTTTTACCATCCACCTCTTTAGGACCCGTCCAGCCCTTCGGGGAACGCAAAATAATCATGGGCCACCGAGGGCGGGTGGTCTCTCCCTTTTTCCTGGCACGATGCTGAATGGCGTGAATCTCCGTCATCACCTTATCCAACGTATTCGCCATGACCTGATGCATCGTTTCGGGGTCATCTCCTTCCACAAAAAAGGGCTTATAACCATAGCCGATAAATAAACTGTTCAATTCGTCATGGCTGATTCTGGCCAACAATGTAGGATTGGCGATTTTGTACCCGTTCAAATGTAAAATGGGCAACACGGCTCCATCCAACTTTGGATTCAAAAACTTATTGGAATGCCAGGCGGTCGCCAAAGGACCGGTTTCGGCTTCTCCATCTCCCACCACACAGGCGACAATTAAATCAGGGTTGTCAAACGCTGCACCAAAGGCATGCGATAACGAATAGCCAAGCTCTCCGCCCTCATGGATGGAACCTGGGGTTTCGGGCGCCACGTGACTGGGAATCCCCCCAGGAAAGGAAAATTGTTTGAAGAGTTTTTTCATCCCTTCAGTATCCTGGGAGATGTTGGGATACACTTCGCTGTAGGTTCCCTCTAAATAGGTGTTGGCCACCAAGCCTGGACCGCCATGCCCGGGACCGGCAATGTACAGCATGCTGAGATCATGTTTTTTAATCACACGATTCAGATG
>Ga0224501_10004245_pt1 | contig 11313 bp, 4 predicted proteins | sample SF_Oct11_sed_USG_4_FD_169105 | JGI IMG/M metagenome (GOLD analysis project Ga0224501, IMG submission 169105) | Sediment microbial communities from San Francisco Bay, California, United States - SF_Oct11_sed_USGS_8_1 | ecosystem: Environmental > Aquatic > Marine > Sediment | place: USA...
CCCTCTTCTCATATTTTCGTAATCCTGGTATAACTTTTTTGCCTCTCATTGCACCCATTCGTTATCGCGTGGTAAATTTTATCTAATTTGCATCTCTCGCGCAGGACTGAAGTTCAGTGACAATGAACCATCAGCACTGGTACAATTTAGTGGAGGCCCCTGTGCTGTACTAGCCCCACTGCAAGGATTTATTCTAAAAAACATATTATTTTCTGGAGAGCAGTCTTCCTCTAATAAAGATCTCAAATCTGTCACTAGTAAGTAAACCACAAGCAAGCAAACTGATCTGATTCAGCGCTGCCCCATTAAACCGCCCCGATCTTCACTCACCCTCTAGTTTTCTATGTTCTTTATTATCTTCCAAATCGATGACGACGGACAAATGTAGCAACTATTATGGTCTGACATCGGAATCAGACTGTGCTCTGGCATATTAATTCACTCGCCTGACTTGCTAGACATCATTTGGTCTAAATAACCTGTCGATCAGCCAAGCTTCGTTGGCGCCCAACTTTAAATTCCTTAGAGGCATACAACCATGTGATCCCGGTATTACCGATACTTATGCTGGAATAGGTTTCCACTTTTCATCATATCTGATGTCAGCTGCTACAATCTTTTTGCAGGCAATGAGATTCGCGCAGCATTACGCTGCAGTCTCTGTGATATATTTCAACTAGTCAGTGGGGGCAAATGTCAGCTCGTTTCCTATAACCAATCAGAGACGAACTCACCAGGGGCCAGCCAAGAGAAGAAACCTAAGCTCTTCAGTCTCGACCACTTCCATTCCCAGCTCCAGTAAGTGACCCACCTGTCTTAAATTCCCTCTGAAGGGAAGCTTCAAATTAATGAGTCCCACTGTGTAAAATAACCTGCTGAAAATTTTTGTTATCCTAATTTGCGAAATAAGTTCTTAAAGGTCACAATGAGGTTTTTTTAGGTCAGGAACATCAGGAGTTTGAGTTAGACTATAAGTATTGTTTAGGGTAGCATAGCATCTACTGACAGTCCCAGTCTCCTCTATTTTAGATACAGAGAGGTGGCCATAGATGAGTTAGCTAGTGTAATGGACACCTACATGGATACGATTATTGATGATTTCGGCGTTCTCTGTCTGCTCTACGCTGTAGTCCTCTCAGCTGTAAGTCCAAAAACAACCAATCATTCAACTCATCCGCTCGTGTTTAAAAGGTTAAAGTGTTTTTACAATCTTTTGCTTTTTGTGTTCTCGAATATTACATCTACCACTGGTACTTATATCACATCTACCACGGGTACTTTTGATTGTGAATTATCTCATATTCTCAGTTGCATGTATATAGGAATTGGTTTGCTAATCTTTCCGTGGTACAGTACTCAATATGTTGGCACATAGAGCGTTATACTATCGTTTTGTGAAGGAAAACAAGACTACATGTTTGATCTCGACAGGCTTGTTTCCTAATTGACTTCACTTGTCAGGAGATATAGAAACATTTAGTCTTGTTTTTTTTCTACAATACGGTAATATATTATATTATCGTATATGTATTCATACATACATAGACAGTGCAATTATTTAGGCTATTGTTTTTTCTTTTTTTATCGCATGTTATGCAAAATCTTCATTTTCATCATGGTCACAGTTTTCGAATAAGATTCATATTCACAATGCATAGAGCATACGTATGACCTCTCACCCGGTGGCCATTTTACCTTGACTTGCCTTTAGTCATCTCTGTCTTATTTATTGTCTCAGGGTATAGAGAAGATAGGCGCAGCAGTAGAGGAAAGCGGCGAGCCTCTAATTCATCCGCTGCATGGACACGGCGGGTGAGTCAATCCTACTGCTACTCCATCTGTGTGGAGTAGTCCTATCACGCTGTTGTTAGGGTAAAGAAGACAACTCCCAATGATTAGTGAAAGTCTTCATGCACAGAGTGTCCAGCTCTCCGGCTGTGGTTGATAATGTCACTACTAGGCAGTATATTGTCTATCAGTGATCATTAGACCAAGTAACCGCGCTGGGCACTCAGTCTTAAGTGGCAGTGAACACTCTATGCAGCTTATTTTTTCAGTATGAGATCTCAAAATAGACCGTTTCCCTTCTCCCTTTACCGAGATAGTGTGATTAACCTAATTGGCCCTGTGTTGTAGTCAGTGTTTGGTCAACCTGCTGCTGACCGGTGCTGCCACACCCAATGTATGGGATGGCACAAAAGAGGTCGGTGGGATGGAACTACATGGCATAGACAAAAAATCACAAATCGGCTACCTGGCCTTCATGGAAACGCATCACCTAGTGCAGGTTAGCCCGCAGTATGGTCGATGTAACATTATAGTCAGAATTATAGGTTTTCCCTAAGCTGATATTACCCTCAATTAATAGTCTATCTAAGGGACCAGGATAGCTCAATTGGTTAAATTCCCCACTCCACGGTTGTCAAAGATTCACTTTTCTCTTCGTTCAGTCCTGTAGCTCGTACCGCACACCGAATCAACAGGTGCTCTGGAAGAATGAAGCTACCTTCCTGAATCCAAAATCAACCGGTTTATTGTGTTAGCTATTCATACCTAATATTTAATTAATTTCGATGCACTATTGCAGTTATATCAATTACCCCCTTTCAATTCCAATATAAAATTCAGAGCGAAACTACTAATTGCAATCCAATCTGATCAGTTATCTCTATTGTCAATAACTGTGCTGCAGAACTCGGAGTTGCCTTCTCTTTTAACATCAGTGAGAATGGAACTCTCAAGAGAATTTATAAGGCTTTACTCATGTGTTATGCAGTACACAGAAAATTATGCCATCGTTTCTTAGCTGAGCCGCCTAAGTAGGAGTACTTTCATGAACATATAACCCTTATCATCACAGCAGATTGCGTAGTCATTGAAGATCAGTCTCCTATACTATCATTACATGACGGCTGTGTGTGATGTTTTAGGTGGGCTGGTATCTGAAAAGCCCGGTTTATCCTATCTGGGTTCTGGGCAGTGAAACACATCTTACCGTGCTATTCTCACAGGTAAGTTGCTGTAACTGACTCAGTAAGGTCTACCAAACCCCCTCACTATAGTACACTCAGTGGGGTCTTACACACCCTCTTATTATATATAGTAAACTCATAGGTTATCAGTGATAAGTTGTGTGAATGGAATAATGCGTCATCACACTGCTCGCGATACAATATGTGATACACTGGTTGATGTTCAAAGATAGTTGGGAGATGTTCTCGAGCTCCGCTCAGTTCCTGTATTCTTGGCTCTTGACTCATGGTTCAAATCAGTTTGGAGCCAGTATTCATTCAAGGCTCAATAAACCCTAGTCCCACTAGTAATTTATTCTACAGGTTCCTATCCAATCTTCTATCCTACCCAATACTAGGTTTCCATTCAAAGGATCAGGAATTTATGAGGCAAGCTGTCTTTTAACTGTCTAACATATGAACAGCCTGAGGCATGTAAGGTAGAGGAGTTATCTTCACACTAAGTTTACCCTCATTGTAGGATCAGACCGTGGTAGAGAATGATAAGCGAAGTGAATCTCTAGCCGTGATTGGTCGATACGATACGGAGGGTAACGGTTTCATTGACAGTCGCTCTCTGACTGAGTTAATGGCCGCTCTCGATCTCCTGGCTGAGCCTGAAGAATAGTGAGTACAAGTCACACATTCTCAGTTATCCCAGAGGCTATGCTAACCCTCACTCCATCACCTACTAATCAGGGACCAGTGACAGTGCGTGCTGGTCTGATTTTTTTTCTTGAATGACATCCTCGCGGCTATGGTGAAGCTGCTGGGTAGGTATGTGAGGACCTCATACTCGCTCCAGGTGCCCCTGTAACTGGGATGCAAACTTAGATTCTCCTAATAGTGAGGTCAGCACTCTACCACTGAGCAATCCCGCTATGTCCCTCTGGCCTGTCTGTGCAGACATTACAGCTTTGATAATTTGCTTACCTGACTACTCTGACGCGCTTACTCACTGTCATCATGCTCAAACCCCACTCACTATATCTACTGAGTTACTGTAGTCTATCTCGATTTATAAATTTGAAACATTTAGCTCAGCCCCGCTCGGCTGCGTACATGCATCATACTGAATTCTTATCAAATAGTCGAATCATAAAAGCTTGCCCGTGATTTAGTAGTGGTCATAGAGGAAGGATAACTCTATGGTAGTGGTACATGATGAGTTTGGGTTGTACATTCACCACTCAGATTTCTGAGCTCACATAGTCTGTCATGGCTTGTAAGTGAGCTACTATTCCATCTACCTATCTTCCCTCGGAGGGGTACATGTTGACATAACTCATCACAATTCTGTAAGTCTAGATAAGTGAAGGGGGCTTGTCACAGGAAGATCACTGGGCTGCGCATGGAAAGGCCGGATTGATCAGGTATACAGCATGGACAGTCAGTTCATAACTTCCCTTATAGTGTTGAGATAATACGAGAGAAGCTGGATCCTGAAGGACTCGGTATAATCATGGTGAACGCATTTATGGATCTGTTTATGCCACATGAGGATGAAGCTGTAGAGTTCCCACTCTGTCACTATAATGGCATCAAGAGATCCAATCAGGACAATAAGGTATGTGTCTCTTCTCCTCTGTACTGCTCAGCTACAAAAGATTAAATCTCATTAAGTAGAGATAGAGAACTTGGCCTGTGTCTGATGACGTTTATGCAGGTATTTGATATACACCTCTTTCGAAGACATTCATCTTCCCCTGTCTGCTGGCATAAACTTAGTAATATATGTATTGTTGTGAGATAAAAAAACTGAAACCAAATTAGTTTAGAGCTGTTTAGAGCCCTTGACCACCCTCTCCTGTGCTGCCCCCCCTTGCTGCCAGAGGAAATCACTTATGGTCTATTTGCAGATTGAGTACCAGCGTGCAATGTGTAAGGTCTATGACTTACCACAAGTGATGGTTACTTCAGACACTAGTGAGATATTATCCTGTCTACAAACTAAATGGCCTACAATAGAGTGTCAATGGACCAATAATCACTCACCAAGCATCAACTGATCCAATGGCATAATCTGGCGCCATCACTAATCAAAACATGTTGGGATTGGCTAGTCATCAGCCAATCGGCTTTATGTTACTTGCTTCGGCTGACCGCCGGAGTTACCAAGTGTGTAGCAGCTTTACGCATGCCGCGGTGCTATCTACCTAACATGTCTCGTTATGACCCAACTCTCAGCCTTATAGAGCTGTCTAGATACGGTCTGTGTATTACCTTACCATTTTTTCGAAAAGTAGTCAACTATACTTGATTTAGTTTTAGTTTTTAATCATGTACGAAACATATTTCATGACACATTCATGACATTGTTTTACGCTCTTTTTATTTGAACGTTTGCCGGCCTATGACTGTGGTGACTGCTCTTTCAAAATATACTTGGACTATACCTACAATCCTTGTATTTATGGTTGTATGAACTGTTTCAGTAAAAGTCACAGCCGTAAACACGCCACATTTTTCTGACTGAAAATGCACTGCATCCCTTTGTTTATCGAAATCAACTGCCTAAAGTGGATTTAATCTACACCGCTACATAATTTTATTAATTAAATTCTCTTTGATACGTTTAGATATAATTGCAAGAGCCCAGACACAGGTTGCATTGCCGATCTTGCTGCCAACTGGGATCACCTCAGGCCGAAGCCGCCTCGCTATCTCGGGTAACTGATGACCCTTTTTGACGGTGCCCAATGACTGACTTAGAGACCTCCACAAAAGTGCAATGCAACTAGGTTTATATAGATATCCACCCACTCCGCTGACAATTAGGGGTCAGCATTCTTGCCTTAGCTTCTCTTTTCTCGCACAGACATCTTTACCCGCGAAATATCAAAACAGTTAATCCAGTGATAGCTTGATATCACTGCCACTCAGACTCGCATTCATTCGCGCTCCCTCCTGGGGATGGTACAATGACTTGGTATAACGCTTACATCACCTCCCCATCCAGAAAATATCATCTGTGCTATTTACTTCTCATAATCTTATCTTCTCCATGAAATAATCTCACCTCTGCGTAATAGCTGCAGCACTCTCAGTTCCCTGCTTTATAAATATGTTGACATGTGTTTACTGTGGGTACTGGGTGATAAGAAACACAAACGAGTGTTTTATAGCCTTAGTGAATCGAATCAAAGACTAACTCACATATACCGCCACATACGTGTTTCAGCTTGAATTTTAGTCATGATAGATGACGGACAGGAGGCAAAACTTCCTATAGACATTAGGTGGAGAGTGTTCATCATTCACCTGAGCTGTGCTGCACACGTAGTTCACGGACAGTACGTCATTTATTGCTAATCGGTATATCCTAGGTCACGAACAGTATGTCATCCATTGGAGACCGGTGTATCATAGTTCACGGACATCTCTGCACTCACAGCTGTGTATCACAGATAATGAATGGTTAGTTCATGAAATGCTCACTGTTTACAGTATAATAGAGTATAGGCTAAACTATGATTAAATCGGATGGTCATAGCTGTCTTTGTCATCATGACTACCACGTTGTCAGGTACATATATTACACTCTGTGGACTGTATTCCATCTGCTACATTCCCTACTGTGGCTTCCGTAAGACCGGGTTTTCTCATATTATCTTTTACAGATTATATTGTCTTATCTGTATTGGTGTTTTGTAGCATGGCATTGTAGTGCTACGTATGTCTCGTCATAACTGTAAAGCATGCCGCGTGCATTTTGTATCGTGTAATATGTATAATGGGTATTTTATTGTAGTCGGAACTCTAGTAGCTATAAACACTGGTGTGGCGTTCACCATACTGCTGGTGGTGTTTGTGGTTTTATTGTTAACTCGCTGGTACCGAGCCAGGAAACAGAGACTTAATCAGGTTGGTGAGATCAGAGGTTCTAGGATCCAGTCATCGGTAAGACTAAGTCTAACACTGCCAGAGAATCTTTTTCTAATATTGTTTGTCTTGCCAACCGATTTCTCAGCCTTTATAAGCGCGTGCCTTGTTGCTCAGTGGTAGGAGTGGAGAACTTCGTAAGTAGCTCATAATTATATTGACAACCGGTGCCCAACATAACTAGGCCTCAACCCAGGATCAACTGTTCAAGCCTCGGAGTTATCTCCTTTGTTTTACCATTGGAATGCACTGAAGCGGGTATAGCTTTTGTTAACAATCTTAAACACCCATAGCTTATGGCAACCGTCATTACATTTCAAAATCAAAGGGCATTTAAGCTTTCTGTAAACGTTAAACTCAAGAGTTTTATCCATGGGAATTTTTTTCTCGCATCACCTGACCTTCTCACTGTTATGATGAAGCTGTTGGGCTAGATATATTTGTTTTTCACCATTCGCGGCTTAGCTTGGAGCTACACGAGCGAGTCGATCTCAACACTTTACCTTATAGTGAGGCTTGATGTGGTGAGCTCATATGGGAGTACGCCCATGAGTGGGAATCAAACCCAGGTTCCCTTGGTTGCGAACCCAGCACTCTACCACGGAGCTATCCCGCTATCCCGCTGTCCCATGCATCTGATTTATAATTGCTGTTTAGACAAAATCCTTCGAAGAATGCTGTCTCTTAAATGGAGCTTCGCTAATTAGATCACCTGGATTGTCTTTGCCTTGGGAGGACCAAAACCCCATAATGATGGATCTAGAGTTGTCTTCTCCTTCGTCACACGACCTGTTCTGGAGCTCTGGGCCATGCACCAGACTTCCTACACGCCTATATGTAGTTTGTGTTGGAGTGGAAGGAGCTGGGAATTTGTAATGAGGAACTCATAATGAGAGCCTGTATTGACCAGTCTGAGGCCTCAGCCAAGCCCTTTACTCATTGAGCCCTGGGTAGAACTCTAATATAAATTTGTAGGAAAGTTTATTCAAGGCTTCCTATGTGAAGTATCACAGTGATGAGGCTAAATACGGGACCTCATCCGGCCGCAGATTCCGAAAGGGCATATTGAAACGCCAACCATCATTCAGTAAGTTATATCTCAGCACGATATAGTCCATGATGTAAACACACGTCGTCCCGACCAACTTATTCCGAATCAGGGCATGGTAAAGTGCTCAATTGGATTTAATTTCATCAACTTGTATTTTCTTCGAGCTTGCTGAATTTGTTCTGGATCATAGAGCTATTCTCTATGGTTCGACTATGTTTGATTTGACTTGAATACCTCCGTGAAATGTCTGAATTCATACACCGCAGTCTAGTCTAGGATGTGGCTCCATAGAGGTGCAAACGCAAGACATGTGAAAGAATTGACTGCATGCTGACTTGTATTTTTGACATGATGTTGTAGTCACATACGAGCTGCCAGGGCAGGTAGATGTTATAGAATCAGCTGACCCCAATGGAAATACAGGTAAATCAGAACAGAGTAGGTCATATTACACTCACTACCATGTTTTTTCAGACCAAAACACACCCCAACACTCTTTCAGGGGTGGTTCGTTAAAATAAAAATTAAGTACTTTTTATAAAATAAGACAAGAAAAAGATATTCTCACTGTTGCGGTCATGAGCAAACATCGACATGTCTATGGGTGAGGTATTTGCAGTGATTGATAGAAGGTCTATGCACAAGATAGTGTCTTTTTATACTATAATGCGAGGTAGAAATTTAATAAGATTTTGGGGTTGTTTTCACAGCCAATACATTGTGTCTTTTTAATCGAGAGTCATGATTTTACCATTTTATCTATTAGCTTTGTGGTTTAAATCATAAGCTCTTCAATCGGTATATGCTACCCTCTACTACCCAGTAATTATATTGAGTCAGTAGCCTACATTACTGTCGCATGACATCATAGCTGTATACGTATAGGACACAATCACCCGGTGGGATCTAATATCACCTATCATTTACTCAGTTGCTGGGTCACATCTTCGGTAAACTTTCGAGTATGCGTATCCCCGTGCTGGACTGTGTGAAGCAGACCCTGGCTGAAAATAAAGTGTCACAACTCCCCTGATATCAGATCAGTAACTCCGTTGGGTTATTGATAATGGCTAGTTTATTTGGCTGGTGTGAAGTCGTACTTCTTTAAGATCATTAGAATTAAGTTCACTGAAGAGACGCAGTAGATGAGGAATAGTGAATACCCAGCGTATTCCTGTTCAAATATATTTTGGGACTCGAACCTTTCCGTCCCCCAGCACCCCCAGATTTTATGGACATTTTCTGGGTTAAACAAATTAACTAAAGTTAACTAAGGTTAAGCATTGTAAAACAAGGAATGCAATAATACATGATTTCAGATTTGTGCAAAGGAACTCAACTCTGGAAGAAAGTTCAGCCAAACAGAAAAAAAATTCACAGCACGATAACAGCTCGAAGAGCCAAACTGAGACATCTACACGTTGACCGACGATCGTTATCCTGTGATAACTTGACAGAAACAGAAGACTCCTCACGGAAGGGAAAACTAGGTCAAACATGGCAGTCAATGACGAATCTTGCCTGTGATGAGATCACCTCTGTCCCCTCAGTCAGTGATTTATCTGATGAGACTGACCTGGCCTCTTCACAACTGGATACTGAGACTGACTCCACTTCCAGGAGTCCACAGGTTGAGCTGTCCATGCAGTACCACGAAGCTAAATCCTCCTTGACAGTTACTATTATACAGCTCTTAAATATGGATCAAATTATCTCCCCAACCAAAAAGCTTTACATCCAGACATTGCTACGACCAGGTTCGCAAGACAAACAGCAATCTCAGCCAAGACTGGTGTCCGAGCCTTACTTTCATGAATGCTTCTATTTTGATCAGGTTAGTTAGATATATAGACCTTTAATTATTCATCTATGCGCAGACTGATTAGGGGTGAAAGTGCCCATACAACGAACCACCTATTCAGAGTAACTCTCAATCTGAACCTAAGAAATTAAACACATTAGAAATTATTAAATAAATTTAATGATAATATTCGACTCAAGTAGTAATCAAGGAAATCTAAAAAGAGTTCAATACGGAGAATTTTTGTTTTTTGGTTGCATTCACGCATGCGGATGCGTTTCATCCTTTGTGCAATGATGCTAGGATTTATAATGTTTTGTAGGTGACAACCTCTTATCTAAATAATGGCCACCTGCTGTTGAGTGTCATAAAATCTTCTGGAGATAAACCTGTCGCTGAACTTTTTCTCAGTCTTGGAACCATTCGCGTTGAACAGAGTGTCAACACTTCATTCACATTTCCTCTCTGTGCTCGACCACGTAGTAAACGGGTACTAATAAGTCCGCTTTATGTTGTTTTATTTTCATTTCATTGTTCTACACAGGCGCTTGACCATCTTTTGAGATCAGGCACCATTGTGGGTGGTTTTTTCTCATCTGGCATACTCACCGTTTGCCCTAACCATTTCAGGCTTTGCATGGAACACTGAGAACCGATCAGTATCAATGGTCCATCTCATAGTGCAACTTGTGTTTTGAGCTAGGACTTGAGTGAGAAGCGCGTACCCACAATGGGAGCTCGCCGTCACTGGGATTGAACTCAAGTTCTCACGGTTGTGAGCCCAGCGTTGACTCACTGAGCTATCCCGTTATTCCCTCTTGGATGCGAGGTGGGAAGTATGTGAGAAGCTTTCGAATAATCTTAAGCCAAATGCTCTAGCCACTGAGCTGTCTGGCTATTCTTATAGGTGTTAGGCCTGACTTTTAAACACGTGTTCGAACCAGACTGCATATAGAATGATGCATTTAAGAAAAGCATGATCTACATGAGTATGCTAGTAACAAGAATCTGTTTTGTACATTCCCGTTTTGGTTTTTGAGGCATTGTTTTTTCATGCATTTCAGAAATCTACACAAGAGAAGTTATTAAATAGTGATTTGGGACAGCTGATGATATTACTCCATTATCAGCCTCTAGCCAACAGGCTGAAAGTGGTGGTCAACAAAGCTGCCCAGTTACCAAGTGTAGAAAATCTCTATCGGAAACCAGGTACACTGACTATCATAATGAGAAATTCCAAATTGATCAAGCATCAATTAGATACATAAAAACTCAATTGAATAAAAGGCAAAATTTTCCATCATAGTCAGTTCGTGACGAACACCACTCTGCAAAATATTGTATTTTTAGTAACATACAATTAATTAATGTAAATGGAAGTCCTCTGACATATTATGTAAGAGGACTTTCATTTACATAAATTCTCCATAATGTGCTATTTCAGTCAACAAAGAGATTGTTGTCGATTGTTGACTAGGGCACGCGTTGATACACTATCGCATGTAAACCGGGCATTAGTTAATGTGCTAGTGTGTAAGTTATGGTGTGTAAGTTATGGTATGTAAATC
>Ga0224501_10004246_pt1 | contig 11313 bp, 8 predicted proteins | sample SF_Oct11_sed_USG_4_FD_169105 | JGI IMG/M metagenome (GOLD analysis project Ga0224501, IMG submission 169105) | Sediment microbial communities from San Francisco Bay, California, United States - SF_Oct11_sed_USGS_8_1 | ecosystem: Environmental > Aquatic > Marine > Sediment | place: USA...
ACAGTAGGCTGTAGTGTAGCTAATAGGATGATGATGATGATCGAGTAGGGGGTAGAAACGAAAGTCAAGCAGGTGATAAGCTGAGGATTTTGATGAAACATGAGCAGAAGTATACAACAGGGACAACACTCAACACCGTTGAGTCATCAACAACACTCAACACTCAACAACACTGGGACTGGGAGGGTCAGGTGCGCTCAGGTGGATTCCCATGATTCAAGTGACCTGGTTCTTTAGACCTGATGTCGTATTTGAGACTTCAAATCCTTTTTTACTCACCCATAATGCTGTACCCCAGCTCATGGTGCCTCCTGGTGCGTCAATTATATCCTGACAGAGGGCTAACTAGAATAACTCCAACAAATGCAGACGTCTTTTGGATTTTCGGCGAGGATGACCTCGTACGGAAGCTCACCTGCGGGAACTGACGAGACCCGCACGAGACGAAGCAGACCCGGGCTAAATACAAAACGCCTTTCCATTGGTCAGTGTGCTGGTCGTCTAGGAAACATTTGGAAATGGCTGACCGTAGGATTTTGCTATAGTGAACAGTATTCTCAGTAAATTACGCAGCACTTTTCCATTTCAACTATGTCTCGTGTGAAATTCGGTTCACCAGAAACAGTACCACAAGCTTCAGATGACAATTATGCTGACACAGCTGCCAGGATTGTGAATGATGCTATACATGATGCTATAACGCAGCTGGAGAAACACTTTATGGAAGAATTTGGTTTCTCACTGGACAACTCAGCTGCTAAAGAACAGTTTGGAGATTCCCCAATTGAAACACAGAAAGGAAAAGAGGAAGAGTTTGATAGAACGAAGACACCCTTGCTCATAGATGCCAGTCAGCCAGGACCAGAAATTCCCAATATAAAATGGATGACTATCGACGAAATGACAGAGGAGCTCGCTGCTAATAAGATTGATGAGTTTATAAAAAAGGTAAATGAGATCGCGTGGGAGCTTTGTAATGTTGTTTCACAATTCTTAATGAGACAAGGATGATTTAATTGTATACAGAAGCTAGTTTTTAGGATGGTCTATGGTTTGATCCATTTAGTCGGTACTCTATGGATGAGCCAACGTCGTCATCCTAATCGGACGAAAGCCCGAAGTGACGGACAAGCCTGGAATTGAACCTGGGTTCACCTGCATGGCCCAAAGCTGAATGCGAATGTGTGTTGATGATCTTGCTGGTATTCTTGTGCTCATAGCTCTATGACCAAAGTTCTCCATAGAGCTACACAGAGAGCAACCGCACAGTCATATCACATTAATTGAGACACCTGGCTTGTCATGTGAGGTGCCTCGATCCAAAGATACCTGATCATCTTCCTCATTCTCTGAATGATGATGAATTGTTGGGAATTTTTAGACTTGGAAATATGAAAACAGTTGGCTTTACTGTATAGATTATCTTGGAGAAACTGAGGAGAAATATGACATGAGGTGAGCGCGATACTAAAAATATATTATCAGTATATAAATATTCCATTTAAGTAAAAGAAATTATCATTCAATAAACATTCCATTCAAATTAAATTGGAAAACGATATCATTCAATTAATATTCTATTTAAATTAAAACTGAAATAATGTGTTTTAATCAACATTCCATTTCAAATAAAACTGATTATAAAAAGTTTCAATTCAATCATTCCGGTGGATTAAAATTAAATTGAATTAAAAACACTTTAGTTGGAACCAGCTGGTCCAGTGGTTTACCGCTGCATACCTAATTGTACTCAGCGGTGCTAGGGTAGTGTCGGAAGAGGCATGGGTTAATGCTCAGTATAGCATTCAGGTCTGTAGATAACACACTGGGTTTAGCGTGGATCACACTGGGCTAAGCAGATAGCACACTGTGCTTTGTTGATGGCACACTGTGCTTAGTGCATGGATAGTGCACTGCGGTTATGGCCAATTCCTACAATACAGCGTCGTTCTGCTCTTCAGTCATTCTGTAGGCAAGCCAAGTGATACCATCCTATTGAAAGGAAGCTAGCCTTATCTCAGTTTTTTTCAGATATCGTTTCCGAGTCCGTTGGAGTATTCCCACCAGGAGGCGCCCTATCCCGCGAGCCACTGCTTCTGTCTACTTCACATTCTCAGTATCTAAGATTAAACCTGGGGTAAGACTCCAACTGAATCCCAATAAACTATGAATTCTAAAATTCTAGGGTAGTTTAAGTACACACGTATATACTTTGAACAGATGAACTGAAAATTACTTGAGAAATGCTTGACCATAGAAAGCTTATTTATGCCAGTCAGTGACAAATTGTATACCGGTGTATCTGTGCCCAACAATAAGACACTGTGTTTGATTAGCATTTCCTTGTCATCTTTTTCTTTCCCTGTGGTTGAAACCAATATGAAGATAAAGATTTTTGCTTGTCAGAGCAAATCACCTGGGTGGTCTCTGCATAAATTTACAATGGGTTGTCCATTTACATATATGCGCTGGGGGTTTGCTATCACACTGGGTGGTCCGTTGTGTCATGCATTGGATAGCCCCATTATACAAAAGTAGATGACTATATAATCTATACCTTCTGTTGTAGACTTACCCTGTAGATATTTATTATGTTATGGAGGGTCATCGTCTTGTACACAGGTAAGCCCCATTTACATACACAAAATCCGGCCTGGATTATATAAGCCTGATCTACCGTCTACACACATGCAAAGACTGATTGCCAATATAGCTTATGTTAAACCTGATCTACACACGTGTCTTAATTGTTTATTCTAGCAGGTCCACGGGGGAACTGTTTTAAATAAAACTCATGAAAAGCAAAACCTTACAAACATGGAAGGAATCACCATGTATGCTGTCTCATTTCGAGGTCATACAGATGCCATGTACATGTATGTGTGCTGTCTCATTTTCAGGCCGGGCAAGTCAGTGTTCCGTGAGAAATGGCTAAAGGACATTATCGAAAGTAAAATTCAAGTTTACCAGGAGATCGACTTCTAATGCCACCGGAGTTATCTTCTCCTTTGGAGATATAGTTATATCAATGGAGAGGCAACACCAACATTTGATGCCACACGCCTTTCTTTATGACACGGCAAATGGGTCATGTGAGCGGGAGTGAAAGGTGTAAAATGACTGATCAGTGAAATTATCACAGACTAGCGTCCGTGCGACTGGCACACCTCCTATTATGATGATGACAAAACATATTAGGTGCGTTCATAGGGATAATATGTATTGTGTGTCATCAGACTGGTGATGGTCATACTGAGAGTGGAGAGAAGGTGAGTTACTGACTACGGACTGGGCGACTCAACAGGTGTTTGCGATGATGTAAATAACAACTAAAATATTATTCTATAAACTGAATCATAGCACTACCGCTGATCTCTTCAAACAACCATTTTACTCTTTCTGAAGACATAAAGTGATTGATTGAACGTCTTATTCTGTGGATAGAGTTCTTAATGGAGCAGAGTGGGAATTAAAGTGCATGGGTATCGCACCAGCTTCCCCTAACCATTGCCTCACAGGCAGCAGGTGTATAGAGCTAGGGCCCACATAAACTGAGATATTGATCATACTGAGAGCATGCGTTTACTTACAGTTGTAGCCCAAAATTCCACTCAAATCCATCTGCGTTTCAGTGCTTTATCAATGTTCGTTTTCTTTACATCGCCGCTTGCTACTATTTCTGGCTGAAAGTACATCCTGGGAAAATTGCTTCTTTCAGAATAACTATATTATGAATTTATAGCCAGTGTGGCGTACACATCATTTATATCCATACCTGGGCCATGTCATTGCCCCACCGACAAGCTAGGTCACTATAAAGAATTGTATCCCTTTGCCAATGAGTGTACAACTCCGACTAGGATGAAGCATTCAAGTGGATCATCACATGGATGAAAACCTATGGATAGAACTTTTGTTGTTGACCTTTTGATATCAGCTATACGCCAGAAGTGCGGTATATAACAGTTAGTGGCACGCAGCACAGAAAGTTCCGGCGCTGGGGTGTTTACACGAGTGGTACCACTCTCTCTGCCTCTCAAATGGGCATTAACCTCCGCAGATCCAGTGGCACGGTGCCGCTGGGAGCCGACGCTGCATGCACTATTGTTCCAAGCGGTACAGGCGCAGCGACCAATCACAGTATCTTCTCAGACCTCCAACAAGTTTCTGCTTTCAGTATACAAATGGAGGATGAAATCGAAAGAGCAGCAATTTCAAATCCGCGTTATCATTGGTTGCCACACCCCTGTCGTTTAGAAAATAAAAGCATGCACGATCGGCCTTCGGACACTGGTGCACCGGAAGCTTACGCCCACTTGACGGCCATTTCGAGTGATTTTAAGCGACAACCGGACAGTTGTCGCTTGTATAAACTCCACTTAAGATGATGTCTATGGAATCAATTCATATTTTATTCACATGCACAACATAAGAACTTTCCAGGTGACAAACGTACCATTTATAAAAGTAGCACCAGAAATATTGTGTATTTCAAAACGCACAAAAACAACATAAAATGAACTGCATCAGTCAGAGCAACGATGACCTTCACACGAGGCAAGGTCAAAGGGACGAGACATAAAAGCATAATTTATCAGATTACTCGGCGAATTTAAACTATTACAACAAAACTCTGCGTCTGAAAATAAAAGCAAAAGAATATATGTGAACAGGTCCGAATATATGTGAACAGGTCCGCGCCTGCAGACTGTTGTGAGTGAGCATTTAAACAAGATGAAACAGATATATTTACAAGGAGAGAAGAGAGAAAGTTTAAAACGGGATAAGACCCTGTAGATGCGGGGTATGACTTCTTCTGTGAAGGAGTTTCAGGGGCTATTGTGTGACATTGCGTAGCAATCATTATTCTTTCAGAGACACAAGTCTCCTAGTGTTAACTTTGAGGTGGCTAGGTCACTTAATCCAACCACTTACATAATCGTAATTCTATTAATCTACTTAGTTAGTACTGAACCAATAAGATCTGTGAGAATGCTGTCGAGGAAATATGATAGTCAGTTCATGGGTAATAAGATCAGTGGATAGGCTGTTCAGGAAGTGAAAGTATGGACGCAACCGGTCTTCAGATAATCTGGTGAGGAATCACATCCTTTTTACTCAGCTACACAATGAGATCATTAGGAGCATAGAGGCTAGGATTATCGACTGTCTATGCGTTATAGCAGATCCTCTTTTGGATTTGTATTGGCGAGGATTTTCCCCATAGATCTCTTCTAAGTATCTCTCTAACGGCTTTACTCTGGGGTGTCTGGTGTCTAAACGTGGACATCCCATAAATCTACAAGATAAAGGCAGAGATATAGCCTGAAATCACTACCTTTGAGCTGGGTTCCCACTGTGCTGCTGGGTTCCCACTGTACTGCTGAACTCCTACGGTACTGCTGGACTCCTACTGTACTGCTGGACTCCTACTGTACTGCTGGACTCAACTGTACTGCTGGACTCAACTGTACTGCTAGACTCAACTGTACTGCTGGACTCAACTGTACTGCTGGACTCCTACTGTACTGCTGGACTCCCACTGTACTGCTGAACTCCCACTGTACTGCTAGCTCCCTGCTGTACTGTTGGGCTCCCACTGTACTGATAGGCTCCCAAGGTACTCAAGAATTACACCAAGATAACAATCTCACATTAAAACCGATGGAAATGGGCGAGGTGAGGAGTGCGGTGTGCCCATCACTGCACTCGTTCGCCCGATTAGTCTACTCAGTCACTGATTGGCTGAGTGGGTTCCAATAATGCTATTTAATAGTAGTATTGGAACCCACTCAGCGACTGGGTGGACTAATCAAGTTGTACTTTAGAGCACGAACTCAACGATATTGTACTTTTGCTTTGCTCAAACCGCTTTTCACCTGCTTGGCAGCGAATTGTGCTACTTTGCACACAGCAAGACCAGTTCTTTCGTCTCTACAAAAACGACTTCCCCCCTGTTTATTGTTATTCTTGGCACGCTAAATTGTCGATTCTCTGTGTTGGCTCCTCTAGTTAGAGCCAGGCTAGTGTACCCAGCGAAGGTGGGGGAATGTAATGGTGTGTTTTCGAAAAACCGATCGAGCTCGTTACCTTGGTACAATCTTTGCAGTACTGATAGCACCCCCCAAAACTGCTGGGTTCTCACTGTGTTGCTGGGTACCCACTGTACTGCTGGGCTCCCGATATGAACTGCCTGAACGTAATTCCTAGCTGCCATAATTTCAGAGTAAGCCTTCTGGGGATTTGCTAAATAGAACGAACAAGGGCATGCGAGGAGTTCTGGGTATTTTATAGTCACATTAACTATGCCCAGTGTCCTTCCCATTGAGCCCATGGCATTTTCCACCCAGCCCAGCAAGCCCACTAAACTATCCACTGAGCCACCCCTGCACTCAGATGCTTGCATACCTTTCCTCCTGGTCACATCCCAGTTCATCCAGTCCTAGTGACATCGGTGATTTTTCCGTCAGAAAAGAAGGGCTATAACATCTAAATAAGAAAAAGATATGTGGTTAGCGCGTACACGACTCCAAACAACTATGGAGGCAGAGAACACACAACTCCAAACAACTATGGAGGGAAAGAACACACGACTCCAAACAACTATGGAGGGAGATAACACACGACTCCAAACAACTATGGAGGGAGAGAACACACAACTCCAAACAATCTTGAGGGTGAGGGAAAACTCCCTTAACAAACCGGAATAAAATACTTCACAAAAGGAATACCATGAGGTCTATCATCATTTTTGAAATCGAAATGTTAGGCTCATACATCAGCTAGATTTTTGTTTGTGATAATTGAATCTAAAATCTGAAAGCCCAACGATTGCGGGGTTCTCTTTCCCTATGCCAAACCTGTCTACCACCAGTTACGGTCAGGCCGGCCAGGCGAACCGAAGTTACATTCACAAATCAGGGATAGCGCAGTGGGTTAGATGTGGGATTCAAGCATGGCGCAGGCTGACAGTGTGAAGCTCTCGCTAACTTCAGCGTTCCTACCATCCAACCAAGTCTCACAATCACACAACGGGCGACCACTCTATGTTAAATGATAGTGGCGTAAAATGCCCTAAGAATATTGAGATAAGGTGAGACTCTGCCAACCTGTCCAGAGCGAGCATGGCAGACACTGTCTCAAGCTCCCCCCAATAGGTGCATTCGCGTGCTCGCGACCCAAATCTTTCCAAAGATTTCGGTCGCGAGCACTGTCGCGGTGAGGAAACGCTGTTGAGTTTAGGATGGATTTTGATCGGATCAGAGTTGTCCTCACCCAACTTTAACTCGCCGGTTAGAGCCGAACGATGGTTCGCGATTCGTTATCTCAACGTAGTAATCAAGCCTCTTTGCGGTAACCTTGACATTTGCCTAAACTACTACTTTCGGTCGTGGAATTCTGTTCACGTGCTTCACGCCATCTGCGACCGAAAGTGAAAGATACTTTTTTGGATCGCGCTGATTGGTCGCGCTCTTGCGCAATTTAGCAGATTTCGCGACCGAAATCCATTTCGGTCGGGGAAAACCCGAGCACGCGAATGCACCTATTTTCACCATATAGACTGTGGACATCGAAGGGAAGGCTTAATTCCAACCCCGGACAGATAATGGCATAATACAGGTGAAGTACTAACCTAAGGTTTTTAGTAAGGTCTTGACTCATGTTTCTAGCCGTCTCAACCATCCACTGCATATTACAGTCACAACGAAGAGGTGCCCAATTCCAGTCAATCTGTCGCACACAGTTCAGTCCCTCGAAGACACCGCACTGCAGAGTCGAGACTTGTGTCTGCTCCATTTTTATGATTTTAGTCGCGCCGATTCCGACGAATGCTAGTGGCTGGATAGTCGTCAGTTTCGAGCTAGTAAACTGAATCTGATTGGTGTTAGTAACGCCGAAGAACGCGTATGACTCGAGCTTCTTAATCTCACTGAATGTGAAGCTGAGTAGCGTGACATTATTGAGCCCTTTGAGAGAGTAGCCTGGTAGAGTTAGAGCCGTTATAAACTCCATGCTGATAGTACTGATGTTTGTGACTCCATGAAATGCCCCGGGTTCGATCGCCGACAGATCGTTGTGATCGAGATAGAGAGTGCCAATGTTACGAGCACCGCGAAAGGCGCCTTTCTCAATTGTAACGATTTTACAGTTGCTAAGGTTAATGACAGATAGTCCGTTCAGATCCATAAAGGCTTCTTTATGTAAAACAGGAATGTTGCTTCCTACAAAAACAATCAGACAATAGGAGAGGATATTGCTAATTTTCACGAGACCAATGGACGGCTGAGCGACTGATGGATATATTGCAGAGGGGCGGACGGAAGCATGGGGATGAACATATGGACTGAACATTCAGTGGGTGCAGGGGAGGGTGGAATCGTGAATGAATGGATGAATGGCTCGGCGGAGGGATAGATGGAGGGATGGTTGGGGGGGGGTTGATGAGAGGATGCGTGGATGGAAGGGTGAGAGTGGTTAAATGCTACCGTACCTGAGAAATCGATCTTGTCCAGATTGTTAAGTCCGAAGAATGCCATGGCGTTAATTCCACGGATTCCACAGTTGTTACATCGGAAAACGCTAAGTTTCGGTACGAGACCCGAGAGAGTAATACCACCTACGAAATAACAAATAAACTACAAGCAGTCCGCAGTACAAGGCTGACCCCGCGGACAGTCTTACTGAGTTACTATCATTGATATGAATATATGGATAGACAATTAGTCGCAGTATAGGGGTGATCATGCGGACAGTCTCACGAAGTTCTAACATCATCAAATCTACAGCTTCGTTACACTCGCTGTAAATTTTTTTGGAAAAGGTAGACGACTCCGTCAATTGAATGGAAGCTAATGAGGAGTTGTTTACTCTTTAACATAAAGAAAAGACAACTCGTGGTATAATTGTAGCGATTCCTGGGTAGTTTGCTTCTTTCTATTTGTGACGTCATAATCGAATCAGTTTGCTTGACCTTGAGATTGGCGTTTCCCCGATCCATATGTTCATACCAATAGTATCCTAATGAAGGGAGATAAGATAACTCCACATATACATAACTGAGTGGAATTATAGAGGGCGGCTAAACCTACAGGGGAACCTTCCGAACAATTAACTAGTAGCCAGTTTACCTAATGTTTCTGGTATCCTGTTGCTCTCATCCAAAACAAGACTCCTTATGGCATCTGTGGGTGCAGCATTTGGCCAGCCATTCAGTGAAGAGCATTTAGCCACCAAACCGCTCAGCGGACGAGAAAACTGTAAAACAATATTTGTGCTCAACTCGCAGTGTCATTATGACAGTATATTTCGCATAGAGTGAAGAAAATAAGCTGAACTTTCGCCTTTCTACTGTTATAGCTTGTAACATCAAAAGAGATTGGTCCGTCTGGCGTAAAGCGTCAGGGCTTAATGACATTTCCTTTATGTCTCTGGGGGGCTCGATAATAACAAATGAAAGCTTCCGATTTAAGGGCGTGGCTTACACACCTGCCTACACAGGTTGGTGCGGAAAGAGACCGTGCCAACAATAATAAAACCATGACATTGCTCACTGTTGACCTCACTGTTCATGAGGTGTGAAATAGGAAATGATGTCACTCAATGAAACCAATCAAACGACTTGCAGACCACAAGATGCTGATGAAAGTGTTACACATAGTACGAGGAGGGGGAATCTCACACTTGTGTAGAGACAAAAGTAACAGCAGTGACTAGAGAGGCCAAATGGATGAGAGGAGTGCCTGGTGAGCGGCCTGACTAATATCGCATGGTAAATCGGTATAACTAAATGGCTGGAGCACCGTGGACCAGTGGAATAGCTCAGTAGCTAGAGTATTATGGGATAGTGGTATAGCTCAATGGCTGGAGCACAGTGGACCAGTGGAAAAGCTCAGTAGCTAGAGTATTATGGGATAGTGGTATAGCTCAATGGCTGGAGCACAGTGGACTAGTGGGATAGCTCAGTGGCTAGGTGCTAGAGCATGATGGGATAGTGGTATGGCTCAATGGTTGGAGCCATGCTCGATGCCCCTATGAGAATGAGCTCCTCACATAATTCTTAGTTGCTACAGCTTAGAAGTTAATTAAATATGATGGCAAAGTACCCCAGTCAACCATAACTAAAAACTAAATAAAAACGTAATATCCTGGGTAGCATTGTGCCACTGTGCCAGGGCCTACACGGTACTGAGGTACTACTACCCTAATCCACTGGAGTACATCTGCTGCAGTAGCAAAGGCAGAGATAAAACCGTCATAACTGCACCTAAGCTTCCCCCTATTATGCTGACACTATCAGTTTGGAGTCATTTGACCTCTCTTAGACTACTCCTCAGACCAAACTATCATGATCCGCCATTCTGAACTGAAGCACCATTCAACACTCGCTTGTCTAGCGGACAATATGCCAGAAGAAATTCAAGTACCATCGGCGAAACAACCTGCCATTATCACCACGTCAATGTGATCCTTTCATCTCTTGGTAGTTAAGTTTAATCAGCTTTTAATGCGTTGTAATTCGTCAGTGAGAGGATTTGAATATTGGCGGTAGAGGATTTGAATATTGGTAGTAGATGGATTAGATGGCATAAATGATATAACACGAAAACTTCTAGTGTGAAATCGTTCAAAGTGCTTATAGAGCATGCATATGCATGATGGACCCATGTTTGCTCTTTCCACTACTGTATCATCTATTAGGGCCGATTGGAATTCATACAGTAGTTGTCCTCCCCATGTGCAAACATGTGATGCGAGGTTAGGGATTGGGGGATTTTCCAAATACTTGACAAAAGCCTGGATGGGATACAGAATAACTTCTTTGCCTGGGCTGCTATGGCGACGTGTTTATGTATCGCTCTTGTCCAACTGAGCTAATTTTACCCTCCCTGAAATTGTAGTATTGATCAGGACTAGGAAATGGCACATTAAAGTCTGCTAGCGTGGTGACTCACAGCTCAGAAATAAATCAGCCATCTGTCATGTGGCCTCACATTATTCAACTGGAAATGGATTACTGTTGTCATTCTACAGAATTTCCTTGGCACAGATCTCATTTCAAAACTTAACAATACAGAATGAACCAGTGATATCACCTTGACCTAATTTTCTCTTTGTTTTCAGTACTTTATTTATTACTACTTGTGAGGTTTTGCCATGCCTGTCCCCAGTTACTGATGGGATATTGATTCAGTGACTATATTACTGATTTGTCCAAGCGTTCTGCTGGCCATAGACCTACCAGGAGGGTTGGGTACAGATCCCTGGTGACCTGACCTGACCATAATTATCAGAACAGCTTATGGCTTGACCATT
>Ga0224501_10004247_pt1 | contig 11311 bp, 9 predicted proteins | sample SF_Oct11_sed_USG_4_FD_169105 | JGI IMG/M metagenome (GOLD analysis project Ga0224501, IMG submission 169105) | Sediment microbial communities from San Francisco Bay, California, United States - SF_Oct11_sed_USGS_8_1 | ecosystem: Environmental > Aquatic > Marine > Sediment | place: USA...
GGGATGGAATATGATCTCTTACCGTGGAATTCGTCAAGATGGGTCCTCCAAGATCTATACCCCTAGTAAACAATCTAGTTATATGGTGAATAATAAAGCTCTGATCATGTTTTAATATCTCCTACGTTGCTATCTAAAAGTATTACAATCAGTTATATTGACATAGCAGATCACTGAGGGTAGCCCTGGTGAATGGTGCCCTGATTTTATACTGACCTATTACAGGCCACTGCCGAGGCTATCTGCAGACGTATCGGCGTTTTCGATGAGTACGAAAGCACCGAGGGCAAATCCTTCACCGGCCGCGAGTTTGATGATCTGAGTGAGCACGAGCAGCGAGAGGCGGCAAGAACCGGACGACTGTTTGCCCGCGTCGAGCCTACACACAAGAGCCGCATTGTTGAGTACCTACAGAGCATGGGAGAGATCTCCGCTATGGTGAGTGGAGCCTTGTGTCTCCTCCCTTGTCAACTGGCCAGTAATACTCCGTGTATTCAGGAAACATCCATACCGGATGCATTTAAGGCTAATTCTCTCACCAATCAGCACTTTGGCTGGGCACGTGCTACAACATCGTGACTGCCCCTCTACTATGATACTGTGGCCGTGCACTCGGCGTTACACTTTGGCTGCATAGACTCTATAACACTGTGGTCTCATGTCTTTGCAGACTGGTGATGGTGTCAATGACGCTCCTGCTCTGAAGAAGGCCGAGATAGGTATCGCTATGGGATCCGGAACCGCTGTCGCCAAGTCAGCATCTGAGATGGTGCTCGCCGATGATAACTTTGCCACAATTGTCGCTGCCGTAGAGGAAGGTCGCGCCATCTATAACAATATGAAGCAGTTTATTCGCTACCTAATCTCCTCCAACATTGGAGAGGTTGTCAGGTGAGCCATGCCATGCTGCTATTACCGCCCTCCCGTAGTTTCATACCCAAGTAATGATTATTCTAAGATCTTACTGCCTGTTTATCCCTCAGTCTGAAATCCCACAGCGAAAGAAAACATTAACCATTTCTGCATATTGCAAGATAACAACTCCTCAGCCAGAGTCCTGATATTGTTGCTACTATTGCTTGTGCACTCAATCTCACTGCAAGCCACAGCCCCATAATTTCCATTAGATCATTAGCATATTGTCACCAGTGGTAAGTTCCGCAACCATCGTCATCATCACAATAATTATGTTGTAGTATTTTCCTGACCGCTGCTCTAGGAATGCCCGAGGCTCTGATCCCTGTCCAGCTGTTGTGGGTTAACCTCGTCACTGACGGCTTCCCAGCCACCGCTCTCTCATTCAACCCACCGGATCTGGACATCATGGACAAGCAGCCCCGTGACCCCAAGGAAGGTCTCATCACTGGCTGGCTATTCTTCAGATACATGGCCATCGGAAGTAAGTTAGTGAATGCAATGAGTACTACTGCACTCAGTACTAGTGCACCAATAAGAGCATCCTACCCCGGTATTATTTTATCCTGCTGGCCGACTGCTTGTCCGTGGTACTGATTTTATCACTGATTTGTAGCTTATGTCGGCGTTGCCACTGTCGGTGCTGCCGCCTGGTGGTTCATGCTCGCCGAGGATGGCCCTCACCTTAACTACTACCAGCTGGTAAGTACCATAACCGCACATGTTAATAACGTAGGGATCGCTGGTTCTCAGATCAGAGCTTCACTGCTCGTAGCGTTTCACTCGTAATTACCTCATCACCTTCGTCACCGTGACAGGAAATGACCGGTTCTTACCTTTACAGACTCATCATATGCAATGTATCGCCGAGCCAGAGCATTTCGCCGGAGTTGACTGTAACATTTTCCATGCTCCTGAGCCTATGACTATGGCCCTGTCTGTGCTTGTCGTAATTGAGATGCTCAATGCCCTCAACAGGTAATCACCCGCGCCTATCGCGACGGGTCGGCGCGACGTGATGTGTGGACAACGTCCTCTAGGTTTCTACCGCCCGTCGCGTCGCACCAACAGTCAGATAGCCTTAACTAGATTGTCGCTCATATTTCAGACGCACCATTCTCAATGCCTCAATCAGCCGTCACGCTTTGAGGGCATTGACTGCCTGACGACGTTTGAGTCAAACGTTCCGCAGGCGATGGCATTGTCTGTGCTCGTCTGCATAGAAATGTTCAATGCCATCAATAGGTAACCAATGGCTGTATAGTGGGTAGCGCGCACTGCATCCAGATGCTAGCTCCTCCGACGGTGGCCTGTACGCCCGTTGGTATCGGTTGCTCCCAACGTCTTAGATATTTTGCAGGGAATGGCTCAGAATATTTACGTTTTAATGTTCATATCCAACACAGATTAGTATTTTCCTGAATCGCTGCGTGCATTTAGTACTAATGATTCGTGTCATTTTGTATCGCATGTTTCTCTCTCACTTTTTCTCGCTGACTTTCACACTTGAGTCGTCTCATGCGTACGATCTTTGCGCCCGTTGTAGCTTGTCTGAGAACCAGTCCCTGCTGGTGATGCCACCGTGGATTAACCCCTGGCTGCTCGGCGCTGTTGCTCTCTCCATGGGTCTGCACTTTATGATCCTCCACGTCACTTTCCTATCGGTGAGTTATCCCCCCCAACACTATTAGCAGGTCTCTGTAACACCAGACATCTCAGAGCCGTGACGCAGTGAATCGGACACGTATGCTGGGAAAGCTATTTTAGCCGAGTTTCGAGGGAGAAAAACCTGATTGTACTAGGATAGCAGAAATGCCTGACCTACCAAATCTCTCTTCACATAAAAAATACTGACCAGAAAGCCTATGATAGCTCACAATTGAATCAGAGTTATGTAATGTCCGTACAGCAGGCAGCTGCCTGGTTGGACCCATGTTGTACGCCTTTAGATATGAGATTGTCAGCAAATACCCGAGACTACAAATGATGGCTACAGTTTAGCAACCAGCTCCCCATGTTCATGCTAGACTGGCAGATTATTGCCTTACATTGGGGTTATGGGCATCAGCTGTTCAACCACCAGGAAGGTATCTACAAGACTGGTCGTTCCCATCATCAGTATATATTTTATTCTCCACTGTTTTTCATTGCGAGCAGCGGTGTATATCGACCGGCCTATACCAACCAACCAGTTATACTTGCTTGCATATCTCGACCGGTCAGTAGGTATATACTGGCCTGTATGTTACACTGACCGGCGTATACGGACTCACGCATACTGACCGACTGGTGTATACTTAGTCGCATATACTGGCCGGTCAGTAGGTTATACTGACGCTCCTCTCCGCTCTGTTACAGACCGTGTTCCAGATCACCCCTCTGGGTGTCACCGAGTGGATCGCCGTGCTCAAGATTTCCCTGCCTGTAGTATTCCTTGACGAGGCACTCAAGTTTGTTGCCAGGAACTACACAGAGGGTAATAAACGCAGCGGGCTTACCGGGCTTATAGCAATGTGGGCCATCTATATCGCCATGATGATAATGTACCCCCTGTAGCCTCCCGTAGAACACCCCTCTTTCTAACCAGCCACGGTGGACGGATGATAACACTGACACTATAAGACAATGTGTGGTCATTCAGAGACTGCCTGCTTCTAGCATGGACAATTAACATCATTTCGAGCACTCACTATATATAATGCGCGTTAGCGATTTGGCTTTATCACCTTGACTTGATCTCGGGAGGTGTGAAGGACTTATTTGTGCCCCCGCTGATTTGTGTGCCCCTAGCGGATGGTGATTTCTACCACTGCTTTGCATTATATCATCATCGACAGGGGTTATCCTCACACTGAATGTGAGGACAATTCCCATGGAGCATTGTGTCGAGTTTTGTAAGCATGCATTTCTCTCGTGGTGATGCATTTGCATGATATTTTATATTCGGGGGAAACATTGATGTATGCAAACCCATTGTCGATATGAATGTGTACAAATCCTGAATCATTATCAGAATTAGGAAATTTAATGTAAAGCGTAAAATATAATGATTATATTTACCAATGGTTTCTAACCACTCTGTACAATAAGAAACTGTAGCCAAGTCTTCAGATTTATTTACTCCTAACCTAGCTTTGTGATTCTGATCTGTTGGTGGTTCTCTGGCGTTCGTGTGACCCTCACCTTTGGCAGTGACCCCTCGGTGACCTTGTCAGGTAAAGTACTCTTTCAGATCTTACCCTCTCTGTAGTGAGCCCCTCCCCGTCTAGCCTATCAGCCCGCTTGCTGTGAGTTTTTGGTTGGAATGGGATTTATTTATGCTTTGCCTCACTCACAATCACACACTCTTAAGCCAGCAGCTCACACATATATCACACCGATTTACCTTACAGTCATTTTTATAGCTAAAACTATATTAGTTCTAATATTGTGTGTCAATTCTATAAAAGCTGGGCGTCTGCCTCGTATCTCTGTTGTTGGCTGAAAATTGTGTTGAAAATGTGCTTGATATAGTGCGGAAAAGCTGGAAAAGGAAATATTGGAAAATGGGGCTGAGGCACGCAAAAACCCGAATATGTACATATTTTTTCCTGCGAGTGTTTTAAATTGTTACAACGGTTTGTCTTTTTTCTGGTTGCAGTTGATAGGAGGGGAGATGTGAACCAGAACGATAAGAAGCATCGTTGAGCCAAGGTGTCCTAACCACATGCAACCGAATGACTCGTGCAACCAAACTTTCTCACCCCGACCCCTTGTTTTATGGGATGGTAGAAATTAATTTCGATGACTCATATCTTTTGAACTAAATCTGCTGTACAGTCATTCATTCAGCGCGGCGGTATAAGCCCTGTTGTGTTTGCGCGCATACATATCTCCCCATGTTTCATCCGGGTGAGTTTTTAGAAGCGCGAACCCTAGAATATTTTGACACTATATTAGTTTCTTTATTTTTATTTTCTTAATGTTGCGCGCAATAGTTTTGACCCTGAATACTATTGGCGATCCAACAGTTTTATTTTTCTGGCTGAGGTGTGTGACATATGTGAATCTCCCTAATACGCATCTGGCACAGATGAAGCATTGACAGTAGCAGACTTATTGTAGAAAGTTGTTCCATGTATTTAATAAAAACAACATGGTTGATTCACCAGCAGTGTGATCTCTCAACAAAATGGATTTTTTTGTTCGCTTTTGCGATTTTACATTTTAGAAGCAGCCATTTTCATTTTCTTGCGCGACCTCCTTGATGGCTTTAGCAAATGTGTCGAACGTGTCGAAATCGGAGACTCCGAAAGCGAGTTCTTTTCCATCGCCCGTAATAAGTTCGAGCTCACAGGCGCGAGCTCTACCAATACCTAGGGCAAACAACTGTACCCCTGGGCCCATCTTACGCAGCAAATCTGCCTCCTTCTTCAGTTCATGACATCTGAAAATAGGAGAACCTATTGAGTGGTATCCATGCACTTTGGAATTTAGGACATTATACAGCCTAGGTCAAGAGCCACTTGCGTATACAGCACTCGAAGTCACCTGGTATTTATTCTAATATCGGTCATTGTGTTGATGTGAGTCTCGGCGCGCTAAGCCAGAGAACAGAGATGAGTAAAGGTAAAAGGGTTACAATGCTACAAGGGTTTTAGCAATGCATTGGTAGGTTAAAATTCCGATTTATTACCCCGAGTTGCACTGTCCATCGGTTACGATAATGACGTGAGTTGATGTGGATGCATCATTGAGACGACTAGCTCCTTTTCCCAGGATGGTAGTTCGTACATGTCTTAGAGCGGCCGTGGTAGCCGTGCTTCCCGATGCCTTTCCCAATGACTGGATCTTGCTGGACAACCAATCATTTCCTGTTAATAGGCAGAAAAGTTCATAAATACTTGCAGGTGGCATATCGTGCGTTACTGTTGCACCGTGACTTTGCCAGTACTGGTAAATTTTATTTGGATCGCCGAATTCTAACTCTTTATGCTGGCATTCAGTCAGTTTATGGGTGACATAAAGGTAATGACGGTGATAAGTTCACGCTCTTATTCTTCGCCCTTAAGAATAATTCAAGGTCTTCTTGAAATAATGAAATGTGATATTGGTATGAGAGCACCGAACTTTAAAGAAACTGGGGCTTAAATAAAAAAACTATACGATTGAACAAGGTTTTAGGAAAATTTAAACATACGTGGTTATATTATTGATAGTTTTTTACTAAACTTACCCTTATGGCTGTCGTCGAAGCTGACCACAGTTCGTGGACTGTTGCTAAACAAGACAACTGCCACCTGCTTGGTTCCCTTGGCAGATCCTGTTTTAAATTACATGTATGTATAGATTGATCATACTGAAATCAGGTATCATCATAAATCACTGGCTGTGACCATATATCCTGCCCTACAACTCCTTAATAACTTTATGATGAGAGGATAACTCTATGGTTGTGACTTTTTCAGGTTATGAATTAGATGGGTTATCTCAATCATATAAATTTCTAAGCAGTTTTGCAGTTTATGGTGAAATCTAAGGTTGAGAGTCGCTAGTCCACAAACCAGCAGATTATCCGCTAGTTGTTAGCCAGCCCAAACTAGCACTTCATCAAAACCTTATTCGGGATTGGAATTTAGTTTGTTATTGAAAACACTAGTTGGACTGATTGAGAGATAACTCCAATGTCCGGTTATGGCTGTTATTTTAATTTACATGTACAGATAACAGACTGGAGACATAAAATGGGTAGCCCTACTTATTCTGTGGGTGGAAGATACACATGCAGCTTCCTCTCCACACAGCTGCATCGCTTATCAGTGGTCTTAGCCAACTACACATCCATAGTACTTACCGAGTTTCTCTGGGCAGAAGGAATTGGACAGAGTCACAGCGCCACGCTTTGCCAGAGTGAACTGACTGGGTGTTATGCTACCAGACTCATCCAGCACAAACACGATATCTCTGTTCGCTTTATTCTGAAACTACAAAAACAGAAACTTTTTATTAGACCTTGTTGGGAAATTAGACAATGAATGATACATTTATTATTTTAAATAATCCAATTCAGAGGAATTATCAATTTCCATTTCTCCATTTGTTCAATCACCATCCATAGTTCCAAGTTGGGAGTATATCGTTCAAAGCATGAAATACCCAGCTCCCTTCTGTGAAATCCAAAAACTGAGTCTCTAGTCAAAGTCTAGAGACTCGTCATACAATATTAACCGTGATGATTCATAGACCAATCTTAATAATTGATTCATTTCTGTGAAAGAGAAAATCTGTTTGTGATAGAGCTAGTGCAGGCGTACCCAACCTTTTCTAAAATATAAGCCGGATTTTTGAGGGGCAGGTCTATGTTATCACGACGATGACTTCCGGTTAGGAGACGGTACATAACTGTCGTACCAATGGTACGTTTCCCCTTCGAGACATGCATGTTGTTATGATTAAAAGGTCACTTACCTGTGCAGGTGTGGCTCTCTTCCCGAGAACTCCAGCCCATCTGCTTGGTATAGTGCGGGAGTAGTCACACGAGTCGCGAACACTAGGAGTACAATCAATCAACCTCTTACCAAATGCCATTTTCAGCTTATTGGCGTTGGCCATTGCTGATGATTTGGTATCTGAAATAGGTGTTATGTCTATAGTCTATCTGTGATTTGCTAAGCAATAGATCTGCAGAACCACCCATTATGTGTGAGAGAATAGGGATAGAAGGCGAGTTTCTGATACAAAGATGTTAATACAGGATCTCAAAGCAATCACAAAAATGGCTTTTAACATGGTTCCCGTGGCACTGCAAGTTTGCTCAGCATGCCAAATGTGTTATCCAACATACAGGTGGGGCAACAGCTCATGTTTTTCCCGCCTGGAACTCGTAACCCCTGAAGGAAAACATTATAATTTCCTACAACTAAAGTTGTCTTCCTTAATCAACAGGAAAATATCGCTTTGTTACTGCTACTCACTGCTGACTTGGTTGCACAGGACTCGCTTCTGTATTCCATCATCGTCTCTCAAACGATCCAGTCTCTGGTCTTCATTCATTGCTTCCCAGCCATGGCTACAAAATTGAGTGCAATCAAATGATTTCTGACCAAATCAAATTGTAATTAATTATGGGGGAAGTAAAATTTTACTGCAGATGGTCATCTACTTATTTCAATAATGATTAAGAAAACTGTATCCGATTTAGCCAAAATCTACTTTGATGATGGAGGTTAATTGGATTATTTTCAGACTAATTTTGGCCAAAAGGTACCGCTGTATAGCACACATTTGCCACATTTGAAATCACGGTTTTATGCAGAGGCCAGATTGGCCTGAACGGCTACCTGAGGAAGCATCAATGCAGTCAGAATTAGCCACAATTGAAGTTGAAATTGGTCCTCTTCTAGCGCGAAGGATGGACATAAATAGCAGTGGGAAATGAGCCCCAGAGTAGGCTAGAACTTATCTGTGTACTCACGCCAATGCCAGCATAGCTAGAAGCGCGATGCAGTAAGACTTCATGATGCCGATTCAGTGCAGCAGATGATTCACTGTCACCAAACGCTATCCCTTGGCATGTGTATAAAGACAGCTGTCTATTCCCAGCCTATCCTGGCTCAGATACGAGCGCATTTTCAGATATACTGTTGGGTGCAGTGTGACAAATACCGCAACTTATGGAGTTACTGGCTGGGCAGAGTTGGCATAGCATAACCTGACTAATTCCACGGCAAGATTCACTCCTCCAGGGTACCAGCTGATTCAATGGGTACCATGAGCTACAAGACTGAATGAGTAATCCTGAGAGGTTGGGGGGTCAGCCAACCTAAGCTAGACATCACTCATCGAAAGTTGGTTGCTCTTCTTGAAAAGCAAGAAGTGGATCTTTAATAACTATAGAGTGATCTTAACCCTCATCCAATGGTTGAGACCTCCATTATTTATACTGCGGTGATCCGAAGCGACACCAGCCTCGGCAGCACTGGGAAGGGGATTTACAACCATTAGATTGCGACTCCTCGCTTTTACTGATTCAGATATCCTGCCTCTCGATATTCAGGTACATCAAAATAATATTAAGTAATCTTGGCCTCCAATGTGTTGTATTGTAGAAAATCATCCAGATGATGATGGGCAGATGATTGTTTTTCAGACAAATTTCTCAGGTACAAACCCCACTAATCATGCAGTACTGGATATTTTGAGCACATGTTTCAATCAGCCCAACTTTTGCAAATACACGTAGGCAATAATTAATATATTAATATCATTATTATTATATCATATTAGATGATACTTTGGATGGGTTTTGCTGAGTATTTTTAAAAGGATTTAATTGGTAATTTCATCCAGGATTTTGAATGGATTTAATCAGACAATTTTTGTGGCTAAACTCAGTATGTTTTATGCTGCCTGATGACAGGCATTCACACATTTTGATTTACGTGGCTGTGTCGCCACCCATTGTCAACCATAACAAGCCAGCCAAAACAAGCCGCCGGGTCAGTGCATGACGCTCACCCAGTTTGTATACAGACGTGATTCGAATCACACTGGATTCCAAGATATGCTATACCGGTTTATACTGGTATGCTTTATTGCAATTATTGCAATGAGTTCTTGTGCCGGGCAACATGAAACATACTGAGTTTAGCCACTAAAATTGTCTGATTAAATTCATTCAAAATCCTGGATGAGCCCATTCCTATCACAGGATTATCGTATATTATAAAAGGCATAAAAATACATGGAAAACTGCCTATTTCATAAAAATGATTACATAGAATATCCAGTGCAACTAACAACACACCACTATCTGATAAACCTTTTTTAAGTGCATTATACAGGCTTGGCGGGCCATGATCATTACTTACTATCCGCCCACCTGCAGCAATTGCTATTACAATTCGACACAGGCATAATTTATACAGACACTATGATATATTGAGGAAAACAAGTGCGTTCTATTACTAACCTCTACCAGTTCCATGGAGTACTATAAACATATAAATTATGCAGACATATGAGACTGTCCCTCCTGCCTCCTAAAAAGGCCTCCCAGCTAGACTGGCCCTTTATAGACATAAATATCATATTTATGTATCTATATAATCATATCGCGGGCTCATCTGTCCATGACAGACCTCTCATGAAGAGACCCACAAATATGGGAGGCGCTGCGACCGAGTGTTTAGAGCTCTCACTACTGCATAATGATGAAGGCCAGGGATACAAGGCAGCTTTTGTACATGCGGAATACTTTGAGAGGTCCCTCAATTCACCAAGCAGGAATGAGTACTCGACACTCTTCAAAGCTGGGAAATCTGAATGCGATGTTGTAAAGAGGAGTTGCACCCAACCTCAGTTACACCGTTGCCGATAAACTAATTGTCTCTCTAGCAGGCACTTCCCCACAAGACCATTGGCCTCACCCCAGTTACACCGTTGCCGAGTACAAGACGGGTCTTTAACAGCCAATTCCCTGACAGCTATTAGGGCTATGTGACAACCTCCTACAATAAGCAGCAATTTAATTGAGAGACTAAGATTTCACACACATATCCTATAACATGAGGATAATTACTACATGATGATGATGATGTGATCTGAGGATATTTGGAGACCATGATGTAACTTGTAGTTAAGCTACACCGCCCTGAGCAGGATTGACATACTGGAAGTTATAACTATACCCAGTGCTAACATAATTTTACAATACATCCAATTGTCGTAAATTGGCACCCTTGCTGAAGATTCATGGAACTTTTGCACAACATGAACGAGCAGACAACTCTATTTTCCAACTGGCTTGATTCAGCTGAGCCAGTGACATCAAGTCTTTAGGTCACTGGCTGAGCGGTGGGTGGTGGCAGCTGACAGTGAGTTTAAATTTGATGGTTTTATCATTAAGTCTACAAAACATGCGAACCACTGGAATTCAGGCAATCCGAGAGCAGGCAGTACTAACACCCAAAATTTTAGCTGCACAAACTCAATTATGCAAGAATATCGATTTATGCTGATCTCTCAATTCAAAGTATATGCCACCGGACTAAAAGTTCCTCTATTAGACTGCCATTTAGATAGAAGTCTACACAATATTATCAAATAGCCTTGACCCACCCAATTTAAAATAATTTGTCATTGGTGGGTCACTCTTTGATTTTATTTGGAGATTTTATTTTACATACAAAATCCGGCGCCTGAAACAGAGTCCAGTAGACAGTCCAGGTTAAACTCTAGAGTAGGTAAAACAAGAAAAAAGTGCCTTAGCTAGTCTGTAGTGAGAAAGATTTGTGCTGTGATCACGATTCAGCCAATCGGATAACCTGAAGAAGAAATATGATCATCCTAGCCGCTTCATACCACAGAATGAGATCTTCTCGTATAGAAATGTCACTATAAGGATCATTTCGCGTTG
>Ga0224501_10004248_pt1 | contig 11310 bp, 13 predicted proteins | sample SF_Oct11_sed_USG_4_FD_169105 | JGI IMG/M metagenome (GOLD analysis project Ga0224501, IMG submission 169105) | Sediment microbial communities from San Francisco Bay, California, United States - SF_Oct11_sed_USGS_8_1 | ecosystem: Environmental > Aquatic > Marine > Sediment | place: USA...
ACGCATCGTTCCCATCTCGATCCTGAATTTCGGGTTGCGCGTTTCGACTGGCCAGCTGTAAGGGTAAAGGTACAAGGTCCAAGTTCCGAGTTTTTGTGGCTCGAACGAGAAACCCGAAACTCCTGACGATGAACCGTGCGAGACATGCTCTACCAGCGACGACGGTCGGCCTGATCGATATTGTGGGAAAGGCTGCCGGAAATACGGCGGGCTAGCCGGCAAGAAGTCGGCGCATGTCGTCGATCGACAATCGCCGAAATTTTCGACCAGGACGGTTGCGATCCAATACCGCAGCCTCCAGTCCTTCCGAGGATAATTTGAGATTCGTCGTACGTTCGAGTGCCGACACACACAGGTTCAAGGCGGATTCCAGCGTCGGCGGCGACTGCGAGCCTGTCTCCTTCAAAGCCCCCTGCACGGCCTCTGCCTTGCCTCCGATCACCGCAACGTTCTTTTCGTCGATAATGCTCCCGTCGAATGAAATCCGGTAGATTTCATTCGGGTGGTCGTTACCGCCGACCTGCACCACAAGAATCTCCACTTCCAGAGGTTTGATCTCTTGGCTGAAAATCGTCCCGAGACTTTGAGAATACCCGTTCGCCAGAGACCGGCCGGTGACATCCTCACGGCTATACATAAACCCCTTCAGATCGGCATGCCTGATACCGGCTTTTCGCAAATTTTCGAATTCACTGTATTTCCCGGCCCCGGCAAACGCGATATTGTCATAGATCTCGGAAACCTTGTGCAAAGAAGCACTGGGGTTGTCCGCAGTCAACAGCACTCCGTCTACATACTCCATGGCAATGATCGAACGGCCTTTGGCGATGCCCTTTTTGGCATACTCAGCCTTATCCTGCATCATCTGTTCGGGAGAGACGTAATAGGGCATCGGCATGGTTACGCCTCTCTCGAACGACGTGTTGCAATCAGACCGTCATAGGCCGATCTGATGGCGTCGTCGGCCACATCCGTGATTCCCTGCGCATCGACACATTTGGCGGTCGGATAAATCCCACGCACAAGATCAGGCCCTCCGGTCCCCACATCGTCGTCGGCGGCGTTGTAGAGGGCCGTCAATGCCAATTTCAGTGCGTCCTCTTGGGACAAGTGTCGTCGAAAATGCTCCCGCATGGTGTTACGGGCGTCTTTTCCGCCGGAGCCGATCGCATGGTAGTCCGACTCCTCATACCGGCCTCCGGCAAGATCGTATTTGAAAATACGCCCTTCGGCGCGCTTGAGATCGTACCCCACATAGAGCGGCATCACCACAAGCCCCTGAACCGCCAACGGTAAGTTGGCCTTCACCATCTGGCCGAGCTTATTGGCTTTGCCCTCACAGGAGAGCGGCATGCCTTCCAATTTCTCGTAATGTTCCAGTTCTGTTTGAAACAGTTTGGCCATCTCAATACAGGGACCCGCGGCCCCGGCGATCGCCATCGCGGACCATTCGTCGATCTTGAACACTTTCTCGATGCGGCGATCGGCGATTTGAAATCCCTCCGTGGCCCGCCGGTCACCGGCGATGACCACTCCCCCACGGTATTTGATCGCCAAGACAGTCGTGGCATGAGGCATCGAAAGGTTCCCGCCTTGACGCCCCTGGTCCGTCGTCGCGACCGACATGGAAGACACACCACCTTGTCCGCTCAACATCAACCCCGGATGGTGTGTCGAAATAAAATCGAAAAAGCTGGAGTCATCATGATTGGGAAGGTACGGCAACTTCATAGACGATCATCCCTGAAAATCATCTCGCGGCGTATCAGCAGGATGCTCAAAACTGCCAACGTTCTCACCCGCCCAAGCCAGGCGCACCACGACCCGCCTCTCTACAGGCAAGACCGCAGCGAGCGAAACCGAGTAGGCTGAGGCGGAGGTCAAGGCTGAGCGCGGATTCGCTCAACCTTAGCCTCAACCTTGTCCTTCATAAAGCCGGCGAATCTTTCACCACCTTGCTATGCCTTAAGTTTCTCAATCAATGCATCAACGGTATCGACCGTATCCAACAAGTCGCCGGTCAACGCCTGCGTCCCACGATGAGGATCCATCAACGGTACTTTCTTGACGGTCGTATTGCCCACGTCAAAGAGCACCGATGTCCAACTGGCACCGTAAAGGGACTTGGCGAACTTGCTCGCACAACGTCCGCGAAAATATGCGCGTGTGCCCGGCGGCGGAGTGAATTCCGCCCGTTCGATCTCTGAAGCTTGGATGATAGGCTCGATGTGATGGCCGCGCTCCAACGTATAAAATAATCCTCGCTCCGGCCGGATATCATGATATTGGAGGTCCATCAGCTTCATGCGGGAATCATCCCAGCCGCACCCCTTGCGATCCATATAGGACTCGATCATGTGGCGCTTGGCCACCCAATCCAATTCTCTCACCAGCAAGCGAGGATCATGCTCAAGCTGATCAAGCACCGCCTCCCATCGCGCCAGGACGTTTTCCGTCTCCTGTCCATAGCCATGGGCGGCATAGAAATCCGTTGCAGCCCGTAAATAAGCCCGTTGAATCTCCACCGCCGTCGTCGGACGACCACCGGCCAACTTGACCGTCCCCTTCATTTCTAAATCCCGCGACACCTGCTTGAAGGCCCGAAGTGGCTCCTCAAGCTCGATCTGCGGCAATTCAGCACCGGCCTCCAGCAGATCCAGCACGATGTCCAGCGTCCCCACCTTCAAATAGGTAGACACCTCGGCCATATTGGCATCACCGGCAATAACATGAAGTCGGCGATACCGCGCATGATCCGCATGGGGCTCATCCCGCGTATTGACGATCGGCCGTTTGACCATGGTGTTCAGATCAACCAGACATTCGAAGAAATCGGCGCGCTGGGAGATCTGGTACTCCGCCGGGCTGGTCTGGTTTTCAGCCCCGACCTTTCCGGCACCGGCGAAAATCGGCCTAGTTACAAGAAACGGCGTCAATACACGCACGATACTGTCGAACGGCACGGTCCGCGATACGAGATAATTTTCATGATAGCCGTAGCTGTTGCCCTTGCCGTCCGAATTATTCTTATAGAGGAGGTACTGTTCACGCCCCATCAAGCGGGTCATTTCCCGAAGACTCTGCGCGAGAATCCGTTCTCCGGCCCGTTCAAACGCCACGATCTCACGAGGCGTTGAACATTCCGGCGTCGAGTATTCCGGGTGCGCACCGTCGACATACAAACGCCCGCCGTTCGCCAAGACTTTATTGAGCTGTCGGTTGTAATCCGGATTCGGGCGTTCACGCTCCCCGTCGACCTCGAATCCCCTGGCATCCAAGAGGGGGTTTTCGTGTTCGTAATCCCAAATCGCGGGCGGAGCAGGGAGCCCCGTATAGTGCCCGATCACGGCAATCGATCCGGATACGGGATCGGAAGCAGACCCATCTTTTGCCGCAATACCGAATTCGGTTTCCGTACCCATTACACGCGGACGGCTGTTCGGTGTCTGTTTTTGCATAAAATAGGGTTAGAGATAGTGACCCGTGGTAACCGTTTCAATTTGACGAGACTCTCCGGAACCTCCGCTGATCGTGCGGATATGCACGATCTTTTCACCTTTTTTTCCTGCGATTTTCGCCCAATCATCCGGATTGGTCGTGTTCGGCAAATCTTCGTGCTCTTTGAATTCTTCACGGATCGCGCGCACCATATCATCCGCACGGAGACCGCTGCCTTCTTTCGCGATCGCCCGTTTGACGGCGAACTTCTTCGCGCGCGACACGATCCCTTCGATCAACGCGCCGCTGGCAAAATCTTTGAAGTACAACACTTCTTTCTCACCGTTGGCATAGGTGACCTCGATGAACTTATTTTCTTCGCTGGTGGCATACATGGTCTCGACGGTCAATGAGGTCAACCGCTCCACGAACGCCAGCCGATCACCGCCGTGCCGCTCGATCTCATCCTGGGCAAAGGGAAGATCCGACGACACATATTTGGAGAAAATATCGCGGGCGGCGACGGCATCCGGTCGCCCCACCTTGACTTTCACATCCAACCGTCCGGCACGCAGAACCGCGGGATCGATCAAATCCTGCCGGTTGCTGGCACCGATGACGATGACGTTTCGCAGACGCTCCACTCCATCGATCTCGGACAAAAATTGCGGAACGATCGTCGACTCGATATCGGAAGAAATCCCGGTTCCTCTTGTCCGGAAAAGCGCATCCATTTCATCGAAGAACACGATCACCGGATGACCGTCTTCCGCACGTTCCTTCGCTTTTTTAAACACCTCCCGCACCTGCCGTTCCGACTCGCCCACATACTTATTGAGTAATTCAGGCCCTTTGACATGGAGGAAATAACTCCGAATCTCCTTGCCCGACCGGTCACCCAACTTTTTCGCGATCGAATTCGCCACGGCTTTGGCGATCAGTGTTTTCCCGCAACCCGGCGGACCGTACAACAACACCCCTTTCGGTGCGCTCAGTTTGTATTCGGCAAACAGGTCCGGATAGAGAAACGGTAACTCCACCGCATCACGCACTTGATCCAATTCCCTCTGGAGCCCACCGATATGCGCATAATCGACATCCGGCACTTCTTCTAGAACCAATTCTTCCGATTCGGACTTCGGCAACTTCTCGATCACATACCCGGAGCGGGGATCGTATAAAAGATGGTCGCCGACGCTCAGCCGCTCATCAAGCAACTGCCCGCCCAGCTCCGCGACTTTTTCCTCATCGAAATGCAGTGTCACCAGCGCCCGAGAGCCTTCCAAGACATCTTTGAGGCGCACCACTTCGCCTTGGCTGTCGAACCCCTTGGCCTCGATGACGTTCAACGCCTCGTTCAGCACGACTTCCTGCCCCTTTTGCAATCGGGAGTTCTTGACGCCGGGATGGAAGCTCACTTTCATTTTCCGTCCGGAGACAAAGACATTACCGGTCCCGTCTTCGTTCAAACCGGAAAAAATCGCATACGTCGAGGGCGGCGCAGTGAGTTTATCTACTTCGGCCCGCAGCGCTTCAATTTGCTCCTTGGCATCGTGAAGCGCACCGGCCAGCTTCTCATTCTGTTTTGTGGCAAGATCGAGTTGATGACGTGAGTGATACAGCAGACGGATCTCTTCCTCCAGAGACTGAATCTGAACGCGAAGCTTCTCGGCCTCTCGGGCCTGTTCTTCTTTTTTCTGAATCATGTCCGTATCGCTCTCGGACAACCGCTTCGTGATCTTCTTGACGGAATCTCGGAGGGACGTGAGCCGGGCTGACCGATCTTTTCTGTCTTTCATGTGCGGCGCTCGATGATTCGCCTGCAACGATGATTAAGAGCAAGTTCGTATACGCGTGTCGGGATTCTAACACCCGACCTAGGGGTGGTCAACTACAGGAGAGGATTGCGCACATCGCATCACGCACACCGGAGACCGTCACGACATCAGCTGCGTCAACAGATCATGCGTCGACTCGACCACGTCATGTCGCGAAAGAATTGCGCCGATGACGGCGACGCCATGCGCGCCGGCTCGGCGCACATCGGTCACCGATTGAGCAGTGATGCCGCCGATGGCAAATACCGGAACGGCCGATGCCCGACACACCTCCGCCAGTTTCTCCAAGCCGAAGGGGGATCCGAAGGGCCGCTTCGACGGCGTATCGAAGACCGGACCAAATACGACATAGTCTGCGCCCTCTCGACCCGCGTCACGCACTTCAGCAAGAGAATGCGTAGAGACTCCGATCAGCCGATCACGTCCGATCATTCGTCGAACGGCAGAAACAGGAAGACTGTCGGACCGAAGATGCACACCGGGCAAATCCAACGCGAACATAAGATCGACGCGATCGTTGATGATCAAGGGCACGCCGCACGGCTTCGTGATTGCATGAATCTCTCCGGCAAGCTGCAGCAAGTCTCTGGTCGGCAGATCACGTTCGCGCAGTTGAACCGCGGGGAGCCCGGCATTGATGGCTTGGCGAAGAAGCGAAGGAAGAGAACGACCACCGGTTTGAGTCCGGTCGGTCACCAACAAGAGACGAAAGTCAACGGATGCCATGGGCGAAGCAGATAAGGAGTGAAGAGTAAGGAGTAAGGGGTGTGCCGTAGGAAATGAGAAAATTCATGAGCCGTTCTTTTTGACTCTTCGCACGTTACCGCTCACTCCTCACCCTTCACCCCTCACTGATTTTAGAGCATGCCTTCGATCGGACTACTGGCCGTCGCATACAATTTTCTGGGAATACGACCCGCCTTATACGCCAACCGTCCTGACCAGACCGCATATTTCATCGCTTCCGCCATGGCAATAGGATCTTGTGCTCCGGCAATTGCCGTGTTCATCAATACCGCATCGGCGCCGTACTCCATTGCCAAGGCCGCATCGGATGCCGTCCCCACACCGGCATCGACGATCACCGGCACGTTGACGGCCTCCATAAGAATTTTGAGGTTGTACGGGTTTCGGATACCCAAACCGGAACCGATCGGCGCCGCCAACGGCATGACCGCCGGGCAGCCGATATCCACCAGTTTTTTGGCCACGATCGGATCATCATTCGTATAGGGCAGCACGATGAATCCTTCCTTGATGAGAATCTTGGCCGCCTCGATCAGACCGGCCGTATCCGGGAATAAGGTTTTTTCATCGCCGAGCACCTCAAGCTTGACCAGATCGGACACACCGGCCGCGCGAGCCAATCGAGAATACCGCACCGCATCCTCCACGGTATAACAGCCGGCCGTGTTCGGTAAAATCGTATACTTCTTGGGATCGATGTAGTCGAGCAAGTTTTCTTTCGAGCGATCGGTAATATTGACGCGGCGTACCGCGACGGTCACGACCTCGGCACCTGAGACTTCGATGGCCTTTTGTGTTTCCACGAAATCTTTGTACTTACCCGTTCCCACCCAGAGGCGGGACGTGAACTCACGTCCTGCTATGATCAGTCGATCGTCACCCATAATCTCCTCTTCCTATCTTCTTCCAAATGATCCGCCGCCGATAAAACTCAAAATCTCCACCCGATCCCCGTCCTTCAGCATCCGCTGTCCGAATACCGCACGATCAAGAATTTCAAGATTGACCTCGACCGCCACCCGTTCAGTCGTAATCTCCAAGTCTTTCAAGAGATCAGCAACCGTTGCGTCGGCGTGACAATCACGACCCTCGCCGTTGACCTGGACTCGTATCATCTCCGACATAGGCCATCATCCTATGAAACACGAATTCCTCTTGTCAATCAAAGCCCCTTGCAAAGCCTCTTGCTCAAAAGACCTGCTACGACGCACAATAGGCCTATATGGATCATCATTATGCACGAACATAACCGACAACTGGCAACCCTCTTCCGATCGATGGCCGATCTTCTGGCCGCCCAACGGGCCAATCCCTATCGAGTCCGAGCCTATCGGCACGCGGCAGACGAGCTCTTGGCGCTTGAAGAAGACGTCGCATCCATCACGCAACGTGGTGAACTGGAGACAATCGAGGGGGTCGGAAAAGATTTGGCCGCAAAAATCAGGGAATTTCTTGAGACCGGCGCGATTCGCGCCTATGAGGAATTGAAAACCCCGTTACCACAGGAGGTCAAGGATTGGGCGACATTGCCGGGACTCTCCGATTCGCTCGTTACCTACCTCTACTTCCGCCTCGGAATCAGGACGATTCCCGATCTTGAGCAGCTGATCCGATCCCACCTCCTTCGAACCCTACCGGGCTTTACAGGATCAGAGGAACAGCTCCTCCGGGCGGTGCAACAACTCAGTCCGCACACATCTCCTCCTCAGCCATAAGCCGTTCACCCGCCTTCGCAGGAGGCCACGGCTGCTTGGCCTTCGAAGCCGAGCGGATTCGGCGAAGTAGGCGCAGGGCGTGGGGCTCCACGAAGGAGTCCCCTGGCTGCGATCTCACTCCTGAGACCGAAGCTCAGAGTCACGTGTTTCCGGAATATTCTGGTCTATATCCCAAGTCTCGAAACTCGAAACTCGAAACCCTTAACTGTCACCTATATGAGACGGGTTTCATGGACGGGATGCGAGAACAACGGATATGTCATCGGCAGTATCAACAGCAGAGAGACAGTCCTGAGGCTATGCGGCTTGATCCCAAGGAGGAGGCGCGTAAACAGCAATCGCTTGTAACAGGTCTTGTTTCTTGATGGGTTTGGTCAGATGGGCCGTACACCCCGCCGACAGGCTCTTATCACGCTCGGCTTTCAATGCATGGGCCGTCAGAGCGACCACTGCCGTGGGGGAACAGCCTTGCTTTCGCTCCCATTCTCGAATCGCTGCCGTTGCCTGCAACCCATTCATCACAGGCATCTGCATATCCATGAAGACAAGATCGTAGTCGCCTTGATGAAACTTCTCCACCTGCCTCAGCCCCGTTCTCCGCCATGTCGATCACATACGGATTATCTTTTAAAAAGAGTACGACAAGATCACGGTTATCTTCCAAATCATCCACAAGCAAGATTCGAATACGGCGATTCGGAATCGAGGCCTGCGGTTCAGACCGGACCTGAGAAAGCGACTTGGTCACGACATGATCAGCCGGCGGGAGGTAAACGGAGAATTCGAAGCTCGATCCGATACCCACTTCGCTCTTCACGATGATCTGCCCTTGCATCAACTCAACCAACCGCTTGCAGATGGCCAGACCGAGCCCGGTTCCGCCGAACTTTCGGCTGATCGTCGAGTCGACCTGCGTGAATTTTTCAAAGACATCACCCAACTTCTCCTCAGGAATCCCTATCCCCGTATCCACAACCGTGAATCGCAACCGGTCGGGACCATCCGATTCGGTACGAATGATAATATGCCCCTGATCCGTAAACTTGAGCGCATTGCCTACCAGATTCATGAGCACTTGACGAAGACGCATCGGATCCCCGATCACAGCGTCTCCACAACAAGATCAAGCCCCTTGGCATCCGCGCCGGCCAGCATGAGTTGCTTGACCGTCGTCATCACATCGGCAGGGTCAAACGGCGTCGCTTCCAATTGCAGTCGATCGGCCTCGATTTTGGACAGGTCCAGTATGTCGTTGATCAATTCGAGGAGGTGCGTTGCCGCACGGCTGAAGCGTTGGACATAATCTGCCTGTTCGTCGCTGAGCGCCGTCGATAACAGCAATTCCGCCATCCCGTTGATGACATTCAAGGGGGTGCGGATCTCATGACTCATCGAGGCGAGAAAATTACTCTTGGCTTCTGTTGCGGCCAGAGCTTGCTTATGCGCATCGCTCAACTTGAGTTCTGCCGCTTTACGTTCAGTGATATCCACATGGGTCCCGACCATGCGCCGTGCCACCCCGTTCTCACCGCGAACCAGCTTCACGCGCGACAAGATATCGACCCAATGTCCCTCCTTATGCCGCATGCGAAATTCCACTGAAAACGAATCATACTGCCCGGCTATACAATTATTGATGAATTCCTTGGCCCTTGCCTGCCCCTCTTCCTCGGTCAGACGTTCCCAGGATGAAAACTCGTTCGCTAATTCATGGTCCGCATATCCCAACATCGATTTCCAGCTCGGAGAAAAATAGACGGTATTCGTCTCAAGGTTCCAGTCCCACAATCCGTCATTGGCAGCCTGCATGGCGAGGACGAATCGTTCTTCGCTCAGGCGCAACGCCTGTTCGGCAAGCACCTATTCGGTCACATCCTGCACCGTACCGAACGATCGAATCGGGTTGAGAGAGTGGTCGAAATCGGTTCGGCAACACTCGGCCACATATTTCACGCGACCATCCGCCATCAGGAGGCGATGCCGAATGGGATAGGGTGCACGGTTTCGTAGGGAATTGGTGTAGGACCAATTGACCAATTCGCGATCACCCGGGTGGATCGCATCAAGAAAGCCTTGATACGTGTGGTCCAAATGATCCGGGCTCATTTCAGAAATGCGATAGGTTTCGTCGGACCAATTCACTCGGTTCGTCGAAACATCCAATTTCTGACTGCCGATCTTGGCAAGCTGTTGGGCTTCTTTGAGATCCTGCTCGCTCTTACGTAAGTCATCTTCGGCCTGTTTACGTTCGGTAATATCGCGCCACACACAGTGGATCACCGATCGTTCCTGAAGCGTGACGCTCGACCGCGTCACTTCAGCAAAGAACTCCGTGCCGTCCTTTCGTCGATGCACCCACTCGAACCGATGTGGCCCTTCTCTTGTGCTATCTGCATCATACGTTCGGCTTTGTCGTGCGAAACCTCTCCGTCAGGTTGATGCGTCGGAGACAGCGTCGATGGATGCGTGTGTTTGAGAGACTCTGTGTCGGAAAACCCGAGTATGTCGGCCGCAGCTTGATTGCATTCTACAAAATGATGCGCCTCAATAATCCAAACAGGATCGGGAGATGAGTCGAACAGGTGGCGAAATCGCTCTTCCGAAACCCCGCAATTGCACTCGAAGGGCTCGATCTTCCGTAATATCATCATAGATCCCCAAAATGCCGATCACTTCTTGGTCGGAATTCCTCAGCGGCACCTTCGAAGTCCGTACCCAGATGGTCTGGCCGGCGGGTGTGGTTTGCGGCTCCTCATAATTGATTTTGGGTATACCGACTCCATCACCCTCATGTCATCGGCACGGTAGAATTCCGCCTCGTTCGCCCAGTTCATGGAAAAATCATCCTTGCCGATTAGTTCGTCGGATGTTTCTTTCCCGGCATCACCGGCGAACGCCGTATTGCAGCCCAAATAGGTCAACTGCCTATCCTTCCAGAATACACGTACAGGCACCGTGTTAATACGGTCCGCAATACCTCGTTCTGGAGAGACAGTTCCTGGGTGCGTTCTCCCACTCGGCCCCTCACCCGGTTCGTCGTCCCGGTGACCAGGAGCAGGATCGTCCCCGATAGCCCGTTCGCGACAACTCCCCCCACCAGCATCATCTAACTTCCTACACCATGTCGCGCCGCCAAGAACCGTGACTCTGGTGTAATCCGTAACTCGTACTGCCGTCCGCCGAATTGAAGCGTACGTGTCACTTCCGCAACAGCAGACCTGGGTTGGGCCTCTCCATAGATGAGCTGACCCAGTCGACGATCACGGAGCGTCACATTAATCACCCCTTCCACAGCCAAGAACTTCTGCAACAAGTCATCGATCCGCAAAACTGCAAGCACCACCCCGGGAGCATGGGCTCCGCTCCTGATCCGCCGTACGAGAAGGATACCGGCCTGCGATGCTTCTTCCTGAACCAATACCAAGGGTTCGGAGGCCACCGAGTCGCCGGTCCCCAGAGCCTCTACTACAGCTGCCTGGCGGGCCGGATGAGAACCCAAATCAAATCCCATGGCTTTCTCATTGCCGGCGAGCGGTTCGATATAGGTGACCGGATAGAAGACTGACCGATTA
>Ga0224501_10004249_pt1 | contig 11309 bp, 7 predicted proteins | sample SF_Oct11_sed_USG_4_FD_169105 | JGI IMG/M metagenome (GOLD analysis project Ga0224501, IMG submission 169105) | Sediment microbial communities from San Francisco Bay, California, United States - SF_Oct11_sed_USGS_8_1 | ecosystem: Environmental > Aquatic > Marine > Sediment | place: USA...
GCCAAATCCACTCCCCAACCCGCCGGCGCGGACCGCCAGGGTTGAGAGGACTACCATCACAAAGACTGTCAAGGCGATTGATAAAAATAGAGCTGGTTTTTGTTTCATAAGATTTCTCCTTATTGGTCAAAAATTATTTCCCCAAGGTTATCAAAACAGGATTGAAATCCTATTAAAATCCGCCCTCATTTTTCCAATCATTTTCCAATTTTTATCGGTTAAACTATTAAGATCATCAACCATGACCGCTGTGGCTGGTTGAGACGGCTCAAATGAAAATGATGTGCAGCTGCTGAAAAATACTTTATTTAGGAAAAGGATTTTATCTGCTGTCTTTTACGCCGGAGGAAAAGTTGCGCGTTCTATTAATTGAAGATGATTACCGTCTTGCGCCTTTGATCAAGCAAGTGCTTGAAGACGAAAACATGCAGGTTGATATTGCCGCAGATGGCGAACTAGGCCTGGAGTATGGATTGAGCGGTTCCTATGATGTGGCCGTTGTAGACTGGATGCTGCCGGGGCGGGACGGGCCCTCAATCTGCCGTGCCTTGCGAGGCGCCCAAATTCCTATCGGGATCTTGATGCTCACCGCCCGCGGCCAGGTTGAGGATCGAGTCACCGGCCTGAATATGGGCGCCGATGATTATCTGGTCAAACCTTTTTCTTTTGATGAACTTATCGCCCGGGTAGAAGCCGTTGGCCGCCGCCACCAGACCGCCCAGTCAAATTTGGGGGAACTGCGCATTGGAGATATCGTCATGGATATCAAGACCCACACCGCTCGCCGCGGGAATGACCCCCTGGATTTAACCAAAACTGAATGGGGCATTTTGGAATACATGCTGCGCCATCCGGACCAGGTGCTCACCCGGGAAAACATATTGGATTATGTCTGGTCGCACGACCGGCAAGTACAGACAACCATGGTGGATGTATATATTTCTTACCTGCGCAACAAACTCAACCAACCTAAGCGCACCAACCCCATTGAAACCGTGCGGGGAGTCGGCTACCGTTTGGTGAGCAAAGATGCTTAATCGTCTCCGCTGGAAACTCACTTTTTCATATATCATCGCGACCCTGGCTTTGATCTTGCTGGTGGGCGGCGGATCATATTATGTCCTGCAGAATTATCTTAAATCAGAGGTTGATCTGACGCTGGCCCACGGCATGGCCGGGCAGTTCATGCTCTTTGGGTTTGATTTGCCGAACCGCCTGGAAGAAGCGGAAGAAGAATGGATCAACAAACAAGCGCGTCTGACATCCAACGCCGCGAGCGCAAATCCCAGCCTTGCCGAAGAGCTGGCGAGTTCAGAAAACAATGATAACGAAAGAGACGAAGACGAGCATAACGAACAAGAAAATGAAGCAAGCGAGCTTCAAGAACATGGATATGGTTCGCAGCTGATTTCCATCTTTACCATGCCGTTGAGCTCTACCGGAAATTTGATCTTCAACCCCAACCCGTATCCCCTGCCCATGCCGCCGGACCAAGACGCCTTCGATTCCGCCGTTGAAAATGGCTTCGATGTCCGCACCGTCCACCTGCCTGATGGGAAGCGGGTGCGCTTGCTGACTTACCTGACCGGCGTCCAGGAGGTGCCTGCCGCCTTCCAGTTGGGCCGGATTTTGGTAGACCAGGACCTAGTGCTGCGCCAGCTGCTCATCGGGATCTTAACCATCAGCAGTATCAGTCTGGTGGTGGTGGGTTTTGGCAGCTGGCAGTTGGCCGGCGGTTCGATAAAGCCGGCCCAAATCGCAATGGACCAGCAGCAGGCCTTCGTCGCCAACGCCAGCCATGAGCTGCGCACCCCCCTCACTCTGATACGCGCCAGCACTGAAATGGCCCTACGTAATAACCCGGACGTCAGCATTCACGGTCTGCTGCAGGATGTGATCAGCGAAGCAGATTATATGAACCGCCTGGTGGATGACCTTTTACTGCTCTCCCGCCTGGACGCCCAGCAGATCCAGCTTGAATTCACGCAGGTTGATCTTGGGACCCTGGTGACCGAAACGGCCGGCCTGGCAAAAAGAATGGCTGCCGAAAAAGAGATCACCATCCAGGCAGATATATTGAATAAAAATATCTCAGCAGACATTACCCGGCTGCGCCAGGTGCTGTTGATCCTGTTAAATAATGCCATCAACTATACTCCCAACGGGGGTAAAATTCATCTTTCCTGTCTGGAGCAAAAACGACATATATTGATCCGGGTGCAGGATAACGGTGAAGGCATTGCTCCCGAACACCTGCCCTTTATATTTGACCGCTTTTATCAGGCCAAGGCAAATTTCAACAAGGAGCAGCGCAGCAACGGGCTGGGGCTGTCAATCGCAAAAAACCTGATAAGCCTGCACCAGGGGCAGATCACCGCTGAAAGCGAATTGGGGAAAGGCACTACGATCACGGTACAGCTTCCCATCCTATAGATCAAGCCGGCCGGCCTATTTTTAAATCCCCGAATGATTCACAGCCCAGAGGCTTTAGAGTGAATTTCTTACCGCGTCTTCTCCCAACACAGGATGATTTACATTTTTGAAAGGTGCCTATCCAGGCCGCAGATTTATCTGTATAATCCTTGAGTTTGTAAATTATTTATCTGCTAAACAAAAATATGATGCCGCTCACCTCGATCAACTCTATTGAAATACCCAAGCAATTGTTCCAGCTGCTCAAGCGCTTATCGCGCCTTAAATGGGAGCAAAATCCCTGTCAGGGTTTGAAACCGAGCGAGTGCGAATTGCTGGGGATGCTGTATCTCAATCATCTCGATGGAAATGAAGCGGTCACGGCCTCTGACTTGAGCAGCCAGTTGAAGATCACCCCTGGCGGCGTTACCCACTTGACCAATCCGTTAGAAGAAGCCGGCTGCATCATTCGCCGGCAAGACCCCAGCGACCGCCGGGTTGTGCTGATCGGTTTGACCGGCGAAGGCAAAGCATTAGCAGAAAGCTTGATTTCGGAAGCCCATGACAGGTTGGCCGGATTGGTGAGTTTTTTAGGCGAAGAGGACAGCCAGACACTTACCCGTTTAATGTCCTCAATGATTGAGCATTTTGAGTCTCTTCCCTCCAGCTAGAAGAGCATATTATTGGTTTCGAGGTTCTATAAAACACATATGTCAGCAATTCCAAAGTCAATCGTCCAATTAAAGGATGTGCATAAATCTTATGCAGTTGGGAATGGGGTATTTACCGCGCTCAAAAACATTAACCTGGAGATTGCCCCGGGAGAATTTCTTGGGATCACCGGTAAATCAGGGGCGGGCAAAACCACCTTGTTGAACATGATCTCGGGCGTCAGTGAATTGTCCTCGGGGGAGGTCTTGTTTTCAGGAGGAAAAAATGGAACACCGGCCTCTATTGAGGAACCCATTTCAATCCATGAATTGGACGAAGATGAAATGGCCTTTTGGCGGGGGAAGAATTTAGGGATTGTGTACCAGTCCTTTGAGCTCATGCCGTCCTTGAACCTAATCGAAAATGTAATGCTGCCTCCCGACTTCCTGGGAAGTTATAACCCCACCGTCAGTAAAGAATTGGCCTTCTCATTGTTAGAGCAGGTAGGCATTGGAGAACACGCTTATAAGATACCTGCCAACATTTCCGGCGGGCAGAAGCAGCGCGTGGCAATTGCCCGCGCATTGGTGAACGACCCGCCATTGATCATCGCGGATGAGCCTACCGGCAACCTGGACACGGTCACCGCAGAAACCATCTTCCAAATCTTTGAGAAGTTGGTGGACCAGGGTAAAACCATCGTGATGGTCACACATGATGAAAGTTTAGCCACCCGGTTTTCCCGGCGGCTCCATATTGTGGATGGAGAATTCAGCAGCGACGTAAAAAACGGCCAGCCCAAGAAGGACGGCAGGGCTGGGGCGGCCACCCACATCGGTGATGTGCATCTGGAATCAAAACCAATCGATCAAAGCGGCGCAAAGCCAAAGTCCAATGGCAGCAAAGACTACCCGGCCATCCTGCTGCGGGATGTCAACAAGGTTTATGAAAGCCCGGCAGGCAAATTTGTCGCTCTCAAATCGGTGGATATGCAGTTGAACTACGGCCAATTTATTTCTATCGTCGGCAAGTCGGGCAGCGGCAAATCCACCTTGATCAATATGATCACCGGGATTGACCATCCTACCAGCGGGGAGGTCATTGTAGGCAATGAGCATATCTACGACCTGACAGAAAGCCAGCGGTCCTTGTGGCGCGGGCGGAACATGGGCGTCGTATTTCAATTCTTCCAACTGCTGCCGACCCTGACCCTGCTGGAGAATACTACCTTGCCGATGGATTACTGCAGCGTTTATCCCTACCAGGAACGCTCCGACCGCGCCATGGAGCTTTTGATCCGGGTTGGGTTGGAAAACCACGCCCACAAACTGCCTGGTTCGGTCTCAAGCGGGCAGCAGCAAAGCGCCGCCATCGCCCGCGCCCTGGCCAATGACCCCTCGATCATCCTGGCGGATGAACCCACCGGAAATCTGGATTCCCGCTCGGCAAATGCCATTCTCGACCTGTTCGAAGAACTTTCCGAAGATGGAAAGACCGTCTTGATCGTTACCCACGACCCGGCCATCACCAAACGAACCGACCAAACTGTGATCCTTTCGGATGGGGAGATCATTGACTCCACGGTTGCCCGGGCGCTGCCCCAGCTGTCGCACCCGCAAATGCTTGCCGCTTCCCACCAGGCCAAGAAACAGAGCTTTGCACCGCATGAAATCATCCTGCGCCAGGGAGAACGGGTAGATCACTTTTCAATGATCGTTGAGGGTGAGGTGGAAATTATTGTAAATGTTGAAAACGGCGGCGAACTGAGTTTGGCGGCCTTGGGGCCAGGTCAATTTTTTGGGGAAGTTGAATTGACCCAGGGAGGCAGCTCGATTGCAGGGGTGCGGGCATCTGCCCATGGAGCTTCAATTGCCTTGCTGCCCCGGAAATCATTTTTTGAGCTGATTGATGGATCACCCCTGACTCGCAGCCGCTTGACCGAAATAGCCGAAAAACGGATCACCGAAAACCGGAGAAACGCGGAGCGTGACCGTTGAGCCAGGAAATCAAACCCAACTTCTTCAAACCCCGCTGGCGCAAGGTGATCTCCGATCTTTTGGACAGTAAAATGCGCACTTCTCTGGTTGTGGCTTCAATCGCCGTGGGCGTGTTTGCGATCGGCATGATCCTGAGCGCCTACACCATCATGGCGGAAGACATCAACGTCAGCTTTGCCGCTGCCAACCCGGTCAATATCGAAATCTGGACCGATCCCTTTTATGAAGACTTTTCCCGCATCATCGCCCGCATTCCCGGCGTTGAAAATGTTGAAGGCCAGCATGTCATCAATATCCGCATCAGGAAAATTGATGACAATTGGCAGAGCGTAACCCTGATCGCCAAGGATGATTTTGAGTCCAGCCAGATAAATTTACTGGCCTCCAAAGCAGGCACCCAATATCCCGGCAAGAACCAATTGGTGGTCAGCCATGATTTCATGAACGATACCGGTTTTCAGGTAGGCGATACGGTTGAGATAGAATTCCCAGATTCCTCCAGACAGATTGCCGCCATTGCAGGGGTTGTCACAGACTTGGCCACCGGGGGCGGCCCCGACCCGCAGTCAGGGGCAAACGCATATATGTCATTAGATACGCTCAAGCAGTTCGGGTTCGGCGGCTATTTTAACCGCCTGCTGGTAACCGTTGAGGGGAGCGGCGGGGATGAGGCCTTCATCCAGGAAACCGCCAGCCTGGTTGAAGACAAGCTGGAGCGCAACCAGAGATCGGTGTACCGCACCGAGACCCACCTCTCCACCGAAAACCCGATGGCCTCTACAACCTTGGCCGTGTTGGGCGTGTTAGGCGTGCTGGGCGGGTTGATCACCGTGCTGAGCAGTTCGCTGATCATCAATACCTTGAACGCTCTCTTAACCCAGCATATCCGCCAGATTGGGGTGATGAAGCTGGTTGGCGGGCGCAGCCGGCAGATCATGGGGATGTACCTGGCATTGATCTTTGCCTACGGGCTGATCGCGCTGGTCATCACCGTGCCGTTAGGCGCCGCCGCCGGCTACCAGTTCGCCAGCTTCATGGCAAGTTTGATGGGCGCCGCGCTGCAGGGATTTCGCATCGTTCCCGCCGCCATCATCTTACAGGTCTTGATCGCCTTCCTGATCCCGTTGGGTGCCGGATTTTTCCCGGTAAACCAGGGCTCCAAGATCAACGTACGCCAGGCGATCAGCAATGACCGCACCGGAAACCAGCCTACCCAGCTTGATATTTTAAACCGTGTGGTTGCCTGGCTCGGGTGGATTTCTCGCCCGGTCTTGCTTTCGATCCGCAATACCTTCCGGAAGAAGGGCCGCCTGCTGCTGACCATTTTTACCCTGACCATTGCCGGCGCGGTGTTCATTGCCGTATTCAATGTGCGCGCTTCCATGAGCAATTTTATGGACCAGTTGATGCAGCATTTCATGGGCGATATCACGGTAAGTTTCAACCAGCCGTATTCAATCAGCCGGGTAAAACAGCTGCTGCTGCCGCTCCCCGGCATCGATGACATGGAAGCCTGGGGAGGGGCCTTCGGGGAGATCTGGGATGAGGATGATGAAGTTGTGGTGAACGTCTCGATCATTGCGCCGCCGCAAAACACGCTGCTGCTCAAGCCCGATATTGTCGCCGGCCGCTGGTTGAAACCGGGCGAGAAGAATGCCATGGTGGTGTCCGATTCAATTTATGATTGGTATCCCAATTTACAGCCCGGCGAACTGCTCACGATCAAAATCCCCGGAAACCGTGAAGAACAGTGGGAGATCGTCGGGATATTTCGCTTTATCAGTATGCTGGGAGATCCAATTGCCTATGCGGATTTTGACCACATCTCAGGATTGGTTAAATTACCCAACCAGTCCTCCTCCTACCGCCTGATCACGGAAAAGCATGATGCTGCTTCCCAAAAACAACTCAGCCTTGAAATTGATAACTACCTGATTGACCGCGGATTTAATGTCATGAGTGTAGAATCCGGGCAGGTGATCCGGGAGGACAGTTCCAAGGGCATCAACATTCTTGTAATCTTTTTATTGATGATGGCCTTGCTGACCGCATTTGTAGGCAGTATTGGCCTGACCGGAACCATGGGCATGAACGTGCTGGAAAGAACCCGCGAGATCGGCGTAATGCGTGCGATCGGCGCAGTAGATTTTGTGATCATCCAATCCGTAGTGATCGAAGCCCTGTTGATTGGGATGATCACCTGGATATTGGCGATTGGTCTTTCATTTCCTATCAGCAGTTTCTTGCTTCAGATCATTGGCGAGGCAATGATGGGCTCTGAAATGACTCTCACATTTACTCCCCTGGGAATCATCATCTGGCTTTTTATGGTGGTGATCTTGTCTTTCATCGCCAGCATCGTGCCGGCCCGGAACGCCGCCCGGCTGACCATCCGGGAAGTGTTGGCGTATGAATGATCGGGGGATAAAATTCCTCTAATCGCCGCCTGATCTGGACCAATTCCTCCTGCCCCTTTTCAATGTTAAATAAATTATCCTGGCAGGTAACCCGCCAGGATAATGTTCAATTCAACGCTGTAGATTAATTGACCGGGAAAGCTAGCTGCTTGCCGCGGAACGCTTGAACCACTGCCGCCATTCCTGATTTTCCCATACCACCAGGATCGGGGCGGCATTGAATATCGAGGAATACGTACCGCTCAACACACCGATCATCAAAATGATCACAAAGTGACGCAAAGTGCTGCCGCCAAAGATGACCAACGCCAGCAAGGTCAGGAAAACGGTCAGCTGGGTATTGATCGATCGGGCCAGCGTCTGGTTGATCGAGTCATTCACAATCTTTTCATAGGGTGTGCGGCGGCTTCTTTGAATATTCTCTCGAATCCGGTCAAACACCACAATACTGTCATGGACCGAGAAGCTGGCTACGGTAAGCACCGCCGTCAGGAAAAGCGCATCCACCTCCCAGCCCATAAAATGGCTGAGAATGGCCTGCACACCGAACAGCAGTACAATATCATGCAGCATGGCGATGATCGCCCCAATGCCGTAGCGGTGAGCATTCTTCACCCCGCTGAAAGCGTACCAGATATACAGCATGATCCCTACCGATGCCATTGCAATCGCCAGCGAGGCGCGTGTGGCAACCTCTTTCCCGATCAAGGGGCCGACGGTTTCGAAGCGCAGAATGGTGATTTCGGTGTTGAATCTATTCGACATTTCTTCAACCACGCGGTCGTTGTCTGCATTATCGATCAACTCGGTGCGTACGATCAGCTGGTCGTCACCGCCGGTGCGCGGTTCAGCCCCGGGAATATCCAGGTCGGCATATAGCGTCCGGATTTCCTGAAGCTCAGGCAATTTGCCCGAATCAAACTGCAGCTCCACATAACTGCCGCCTGTGAAATCAATCGCCAGGGGAAGGCCCCATGCCGCCAGACCGATCAAGCCGGGGACGATCAGAAGCAGTGAAATCGCAAAAAATAAATAGCGTTTGCCGACAATATCCATAATTTATTATCCTTAAATGCCAAACCAAGTTTGATGATCGGCGATGGTTATTTTATCTAATACCAGATGCAGGAAGGTGCGTGTGATCACAATTGCGGTCAGCAGACTGACGCCGACACCCAGAGCCAGGGTGAGCGCAAATCCTTTGACCACGCTGGCCCCAAAAAAGTTGCCGAACCAGAACAAGATCGCGCAGGTGATCAGGGTAGAAAAGTTCGAATCACGGATTGATAACCAGGCACGGCTCCACCCAAGCTCAATAGCCTTGTACAGTGTACGTCCGGCCCGCAGTTCTTCCCGCATGCGTTCAAAAATGAGCACATTGGCATCTACGGCCACCCCAATACTTAGAATAAACCCGGCAATACCGGGCAGGGTCAGCGTGATCGGGATGATCTTGAATAAAGCAATCGTCAGCACCACATAGATCAACAGCGCAACATTGGCTACCAGGCCCGGCAAGCGGTAATAGACGGCCATGAAAACCAATACCAAGCCTAACCCGACCAACCCGGCTTTTAAGCTTTTCCCAAGGGAATCCTGCCCCAGGGAAGGACCGATCGTCCGGCTTTGAGAAATTTTGAGCGGGATCGGGAGCGATCCATAGCGCAATTTGATCGCCAGATCATTGGCCGAATCAATATCAAAATTTCCGGTGATGCTTCCGGTACCGCTGGGGATTGCAGTGGTAACTGTAGGCAGCGAGATGACGGTTTTATCCAGAACGATGGCAAGAGAACTGCCAATATTGTTGGTGGTGTAATCCCGGAAGATTTTGGCGCCTTCAGGATCCAATTCAAATCCAACGACATATTTACCAAACTCATCGGTTTGAACACCCGCATTTTTTATGGACTGTCCGGACATCACGGTGTGAAATACCACCTGCCCAGGCTGCAGGTCGGTTGGAGCAACCGGGAAATCGGTGGTGATATCACTCCCGTCCAACAGCACCCTTTCTTCACCGGAAAGACGCCCCATATCCACAAATTCAAGCTGTCCGGTTTCGCCGATGACTTCAATCGCCTTTTGTGTATCCTTTTCACCGGGCAGTTCCACCAAAATCCGGCGGTCGCCGGTAATCTGCAAAACCACCTCGCCAACCCCCAGGCCGTTGGCTCTCTGTTCAATGATCGAACGCGCCGTGTTCATCGACTCAGAAGATATTTCAGCATCCTCGGGCAGATCCGCTTCAAGCAAGATCTGTACACCCCCCACAAGGTCCAAGCCAAGGTGATTGGTGATGACTTTGTTTCCAATCACAATCGGCTCACCGGGTATTGCGACCAATACGGCTGCGACAATAAGCAGTATTATGGTAAAAAGGTTTATTGGATTTTTATTTTCCATTTAGTACTCCAGAAAGATAAGTGACAACAAATAATAATTATAGCCCCAACATCCGCTCAGGGATAGGGGGGCTATAATTAAATCAGCAATTTCCACTTACGTTAAAGTATGGTTTAGCTAGGAAATATGGAAGGGCACATCCACGATCACAATGTCTTGATGAGCGCGCAGCCTGCTCCGCAGCAAATTGGCCGTTTGATTATGGAGCAGTTTTTCAAGCAGCGACCGTGGAATAAATTCCGGGATCAGCACCGTAGTGATCTGGTCGGGAATTTCCTTTTCGGTCACTTCCAGGATGTAATCCATGATCGGGGTTAGAATGTCGCGGTAATCATATTCAATTAAAACCAACTTGGCTTTCTTGGTGATCTTTGAAAACCGCTCCCAGCGCCTCAGGAACCTTTCTTTTGCCATTTCATTGGTCACAATAAACACAACCCGGACGTTTTTCGAGATGCGCAGACCGTACTGTAGGGCGATCAATGACCCTTTATGTACATCTCCCATCGGGATGATCACCAGGTCGGTGATCGTAGCCAGGTCCGAGATATCCAGGCCGCGGGTACTCAAATCGCGTGAGACTTTATCATAATGGCCGCGGATCATATAAAAAATGTAAAGCAGCACCGGTATAGAAACCGCAATGATCCAGGCGCCGTCCATAAATTTTGTGACTATCAGGATGAGAAGAACTATAAAGGTGGCAATTGAACCAACAAAGCTGACTACTCGTTTCCACTGCCATCCTTTTTCATATGAAACCGAGGTAGCCTTGGTTTCAAGGACTTCTCCCGGTTTTAAACGCCCGATCTTGGTCATCAAGCGCCCCATCCCAAATTGGGACAGCGTGAAACTGATCATTACGCCAATCGCATACAGGGGCAGCATGGCAATCTCTTCCGCCTTGAAAAGAATCACCAGCAAGGAAGAGATCACGGCCAGGGTGATGATCCCACTGTTGAATACCAAGCGGTCACCCCGGTTGGTCATCCAGCGCGGCATAAATCCATCATTCGCTAAAAATGAACTCACCCTTGGGAAATCTTGAAACCCGGTATTGGCCGCCAGGATCAAGATCAGCATGGTAAATAACTGGACCCAATAATATAGGAAACCATCTCCTACAATTCTCTTGGTGAGTTGAGACAGAATGCTGTCCGATGGATTCGGCACCAGATGCATATGGGTGGATAAGAACGTGATCCCGATGAAAAGGCTCATCGCGATGGCCGCCATGGCGACCATCGTCTTGGCCGCATTTACGGATTCAGGGGGTCGGAAGGCTTTGACCCCGTCACTGATCGCTTCTATGCCGGTCAGGGCTGTACACCCGGCAGCAAAGGCTCTCAACAACAGCCAGATATAGCCTGTCCCGATGATCGGGTCAATGGCTTCAAACTTTACCGCTTCCACCACCAGCGGCTCG
>Ga0224501_10004250_pt1 | contig 11306 bp, 7 predicted proteins | sample SF_Oct11_sed_USG_4_FD_169105 | JGI IMG/M metagenome (GOLD analysis project Ga0224501, IMG submission 169105) | Sediment microbial communities from San Francisco Bay, California, United States - SF_Oct11_sed_USGS_8_1 | ecosystem: Environmental > Aquatic > Marine > Sediment | place: USA...
GAGGTCTGTGAAACAGTAAAAAAAAGCACACAGTTTGTGGCAGAACTGTACATAACATGGGTGGCCACAGCCTCTCTTTGACCAGAATACATTACTCCGATTATAGAGCAGCGCATATCCGCACATAAGCTAAATAATCCTATCTTTCCAAATAACACTGCAAAAAAGCTGTTTGTGAACCCTCCAATCTAACGCAATAGGTAATATATGCGGTGGGTGAGTCTTTCTAATGAGTACATGGTACCAGTTACAGAGAAAACCTAATGAGGTGTTTCATTGATATTGTTGAGTTGATTTGGGAACACTGGCTCACCCACACATTCCAGATACATTCCTCTCGTATTACTTCGGTACGCTTACTTATTTTTGTTTCATGCCGGTGCTCACAAATGAACTTTCTAACGATAATGAACGCTTTCTGCCCTGGTCAACATGATTGGATCTTCTGGTTGAAATCAGAAGATTATTTTCCTATTTATAAACCATTACCAAACACAAAACCAATCATTTGCTTGATAGAATCTCATGCAAGGAATGGTTTTTTAGCACAATATGTTTGCCACCCAAACACGCTCCAGCATCACGATGTCCCTGACTTCTAGGGATGAATTCTCCCCCTCATCCGAGGTAGAGCCCATGGTTGAGATTGGTACCAAGACATAGACGACCAGGCCCTTTTCTGAATGTCACAGTCAACAAATCTGTAGTTTGGTTTCTAAAGGGGTTTTTGTGCTTAGAAGAATTTGGTTTTTCGGTCATTTTCACATACAAAATGGTGCAGGGAAATATAATATTATTACCCGAAATTTGAATGCGCAACAAGCATTTTCCAATGTGAATATTGCACTGTGAATTGCAAGTAGAGCAAGCCTTAGACTGAAAAGGTTCACTAGGTAGCAGGGGGAAGTGCTAGCAATGAAAAAAAGTGAACTAAAGTTTCGTTTTACTGGCGTCTGTTGGGTTATATTATTTAGTGCTGCCTTTTTATCATAGGGACGGATGTTTGTGACTCGTTCCGATAACTCGCAGGTGTTGTATATGTCGAACACCGCAGGTTTCTTTTACGCCATGTTCCCTTTATTCAACACTGTGATGTGGGTCTTCAATCGGTGCAAGGTTGAGTTTTGCTGGCAATACACACTGCTGTAGGGTTTCAGTAAGCCTGCTGGTTTCCGTGCAGCGTTCTACGTACTTATTAACGGCACACTTCAGTGTTAGTGAACCCCTAGAAATGGTGAAAATATACCGTCGGAACATATGAATTTCCATGACTCAGACTGTCTGTAAGACGCAGTCTTTAGGTTGGTGATTTTATTTCATCTTTTTCTTTAAATGGAGTAACTTAATGGCTAGAGTTCCCATCTGAAGATAGAAAATACGGAATTCAAATCTTAGTCATATAGAACGCCCACTGTGAGAATGAGCTCCTCACGTGATTCCTAGCCCATACTGAGCACCCACTGTGAGAATGAGCTCCTCACGTGATTTCTAGCCCATACCGCTCCAACAACCCTCAGGTTTAGGAGGTCTGTTGAATAAGATAGCCATGGATAGCCCGAGTAGAACAATAAAAATGATAGAGAACGTTGGCAAAGAGGCCGGTGAATGGAGGATTGCATCATTCGCTATTTCACACAAAAAGGGGCTGGATTATGCCTTATTCGGCCTTTAGAGTTTTAAGCCTGTTTGGAAAATATCATTACAAAGTAAAAAGAAATATTATTTGTGTATCGGATACATTTTGCATGGATCTTTGCTCAACCTACACATGTACGCCACAAGCGCAAACTTTCTTTTCACAATCAAATTACCATGGAAGTTAATTACCACTTGCGCTTGGCTGTAGGTTGATCCGTTTTATTTGTTATGAGTACTGAGTACAAAAGAAATGAATTAAACTACTTCCGATGCCATTCGTCAATCCTAAATATTATCTGTGATATATGTGCCAGTGTCACTCACTTTATGTAATTTACGATTCCATTGAGTCGACACGCCACCTTCATCAGAACATTCTTGATTCGCTTACGATTACGTCTGTTTAGTTGTTTCTTTCACTTCGGTTTCATGGGGAATGCATGCTGATTTTCTTTTTAGAAAAGTATCATTCAAAGGTACAATTGTTCACTCCTAATTATAGCAGTCCATCACATCTAAGCCACAGGCTATAATACCTCACCGCTTCTCAGTAGGTCAAATCGTTTCCTGTCTCGTGAAATAGAGAACGTTAAGCACACCATGTTCCTGGCACCATGTCTAGTTTATATACTTCAAACTCATGACTAACAACTCACAAGCAAAGCTTAACTAGGAAATACATGTAGAGTGTGCATAGCCATTTTCATAAAACAATCTTCAATATGACCTGACTAATCACGGATGAACATGGAAAGCTTGGCATTCTAAATTTTTCAGATCCTTTGTAAGCATTCCATTCCATCAAATGGTGTTCTGATCCCTTGCATCAATGAAGTTAAAGGCGTGTAAACTTTTCTTGTACAGGCTGATGAAAACTCTGAGGTGATCTACTTGCCTACATCTGGTGAGAAAATAACACCAACTGGTATATTGACGTACACATACGAGCCACACAGCGCATTTCCTGATGCTATCAGTCAGACAGAGAGCCTAATGGAATACTTCATACAATACTGCGAAACTCAGTGGGCACCAACGCTAAACCCCGATCCTAATGCTTTCACCAAGATCCGCGAAACACTCATTGCCGATGGGAGACAGTTTGTCGCCAATAACAAACAATTAGTGGCTGGTGTAGCGCAGGCGGCCGGTCCTACAGATGCTCCGCTTGTCGCAAAGATGGCTGCCAGTGTTCGAACGCTCGCGAAAATTGTTCAACAAGGAATAGAAGCTCTTAAAGTGACCACTACTGAATATAACATGTCTTCTCTTCGGGAATGCATACTAACTGTTGGAGAAGCGTATACTGACATCTTACAAACATCATACAAGGCTGCAGGTAAAGATATTCAGGATGAAAATATGATGACTATCATGCAGAAGGCTGCCCATCTCGCTTCCTTGTTAAGCCTCTTTTTGAGAACTGTTCGTTCGCTGAATGAAAGTTGATAGTTGCTTTTCACGAAATCCGTATTTTTGGTTCGCTATCAAATGATAATGCTTCTGTGATATTGATATAGCAAATGGAGCATTTGCCACCCTCATCACAAATTTAATCGTCGCCGCGTGGGTAATTGGTTAGCATTATTGAACACACCTGTCTGTGACCAATCACTGCAATCACTCAGTATTTCTCCTATTCCGTTTTTTCTATCAGCACGATTGACTGGTCAATGAAACCGACTACCAGATGATTGTGTATCCTGTATACTATTTAGCTTTCTTAATGACCCTCGGAAGCACCTCTGTGTAAATTGTGGGGTTTGTGATAAAATGACTGTCGGACATTAACAGTTTAGGTTGCGCGCATACTCACTGGTGGAATCCGATTTATAGAATCTTTAGTATTATAAATAATATGCACATTTTCAAACTTGCCAAAAACTAGGCTCAACAGTGATGGCATAAACATACTATGTGATAATATATCATGCATGTATTACTGATTTTTCATGGTATTTGTATAGATAATTATTACTTATATATTGACATTATGGTGACTATTTTTCTTAAATTATTGTGCATATTTTTCTTCTTTTTCCAGCTAATACAGTTTAGCAACACATTGAAGTAAAGATTCATTGATTACGGCCTGCCATTATACTTACTGACAGCCACGACATATGAAAAACTGAAACCGCTGTTTGATCTAGTTTGGTAATACCATCCCATTAAGCGTATTCTCCATCTCTATGGCTTGTTCCGCATGGAGTGGTGGAAGCTGGGAATTATGTGAGATTGGTTATCAAACCGCGGCTCCTAAAAACAGCATTCTGCCGCCCCATCAGGCAGGAAAAAACTTTGTATGCCCGATGTGCGGGGGCAGTGCCAAACTGCTGAGATAAATCATGGGGTGTTGTCCTGAAGTACATTCTGTAACGACGCCTGACCCGTGGTTTCTACTGAAGACCCGCGTATTGAGAGGTGGCTTCGAACCAGAGGCGCTTTGGCCGAGTGGTTAGAGCGCTCATCACTGGTGCCGAAGGGACTTTTCAATAACTCTCTCCGTTCACCCAGTAGTGAATGGGTACCTGACTCTCTTCAGAGCTGGGGAAGGTGAAAGGCGGTGAGGAAGAGGAGTGGTGCCCCACCTCAGTTGCACCGTTGGCATGGAACAAGTTGGTTCTCTAACAGCCACTTCTCTGATAGTCATTAGGGTTATGGGACAACCTTCACACTTTTTACATGTTCGAGCCACTGCATGCATATTCTTATCCAGCTGAAGTGACAGGTCACAGAATGTCAATTTTACTGAAAACGCCAGCGGACATCAAAATCATCACCAGCTGCTTCCATTGAGATCACAGTACGCATCCGTCCATTATTTTGTCATATTCAGCCACGAGTCTATTGTCTTGCAAAGGAACAGGGCACACGTCTTTTCACCAAATGACCCTGATAGTTGAGGGCAAACTCATGAATATTTTCCTTACATCACCACCCCCCTGCTAGGCATCACGTGTCTATTCTATCCTATGTACAGCTTCATCCACCTGGATAGCATACAGGCACCGCTCTCGCTTATTGCGTTTGATTTGATTTGGGTGTTTTATTTGTTCACATGGATTATTAATAAGACCCAGGCCATGGAAATCAGAGAATTTATTAGTCACCAGAAGCGGATGCCAGAAACAGAGTAGAACAGTGAACGGTCCATGTCAAAAGTTATGGGGAAGGGTAACACAAAAACGAAAAAAGCTGTCAAACATAAGCACCAAGAAGAATTTTAACATTATGTAAACTGGTCGCATTTCTTAAAATTGTGACCTAACCCGTTTTAAACTTGGGGAGCTACACAGGCTGCATTTGTTGCTGTTTTGGCATATTTTCATGTTTCTTGAACAGAAAGGTCAGTTCATTTGATACAGTATGCTCCAGTCATCCGTATGGCTTTTGGCAAAACACCCGGTCCTTGATTCTATTAATTATAGACCTATTAAACAGACAGGTATGTAAGAATGCATTGGTTTGCTATGAAGAACTCTTGACATAGAATCATCCCTGTCAGTCTTGTTATGGTATGAGAATAACACACTTTTCTCCAGTGCAAGTACACATAAGAGGACTTGGTCACACTTTACGAATCAGTTCAAACTTTTCTCGCTTTCTTCTTCACAGCCCTTGTCACCTATGAAGTGCGCTCTGTGTAACACGCTCGGGGCTTTTAATCTGAACTAGAACATACGTTACTGAATCTAAGACGTACGATGGAGTGTCAGCTAAAAACATTGACTCATATCTCCTTGGCAGCTAGTCGTTGGGACGTGGGCAGTGACAATAATGGGTGACTTGCGTTTTGTATCTATGGAATTATTGAGAAATTACCATTCTATGATTTGCCATATTTGTAATAATATTAGATCAGCGATCAGCAGTTACTAAATGTAACTATGGCATCTAGGTGTAAAACATTCATCAAGGTGTAACTGACCTGATATAAAAATTAGTATATATGGGTATTTACCACCCATTTAGCGCGATCAAGTTGAAGAAACTCTTTCAGTTGGTAGTGGCATCCAACTGCTTTGGGGGACCATGGTCCAGCTTTTAAGGAATTGGGTAGTAGGATAACTGAGTATCAGTCGGAGTGAGAACCTAGATTCCTGGTCATGGTAGGGTCCCGTTGCGAGTATGAGCTCTTCACATCCTAATCTTTGCCCAAAACAGAAACAACCCCTTCTATGAGGTAGCGTATCGATACTGCCCATCGTGCTCCATGCTAAGCCATAACTGGTGAAAAAGGAAGTATTTATCTCAACAGCTATACCATAATGGAGAAGATGTGCTATGAGGACTATGTGGTCTATTTTATATTCGTAAGTCTAGCATCACATTAAATTTTTTTACTTATATCTACACCCTTGCTATGAAGCCATTTATTGACCGTTGTGGGGTGTCTGGATCTTTTATTGGTGATAACCTAACTGGAGTGCTACTTTTTTGCCCCAGCGGCCAACCCCCTTTTCCCCATTTCGCAACGAGCTAAAAGCATTTTGTCCGATCATAATTTTCTAAGCCGGATGCATTGTATGTGGGCCTATGGCCTATAGTGCATACTTGGATTAGTGCTTTGAAGTTCGAGCTTATGCCTACAGGGCTTTATAAACCAGGGTGTAGGGCTTTATAGACCAGGGTGTAGGGCTTTATAGACCAGGGTGTAGGGCTTTATAGACCAGGGTGTAGAATGTAGACCACCAAGATGCATTCATGGCTATTGGAACACCGTCCCTCTGTTGGAATTAATTCGCCTGGAAGCAAACCGATAAATTTTCATATTTTTGAAACCATCAGGATTGGAATTTATGCCAACTGATCCTGAATTTTGCTCTGTTAAATCACCGAGAATGTCAAGAGCTGTAACAAAACTAATTTTGTGTCTACATGGTAGAAAGGCTGCCAGGAGTAGTGCAGAAATTGGGTTACTGAGCCTTCGACACCGGGAATCCTGGGTCCAGTCATTAGACATTGACATAGACAAGTTAACTCCATCGGTGGACCCTCTTCATTTATTGCCGCGATCCGAAATCGCAAAGATAAACGTCAGTAACATGTAGCTTAAAATGAAATGATTCACCAACAACAATTTGGTAGAATATTACACGCATGTTTTATTCATCACCTTTATTTTTGACTTCTTACATGTAATGTGGCATAATTCATTTAGCCCCTTGGTATTATTGGAATACACCGAGTTAACAGTTTAACAATAGCAATCATGATGTAACAATCTGCCTAAGGATGTGTGAATTGTTGTAATGGATGATTGCAGGCTATATATTTAATACACACGCATTGTCCTTTGAAGTCCAACCTGTTGCCCAGCGTGTCCAAAAGGTTACGTAAGCTAATTCTAGCCTGTATGATTTAGCTGATAAACCGTAGGTCTTTCATTAAGCATTTTTAAGATTGTTACCATTATCACTGCTGTGTGGAGACCCGGCTAGGGGAAGAAAACTATTAATTTAACCTTACATAGATTGACGTGATGGGCTCGAGAAGATAATTGACAGACTGACACCATTGCCGATGGCATCATGCTATGTGAGCTTCCTCTCCTCGTGGAATTAAAGAGGTGATCCCAATCAATGCATCGCTGATATCCGCTTAAAGGTGTCGGATTGACTCGGTGACATCTTTATGATGTTATGATGGGACTCCAATAATGGGTCATAAACATTGGTGTTATGTCCGCTAGTTTAATGACAAAATCTTCAGTCGTTAAAGACTTTGCCACCCAGATATTTTTAGGGTTTCCTGTTGAATTGCTTCACATCTCACGTATGCTTTTATTGGTTCTATGGCCTACGGTGATTCATACATGTAATTCATTTACATACATGTACATAAAAAACGCTTATTATGTCACTATGGGGCGTATTAGCTATAGCCGACTCCAAACCTTTCATGGTTACAGTTACAAAAACACTTGATAAGGAATTAACCTGAACTTTCTACCAAATTACACGCTGCTGGAAGTTTGCCAATTTTGCCTGAACTGGATTGTAATAGTCAGATCAAATAAGGCCATTTTCTCCAGGGCAATACCCGTGTACCAAAAATTAATTTGATATTATACATAATTCCATAGATGACCTCCATGATGACAAACTTTTACTTTGAGGGATGATTGAGCAGGGTATTGAGTGGGTCATTCTAGACCCCTCATAATTGAGTCCATGAGGGGACCGGTACATGGGCTGACGACCTTCATATTTGGTGGGTCTCATGCAGAGGCTGGCGACATCGAAGAGATAAAAGTAAATGGGGAGGGTTCGTCACTAGTTTATCAGAAGCCAACCACTGGGATTGGATATTATATTTTCATAGGTGCCAAATGGGATCCGTAGCAGAAACCGTTTATGGAAATCTTCACTCCTGATTGATGGCTTTAGCCGCATGGTTATTGAGCGCTTTTATTGGCTGAAAAGCGTTATCGATGATTATGATTGGCCAAGGGCAGATGGGCAGGAGTTGTGATTCAATATAAATGAATAGACAAGCAGTCTCCAACAGACATTGATATGCAAGTTTCTCATCAAAACTCTTGATACATTTAGCTCGCTGTTAAACAGACACACAACATGGCTGATTCTAACCTTCTTCAGTTTGTCGACTCAGCATCAACTAACATTATGCTTGCACTCGATAACAAGAATAAATCTAAACGAAAAGTCAACCACAGAAGGTACTTACTCAAACAGCTTCGGAGATGCGACAATCCAATGGACAAAAAGGTAATTGGTGCTTCGTCAATTATGCCTAAAAAGATCACACCGAAAAAGCGTTTGGAGAAAACCACACCAATCGGACTGAAGAAGCTCTGCCCAACACCTCAGAAGGATAACCCTTGTCTTGAAGAGATTTCGAGCAACGATCTAATCCACTTTCTCAACCACCTAGCCGAGGAGACTGAGATGAAGTATCAATCACCTTCCACAGCGCAAGACTATTACTCTAACTATCCACCAACTCCTACTAACTACTATTACAATGAACCGGTGTACTATCAAGAGCAGCCAAGGATACCTCCGTCTCCGTGCATGTATGATTCAATCTACCCATCACCGCAACAGTCATATACCATGAGTCCCCGGTCTATCTGTCCGACACCAGAACGCAGTTTCTACGCTGATTCGTGCTGCTCTCCGAATAGCTATCCACCATCTCCAGAAGTAAGCAAAGACTTTGCAATAGACTCTCCATCTGTACCTTTCCTTGACTCTCCAGTCTCATTGATGGACTATAACGAAGTCACCGATATTTCGGCAGCGAGCTTGGACGAGGAGATACTAAGTGGTGTTGATGAGAGTTCTGTGATAGATTGTATTGTTTCCCTTCTGGACGATGCGCAACTACCTTCATTTGGCACGACATTTTGTTAATAGTGACTTGCAGTGGCTTAAAGCGACTGGTGATGAGAATTATTGTCTGTGCTCATATGAAACTGTGCTTTAATTTATGTATATTTCAACCCAATACCCATAAGAGAATTTTTGGACTGATGTCACGTGGCAGAGTACCCTTGTATTTATCAAACCATGACTCTATTTTTTCTATTTCTCTGTTATGTTGTCTACAGCCTCTGTGACACAGAAAATTTTATGTAAATAGTTGATGTTTTATGCACATAATCTGTTTAGTTGGATGTTTTGAGGCGCCGGTCGCTATACTCAATCTGTGCAATACTCTGCTGGATCAGAAATGAAATTTTGGAAACTTCACCCGAAACCGCTCATCACTCATTCCTTCCAAATGTCATGACTAATTACCTCTGGCTCAGTGCAAAGTCAATCGCAGGTTGTATCACACATTGTACGTCTAACAACCGAAATTATGCAAGGGGCAGTCACATTAGGCGCCAGTGGAACATAGCGAAGCTTGCTGGCGTTCATTGACGCGATAAGTTAACTGACGTTCTTGTGAATTAGTCCTCGCTAATCATTTAACATAAAGGGCAATCATGACTAAATGGGAATACTTGAATATCCTTGGATCATCACAATCCTTCAATTGATGTCTGGGCTTAATAGTGGCATGCCAATAACGAGACTTGGTATGCCACATTGGACTCAGCCATTTATAGGTCATTGGTGGAAACACAAACTTCAGAGAGTTGTAAAAGATTACAGAGCATTCCTTTTTTATGCCGATCTGTCAGGGATGGCAGGATGGCTTAGTTGGTAAGAGCTGCAATCTATGGACTACGGGTTAGAATCTCAATACCGAGGTATGAGCCTTAAGCAAGCCTCTTACTCCAAATAGCTAGTGTGGCTTTAGATCACCACAGTAGAGGTAATGGAGGTCCCTATACTTGCCCTTTGTGAAGCGGAAATGCATGTGGCGAGCCGGTTCGCCGTACATTTTGGTGACTTCTCTCAGTTGGTGTGAATCCATTGCAAAGTTTAATAACAAAAAAAATTACGCCAGCACTGATTGTGTATCTCAATAAGGCATGATAGGATGACACTGGCTCAGGATATAGCGTGATAACTCAGTGGCTCAATCATTAGTTCCTAGGTTCAAGTCTTGGTCATGCTTAGCTCCCAGAACATGCTTTGAAGATCCACTAAATACGCTGGCCAGAGAATGCTGTAGAACTAAAACATATAAGGGCTGATAGATCATAATGCCTCTAACGTCGATTATGGAAGGGGAGAATCATTTGCATGGAAAGGGCTTGCCCGGGTCTAGTGTCAGTCCCAGACTACAATTTTTGGATGCCAGACAATTCATCTCACCATGCCAATATGGTCATGTTGGTAGTCATCACTTGTGTAATATACATGGTGATTAAGTAAAATTGCTTAATCTCCATGTATATTGTATATTGTCTGCATGCAAATTCTCTCATACGCGTGTAAAGCCTTACACATGACGGTGCTTACAGTAAATCATTCGGGTTTCTGCCTGGCTAAATCAAACATCTGGAGACATGTCTGTAGAGAAGACTATGCATGCGCAATGCTACTATGTCTACTCACTCGCCAGTTGCCAACATCTATGATACGAACACAGGCAAATTTTCATTGTCTGTTGGGGGTAGAAAGACATCTGCCTTCGCAATGGTTGCCTTGTAAGTAACGCACTCAGCACCACGTTAAAGGAGTGAGAAGAAACAGACAATCACACCAGAATTATGCCTCATAACCCCAGTCAACTGTCTATAAACATGTAACTTCTTGATTGACAGACCCGAGCCTTCAAATCACAAGCTCAAAAATGCTTTGTAGGTTTTCTCAGGGTTTAGGTTTTACATAAGAACAAGCGAGAGATTACAAGTTGTACAACATTCCAAGAGCTTCGTCACAGTGTGTAATGTCAACGTCATGAATTTGATTGAGTCGGACTGGGGCTTTCACTCTCCGAGGTCAATGCTGTCTTATTTACCGATTCCCGACACAACTGCAGTCCCCTGGTTAATTGCGCGTGTAATCATTTTGTATCTAGATCTTCAACAAGAGAACCTCTCAGAACCAACAGTTCCACACGGCCTTTTAATTTCAGAGGGATATTCCCAGGGTACCAATCAATGGGATGGTCCAGGGGCCACCGGTACAGATTAATGAAGTCTGTATCATCATGTGTTTGGTAGAGGTCCTGTATTGTTCTACTTCTATGCTTGACCATCCTATTTAATGGCTGGTGTAAGCCTGAGGCATGCGGGGAGC
>Ga0224501_10004251_pt1 | contig 11304 bp, 11 predicted proteins | sample SF_Oct11_sed_USG_4_FD_169105 | JGI IMG/M metagenome (GOLD analysis project Ga0224501, IMG submission 169105) | Sediment microbial communities from San Francisco Bay, California, United States - SF_Oct11_sed_USGS_8_1 | ecosystem: Environmental > Aquatic > Marine > Sediment | place: USA...
TTGAACCGGAGGAGACTACCGAAGTCATCTCCGCGTTTTGCCTGGAACATCCAGAATTTCAGCTTGAACCTGTCACACCTTGGATGGCCACCACTGGGCTTTCGCTCGTCACTGGTCATGGCCATTTGTGTACGGCGTTTCAGTCGTTTACCATGGATGGATTTTTTGCATGCCGATTGAAAAAAGCTGACACACGATGACCACACCCCTAATTTCCCCTTCGATTCTTTCCGCTGATTTTGCCCGCTTGGCTGATGCGGTTCAACAGGTCGAAGCGGCTGGCGCCGATTGGATTCATGTCGATGTGATGGACGGGCATTTTGTCCCGAATCTCACCGTCGGTCCCCCTATGGTCGAAGCGCTTCGCAAAGTGACTGCACTGCCATTAGATGTTCATCTAATGATGACCAATCCTGATGAATTTATTCCGGAATTTGCGAAGGCAGGTGCCGATATTTTGACCGTGCATGTGGAAACCTGCCCTCATCTCCATCGAACCATTCAATCGATTAAAGAACTTGGGGTGAAAGCCGGGGTAAGCTTGAATCCTGCCACTTCTGCCATCACCTTGGAACATATTCTTGGCGATGTGGACTTGGTACTCGTGATGTCTGTCAATCCGGGATTTGGGGGTCAGAAATTCATCGATTCGACCTTAGATAAGATACGTCAGATTCGGGCCATGATTTCAGCTTCCAACGGTTCGCCCTTTCTAGAAGTCGATGGCGGGGTTACGGTGAAAAATGTCGCCTCGGTTCTGAAAGCCGGAGCCAATGTTCTGGTCGCCGGCTCAGCTATTTTCGGGAGCGATAATATGTCGGACACCATTCAACGCTTGCGCACCGCTGATCAAACGGTCATTGTCTAATACGCTTCATGAGTTCACCTAACCAGACCGATAGCCTTCATCCTCTCGAAATTCAGGTCCTCCGAGCTCTTGGGGCGGCTTCCACGGAATCCCTGAAGGATTCGGAACTGGTTCACGCCACCACACTCGCCTCTTCTCAAATCAGCATGGCTGTGGGTTGGTTGCTGACCAAGCAACTAGTGCGTCTGGTCTCTGAAACGACCACCACCCATGTGGCCCTGACCGAGGTGGGTACGCAATTTCAACAGGCGGCTTCGCCACCCGAGTGGATTCTCCAAACCGTTCAGGCGGCTTCACAAGAAGGTCAAGCCACTACGGTTAAAGACCTTCAAGCCACGGGAACATTTCAACCCACCGAACTCAGTCGGGCTTTTGGTCAGTTAAAAAAAGAAGGTGTGCTGTCCTTAGGAGCAGGCGGTTCCCTCCACATTACGGAACAAAAAAGTCCTTCCGTCGAGGCGTTACGATGGTTGCTGAATGAGATCCACGCGGCAACCCGACGATTGGATTCGTTTTCCGAAGATCACCAAGCTTTGCTTCGACAATACGCCGTGAAACGTGGCAATACTCAAGAACCCTTTCGTATCGATGACCATACCGAACGCGCATTTACGCTCACCCCTGAGGGGCAGCATCTGTTACCCCACTTGCGCGAAGACGCGGCTGAAGAAATTTCACAATTGACCCCTGAGCATCTAAAAGACGGGTCCTGGCGGAAATATTCCTTTCGCAAATATTCCATTCATCTCCGTCCCCCGCGCTTAGCCGTAGGCCGCCGCCATGCGTATCGTGAGTTTCTGGATACGGTGAAAACCAAATTGACGAGTATGGGTTTTCAAGAAATGCGTGGCGAACTCGTGGAGACAGAATTCTGGGATATGGATGCGCTCTTTATGCCCCAATTCCATCCCGCACGCGCCATCCACGATGTGTACTTTGTGAAAGAACCCACGCATGCTAAACGCATCCCCGAACCCTTTCTGAGCCAGGTGGCTGAAACCCATAAAAATGGCGGAAGCACGGGATCAAAGGGATGGCAATATTCCTATGATCCTGAACGCGCTAAGCGCTTGGTCCTGCGGAGTCAGGGCACCGCAGTTTCGGCACGCACGTTGGCCACTAATCCACCAGTCCCGAGTAAATTTTTTTCCATAGCCCGGTGCTTTCGGTACGACCAAGTAGATGCCACCCATGCCACTGATTTTTTTCAGGTGGAAGGGATTGTCCTCGGCTCGGATATTAACTTTCGCACCTTATTAGGATTGCTTAAATTGTTTGCCACTGAAATGGCCCAAGCCAAAGAGATTCGATTTCTTCCGGCCTATTTTCCCTTTACCGAGCCATCCGTAGAAATGCACGTGCGTCACCCTAAGCTTGGTTGGATGGAACTCGGTGGCGCAGGCTTGTTTCGATCGGAAGTCACCGTCCCATTGGGCGTGACTGTACCAGTGATCGCGTGGGGACTCGGGTTGGATCGTATGGCCATGGTGGCCTTAGGTATTCAAGATATTCGTGATTTATTTACTTCCGATTTAGAAGCCGTGCGCAATATGCGCCGCCAATTTTAGAATTCCATCATGCCCACAATATCGATTTTTCAACAAGATTTCTCCGAGCTCGTTGGACGATCCGCTTCCATGGCGGACATCGAACAATGGATGCCTTTCGTCAAAGGCGAAGTGAAAGATGTCGCCACTGATACCGGTGAAATACGGGTCGAATTGCAGGATACGAATCGTCCTGACCTATGGTGTGTGGAAGGTATTGCTCGGCAAATTCGCTCCGTCCTGACTGGTGGGCTTGAATCATATCCCTTCTTTTCATCTCGCGGGAGGGCGAAACGGCGCGTTCAGGTCATGCAAGGGATGGAGACCGTTCGCCCATTTGTGGCGGCCTGCGCCTCACTTGGATATCCGATGACCCAAAAGGGCCTGGAGCAATGTATTCAAACCCAAGAAAAGTTAGCAGATGCCTTTGGACGGAACCGAGAGACGGTCTCGATTGGGCTGTATCGCCTACCATCCATCGCCTTTCCCGTCACCTATGGTCTGGTAAAACCTGATGAAGTCCGGTTTACACCTTTAGGGTTTGAGGAAAAAATGACGCCACATGAAGTCCTGACGCTTCATCCCAAAGGACTCGAGTATGGAGGCATCGTGGCTGGTTGTGAACGACTCCCCCTGCTTTGGGACGCCAATGGGCAAGTACTGTCGTTCCCCCCCATCATCAATAGTCGGGAACTGGGCGAAGTTCGCATTGGCGATACCGATTTACTCGTGGAAGTGACAGGGACCGATTTATCAATGGTGGTTCTGGCCTTAAATATTTTTGCCACCAATCTTGCTGATCGCGGCGCAACGATTGAACCCATCGACATGGTGTATCCATACGAAACGGCGATGGGCGAAACGATTAAAACTCCGTGCGATATGGGAGAGGCTCACCGGGTCTCCCTGCATGCCATCGAACAAGCCCTGGGAATGCCACTGGGAGCCGAGGCCATACAAACGGCACTGACTGCCTATGGCTATCAAGTCAAAGCTACTCGCCAAACCGTATCCGTCCAATTGCCTCCGTTCCGGAATGATCTGATGCATGTCATGGACGTGGCGGAAGATGTCGCGATCACACGCGGTTATGATTCTTTTTCTCCCATCATGCCGCAGACGTTTACGGTGGGAAGTTTATCCGAGCAGGAACAGACGAGTGACCGGCTTCGCGATTTATTGGTGGGGTTTGGATTTCAGGAAATGTTTTCTAACATCCTGGCCTCCCGACAGGAATTTGTGGACCGCATGCGCTTGACGAATACCGAACATGAATCGCTCGTGGAAGTGGACAATGTCATGTCCTTGACCTATGCCTGCTTGCGGCCTTCTATTCTGCCGTGTCTTCTTCGTGTAGAGACCTTATCGCCGAGAGTGTTTTATCCCCATCTGTTATTTGAAGTCGGTGAAGTGGCCCGCGTGGATGAGGAAGCGGATGTGGGATCGCGTACAGTGTTGTCCCTAGCTGCGATTAGTGCCCATCCTGGTGCGAACTTTTCAGAAATGCATAGCTACCTGGATCTTTTGATGTATTATATGGCCTGGCCCTATGACTTAGAACCGGTGTCCCATCCATCATTTTTGGATGGTCGAGTTGGACAGATTCGTTGTCAGAGGGAGGTGATTGGCTATATCGGGGAATTTCACCCGGAAGTGTTAGAGGCCTGGCAAATTGCTATGCCAACTTCCGGGTTTGAGTTTGAAATTAGGATTTCAGAGACTTAGGCTGCAACTGGCTGTCCCTCACCTAAGGTCAGCGTGACGAGGTGCGCAAATCCTTGTGGGTCGTGAATGGCCATTTCTGAGAGCATTTTTCGGTTGATGAGCACGTTGGCCTTTTTCAATCCATTAATGAACTGACTATAGGTCCCACCATGCGCCCGAACGGCAGCGTTGATTCGGATCACCCACAATTGACGGAAATTTCGTTTTCGCTGCTTTCTTCCCGTATAAGCGTAAGCTTGGCCCTTATCAACGGATTCTGTTGCCGTTCTGAATAATTTACTCTTCCCACCAAACTGCCCTTTGGCTAGTTTCAGTCGTTTTTTCCGTCGTTGCCGCGTTTGCGGTCCACCTTTGACTCTTGGCATACCCTCTCTCCTTTAATTCCTAGAAAAATTTTAGGTTCGTTCTCCTTGTTTTACTAAACAAGTCTTTTCCGCACACAGCCCGCCCCTATTTATAGGGAAGCAGTCGAGAAAGTGAATATGTGTCAGTTTTGTCCACGACTGCGGATTTACCTAATCGGGCTTTCACGCGTGGAGCTTTGCTCGTCAAGATATGACGAACCTTGGCTTTGCGGCGCATCCATTTTCCTGAGCCAGACCGCTTAAACCGTTTACTGGCTCCAGAATGATTTTTTAATTTTAAGCCTGCCATGATCGTGTTCCTTTTTTGTGAATCCGTAATCGTTCGCCTGTGGTTTCCCCCAGCATTACTTACTTTGGCGACACCACCATATAGAGGTTTCTGCCTTCCATACGGGGAGGACTTTCAATATTCCCTGCCCCTTTTAATTCCTCAATAACCTTTTGAATCGCCTGGAAGCCAAGTTCTCGATTGGCCATTTCACGCCCTCGGAACATAACCGTAACTTTGGTCTTATTCCCATCTTCCAGGAAATCACGGATTTGCCGGACCTTCGTCTCCATGTCATGCTTGTCCGTGCGCGGACGGAATTTAACTTCCTTAACCTGAGTCGACTTTTGGTTAAGTCGCATCCGATGTTCTTTTTTGCTCTGTTCATACTTAAATTTCCCATGGTCCATAATCCGGCAAACCGGGGGTTCAGCGGTTGGCGCAACTTCGACCAAGTCATAACCTGCGTCCCTCGCTTGCCGGAGGGCCTCAGATGTTTTGAGGATCCCAAGTTGTTCGCCCTCAGCCCCGATGACTCGGACTTCCGGCACTTTAATGAGATGATTTATCCGTTGCTTAGGAATAGTCACACGCGTCATTCGAAGAGAAAAGACGAATTTTTTACGGCCTCGGGCGTCTCGTCCCGAATAAGCTGCAGAATATCATTCATAGACAGTGTTCCCAGGTTTTTGCCATTTCGCTGACGGACCGACACCGTTTCGCTTTCTGCTTCCCGGTCGCCCACTACTAGCATGAGAGGCACCTTAGCCTTTTCCGACTCACGGATTTTAAGGCCAACCTTTTCATTTCGCAAGTCCAAGTTCACCCGACACCCCTGTTCCCGAAGGTTTTTCGCCACATTTTTGGCATAATTCTCGTGTTTTTGCGAAATTGGAAGGATGGCGACTTGGACCGGGGCCAACCAAGTTGGAAAAGCGCCCCCATAATGTTCGAGCAAAATCCCAAAAAATCGTTCGATGGAACCCATCAAAGCCCGATGAATCATGATGGGCTGATGAGATTTCCCATCTTCCCCGATATAGGTTAGCCCAAAGCGTTCTGGGTTATTAAAATCGACTTGCACTGTGGAGCATTGCCAGGACCGTCCCAGGGCATCTTGAATTTTGACATCGATCTTCGGACCATAAAACACGCCTTCGCCAGGATCTTCTTGAAACGCATAGCCCCCATCTTTTAAAGCCGAGGCCAACGCCTGGGTGGCTTGGTCCCATTGGTCAAGAGAACCAACCGCTTTCTCAGGTCGGGTAGAAAGGTACATCTTGAATTCGCTGAAGCCGAATGTCCCCAACATAAAGGTGGTAAATTTCAGAACTCTTCGAACTTCCTCAGCAAGCTGGTCGGGGCTACAGAAAATATGGGCATCATCTTGCGTAAAGCCTCGAACCCGCATGAGTCCATGAAGGACGCCTGACCGTTCATAACGATAAACCGTTCCCAATTCGCCATAGCGAACAGGAAGATCGCGATAGCTTCGTAAATGCGATTTATACACCATGATGTGAAACGGGCAATTCATGGGCTTGAGCTGATACTCGCTTGACTCAACCGGCATGGAGGCAAACATATTTTCCCGGTAAAAGTCCAAATGCCCACTCGTCTTCCACAAATCTAACCGCGCCACGTGCGGGGAATACACCATTTCATAATCGTTAGCCAGATGCTGGGCTCGCCAAAAATTTTCCATGAGCAACCGAATTTGCGATCCTTTGGGATGCCATAAAATCAACCCAGGGCCGGTTTCATCTTGAATACTAAACAGGTCCAGTTCTTTGCCTAATTTGCGATGGTCGCGCTTTTTTATTTCTTCAAGATTATCCAAATGTTTTTGTAAGGCGTCTTCCGAAGGGAAGGAGGTACCATAAATGCGCTGCAACATGGGATTGCGTTCATCCCCACGCCAGTAGGCTCCTGCACTCGTAAGCAACTTGAAGGCTTTGATTTGCCCGGTGGAAGGCACATGGGGCCCGCGACAGAGGTCGACAAACTCCCCTTGAGTATACGCAGAAATGGATTCTCCATCTGGAAAACCTTGTATGAGTTCAACTTTATAGGCTTCACCGAGGTTCTTAAAAAATTCAATCGCCTCTTCTTTGGAGAATTCTCGTCTTGAAACAGGAAGATTCCGCTTAATGATGTCTAAAGCACAGGCTTCGATTTTTTCCAAATCTTCCGGAGTAAATGGGCGTTCAAATGCGAAATCATAGAAAAATCCATTTTCAATGGCTGGCCCAATGGTCAATTTGGCAGTGGGGAAACATTCCTTCACGGCTTGGGCCATAATATGCGTGCTGCTATGACGATACACCTCTTGCCCTTCAGGGGAATCAAATGTAAGCGGTTCCAATGTTGCATCTTCGTCTACTGCTGCCACTAAATCTCGTTCTACCCCATTTACCTTCACGGCAAACACTTCCTTGGAGCGAAATCCACCAAATTTGATTAACGCGTCCTTCGCAGACGTGCCCTTCGGAAACGCTTGGGGGTCTTTACCCTGAACCGATAGTTGAATCATGTCCATCATTCACTATTTACTGTAAGCTTCAATATTGAAGCAGCATTCTTGAGAACTCGTTTCTTCTACCACCACGCAACAAAAGACACCTCTCCCTCAAAAAGGAAGCTGGATGCCTTTGAAATGTATTGGAAAATGGTAGGCGCGGGCGGTATTGAACCGCCGACCTCTACCGTGTCAAGGTAGCGCTCTCCCCCTGAGCTACGCGCCTATATTCTACTCGACTTATGCTAGTCTGCCAAGGAAGCCATGTCAAGAAATAGCTGATAAATAAAGGGAAAGGGGAAACTCAACGGGAAAGGTCTGGAGCGGACAACTTACGTTTACTCGGGGCGGTTTGTTTGGCCTGACTCACCGAAATGCCAAATTCGGTAATTTTTTTCCGCAAGGTATTACGATTCAGTCCCAACAGACGAGCCGCTTTAATTTGGTTGCCATGCGTTTCCCGCAAAGCGAGTTCGATAAGGGGCCGCTCAACTGCCCGCATCAAGGTAGGATAGAGATCTTTCCCAGAACCGACATTCATGGCGCGGACAAAGTCACCGATCTTTTTTTCCACATAACTCGCGAGACTCACATCTTTGTGGTCCACCGACGATTCCTGAGCCCCAGATGTCCCCATAATTTGGGGAATCTGGTTTAACATGCGCCAGGCAGGCAGAGGACCGGCATACACAAACATTTTGGACAAATTTAAATGGCCATTGAGCTCAGAGAGATTGGGGAGAACCTCTGAACTCGGTTCATCCAAAATCACACCTGAGAAATCTTCGGACTCCATTGCCGTTTCCAATGACGAACAATCATCCACCACTTTGACCCGGTTTTGAAGATCGCGATGAATCGCTCGGGACTTTAATTCAGGATCGTTGGTCAGAAGTGCGAAGCGGAGTTGAGGATTAGGAGAAGTCATAGTTCGGTGGTTGAGAAACAGAGAACGGCGATTATGTCGAAACCAACAATTTGTTTCAATTGAGAGAATTGCCTAGGTTGAGCTTCTCACGCTCCCAGCCCTAAAAGGGGACACAACATACGCAAGAGACACCAAATGACGGTGCCACCAATGACATCCAACAACAACCCAGCTTGCACCATGCGGAGAATCGGCACACGACCTGTGCCATAGACAATGGCATTCGGCGGAGTAGATACGGGCAAGACAAACGCCAGACTCGCCGCCATGCACGCAGCCAGTACGGGAGGGACAGGAGAAAAATTTGCAGAATGCGAAATCGCAATGAGCACCGGTACCAACATGCTCGTCGCTGCGGTATTCGAGGCTAATTCCGTGAGTACAAGAGCGGTCAAAATCGCCACACCCATTAAACTCCACACCGATTCAATACCAAACAATCCAACCATGCCTTGGCCAATCGTATGGGCCAGTTCCGTCTTCACCATCAATTCGCCAAAAGCGATACCACCGCCAAATAACAAAATCGTACCCCAATGAATATTGGCAGCCTGTTTCCACGTGAGGGTAAACGTGCCTTGCCGAAGGTCCAGTGGCAAAAGAAACAAGAGTCCCGACGCAAAAATGGGAACCAGTTCTTTCGGAAGATGGGTCTTGACCCATTGCATGAGTGAATGGTCAGGTTCAAACCAAACAGACAACAATGCCGGTAACACCCACAAAAATACCGCTAATAGAAATACACCAAAAGCGTAGGATTCTCCACGGGTCCATGGCACAGATGGAGTCATAGGCATCGTCAATGAAGAATGGGCGGATGCTGTGAGGGACGATGGAGCATACAACCAATACAGCACAGAAAACATCACCAGAAGCATCACACCAGCCACAGGCACGCCGAGCAACATCCACTGGTCAAAGGAAATCGTCGTATTCGCTTGCTCAGCAAGTAGTCCAATCCCAATTAAGTTCGGTGGGGTACCAATTAGCGTCGCCACACCGCCAATGCCTGCCCCATAGGCCAAACACAGCAAAAATCCAGTCTCAAATTTACCTAAATCTTTTCCGCTCTGTCGTAGAGCATTCAACACCCCCAACGCGATAGGGAGCATGACGGCTGTCGCGGCCGTATTGCTAATCCACATCGACATGCCCGCCACGGCCAAACTGAGTGCCATCATAATCCGAATGGGATTACTGCCCACCCATTTTCGTGAAAGGAGCCAATTGCCAAATCGTCCATCTAACCCATGCACCGTCAACGCTTCGGAAATAAAAAAACTCCCGATAAACAAGAAAATGATGGGATGGGAAAATGCCGCAAACACCGACTTCATCGAATCCAGGCCAGCCAAGACACACAGACCACACCCCAATAACGCGGTAACCGGCAATGGAATAGGTTCCGTAATCCACATCACCACCACCCACGTCAAAATCGCCGCCAACGTCCGAGCCTGATCCGAGAGCGAATCCGGAAGAAACAGGAACATTAACGCCGCGAAGAAAGGAGCAACCAATAAACCCAAAAGATGGGGGGAAGAACGCGACGAGGGTTGGTAAATGGAGGAATTCATAGGGAATTGACGCAGTAGGACTATCGGATAGAAGACGCTAGGAAGGCCTTACCAACCCAAAGGCACAGGAAAAAGCATAATACATGAAAATGAATAAGCCTCTCTTTGGTGTTAGCCAATCACTGATAGACCGCTGGCCTTGGCGGCAAGGGCCAAGGCCGTGTCATGCGTGGCCATGACGAGATTTTCTTTTGCTTGCTCTTTCCACATTAATGCTGTGGCCAGATGAATAGCATCAAGAGTTCCTAAAGTCGTAGGTAGGGGCTGGGATGCTCGGGCAAGGACTGGGTGCGTCAGTTCAATGATTTCCAACCCTTCAAGTAGGCGAAAAATCGCCTCCCGCCGAATCGCGATGGCCTCCTCTCCAAAATTTTCCACCAGGCGTAGTCGGTCCATTGTACGAAGACATTCAACTTCAATGAGAGCTGAACTCATTCCCCGTTCAATCTTCTTCCATTCTTTGAGAGCATTTGATTGGCCAAAAAGCACACGGAGTAAAACAGAAGAATCAATATACGCAATCACCGCTCGACCTGCCGCTCTTCGAGGAGGAGGGCCACAATGTCCTGACGCAAGCGAAGCGGAGGAGGCAAGGGAATGCGATGCAGTTTGGGTTGATGGGGAGGAGGCAATCGTACTTGTAACAGTCCGCCATGTACTTCATAGGGAATCACCTTCGCGATAGGGGTATTACGATCCATCACAGTTAAAGTATGCCCCCGGCGGACCTGACGAAGATGTTCACTGAGTCGGCTTTTGAAATCGGCAATGCGAATATTATTCATGACTATATTCTAGTCATATCTGGTCATAATTACAAGATTATAACCCGCTGTTTGAAGAAAGGGATGACAAGAATGTGCGGACTGAAGAAGTATTAAGATATATGGGTTACGATTTAAATATTGGGACTCAACATTAAGATTGGCCTTTGGGCCGTCCACGGGGACGGAGGGTGCTTTCAAGATTCAAACGACGGGTGGTGCGTTGCACCCAGGATTCCTTGCCAAATGGACGGCCGCGCTGGACACACTGACGGACAGCTTCCAATTCCTCATCCGTTTGCGGCTCGTTGGTCCAATTCACCCATTGTCGAGGACGTGTAACTGGCCAATCTGTTAACCATTGACGATATGTTGGTCCTTGGGTTCGACGCCACAAACTCGACCATTGCCAATTCTCAGCCTGTTTGACTAATTTTGCCCGTAACGCATTGCGTTCGACATATCGGCACACGGTCAAGAAATGCTCGTCGCTTTGCACAGGAAATGATTTATAGCGTCCTTGGTATAGGTGTCCACTTCCGACTGACTGATGTTGGGCATGCCATCGTTGGGTATGGGTCAGCGTCAACCAGGCCATAAACCGAGACAAATCTCCATCTCGTCGCGGCCACAGGACCAAATGCCAATGATTTGGCATGACACAATACGCTAAGATCCTGACCGGAACTTGGACTTGGGCTTCCTGCAGCACTTGTTCCCACAGTTGATAATCCTGTGGCGTCT
>Ga0224501_10004252_pt1 | contig 11304 bp, 5 predicted proteins | sample SF_Oct11_sed_USG_4_FD_169105 | JGI IMG/M metagenome (GOLD analysis project Ga0224501, IMG submission 169105) | Sediment microbial communities from San Francisco Bay, California, United States - SF_Oct11_sed_USGS_8_1 | ecosystem: Environmental > Aquatic > Marine > Sediment | place: USA...
CTAAAGGACGACGACACAGTTTTAGTCTCATATCACAACTAAATTACACCAAAGCCAATGCGGCTATCACAATGCATTGATTTCTATACCCTACTCCAATTAGGTATAGCGTATTATTAGTCCTCGTTTGTGATGAAACTGCTGTCCGCGGTTTCCTTCTTGCTCAGACAGAATTCTGTCTATCATGATCAGACTCTAAAAATCCATGTCTGTATCTAAGGTGAGACGCCTCCAAAAAGCTACAACCCGCACTTTCCCCTGAGGATGTCACTCAAACCAGATTTTACTGCTCTACTGTAACTCCTCTGCTAATCCCCCAGCACTTATAGCCGACGAGTAATTCATCGCGAACAACTTCCACGTGAAATTAAATTCGTTCTGGAGAATTACTAAACACACAAGTCTCTTTTCTCTCAGGGAAATTAGAAGCCCCGGGATATCAAGGCTATTGCCTATTAATCAATATAAAGTCCCTCTGTCATAGGAGTGAGACAAGTAATCTGGACGCCATGCAAATACATAGGTCTATAATTATTATCCCATCAGGTTATTGATTGACAGTGTAGATAGATAGATCTAACTCAGGAGTAGTAATAATGCCATTGGTGATCTGCTATGCGAATGTAAATACAAATCAGTGCCAATAAATGTCTCGGGTCAATCAACACAGGTTGACTCTAAATCAAATGTTGCCATGGTCTCGGCTACAAGCGTTCCATCTATGGTCAGTCAGTCTGAGTACGCGCGCTTTTTTTCAGCGCAATTACTACTTATTTGACATTGGGGCAATTTAGCGTAGTTAGTTTAATTCTTAAAACTTTGTTGTGAGTAATGTGCCATAACCCAAAACCATTTAGCCTCGCATTCTCTTGTTTTACACAAACTCTCCAATCTAAGCCCGAAGCTTGTCCTGGAGCGGTAGGTGCTTGGAATTAATTACATGTATGTGAAGAGCTCACCATCACAGCGGGTGCACGACATGACCGGAATTCAACGATCATAACCCAAGCCTTCTAGCTACGGGGCTATCTCGCCATCCCATTATACGCCTATTGTAGATGCCTTTGCAAACATTTATCTCCCATTGCCGGTACCAAGTTGAGCTAGGATTTTAGCTGGATTCTGAAAACGTGTCATCAGATTTGGGCGAAATAAGCTGGAATCAGTGTTAGTTGCTGTAAACTATTACTTTCTTACAGTTAAAATGGTTCATAGTTCAGAACCTCAATTTGTCCGTGTTTAAACCAAACTAAACAAATAGAAGACAACTTCCGAGACGATTTGGCCGCGAAGACGTCGGCGATTTTCCGGACGGTGAATCGTCTGTCTAGTCTGGCAGTACCAATAGAGTAATAGAGTAGAATAATAGAGTTATTTGAAGTCAACGAGTTAAGAGGTTAACTCAGGTACTAGACAGCATCGGCTTACAGGATTTTTGTCTGTATTGGGCATTTTATCTCATGTCACCGATATCCTGTCATAAATAAAGTGTTAAAGGGGTTTTTTGTTATTCCTCAGCGGTAATTACGTAAATCAACTTCACTATTGATTAGTGAGCTTGACTGTGGCGGCAAGGGAGATAATTTATGGATAAACTATTACACAAGGGCCAACTTGACATTGATTTCAGCTTTATCACTCCTCGTTTGGCTAGGATGAGTACCTTTTTTACTCTCGGTGATGGGTAGTGGGAGAAAATAAGCTATCATTTATCATCTTCTACAGCCAATTCATGAATGAGATGCAAGCATCAATGCAATGCATTGGACATCAGAAATGCTGAAGATAGATCTGTGGGTGATGGCATATAACCCAACCAGCATAATCAGATGAACAGTCGCAGTACGGGGTTTTATGGTTAGGCGTTTAGAGCATAGGATTGCCCATAAGTTAAGAACTTATGTCATGCTTATGAGAATACGAGTAAGAGGAAGTAGGATGGCCACACATGATGGACCTAACACAATTCTAGATTGCTACAGTTATAATGATCTAGCAGAACACACACTCTTATTGACAAACTATGAGTGGTGTACAATGCTCAAAGCTCTGGTGGACCTTTTTGGAAACAAGGCTCTGCTTTAATAATGTTGTTCACATAATAAAAATTAATCTAGGCCAGTTTTACACGAACATTGAGGATGGAGGTTAGCAGATACCCTGGTAGAGTACAGGTGACTTTGAGAAATAATCAGCTACTATTATATTAACCCAGTCCAGGCTTGCGGCTTTGCTAGAAGCTACGCCATGCCATCGTCTACCAAGCTGGGCGAATATGTTTTATGTCATCCTTTAATCACCTCACGCATTACCTAACTGACACCTCCCTATATATTCTCATATAGTCATTTGAATATTTCAGTATATTTATATCTTCTGACGAGTGAAGTCATTCATGAAACAAGCCTGTTGAGATAAAAACACTTAGTCTTGTTTTCTTCCACAATATGATAGTATAACGTTCTATGTGCTAACATATTGAGCACTGTACCACGGAAAGATCAGTAAACCAATTCCTATGTATGTGTATATGTATGTATGTGTGTACATTTGCATACATGCTAACGTGTCTTAACAGACAAATCACATAGTGATTATGAACAGAATGGATAGGCAGTCACTACTATGACTCAATTGAGTTGTCGTTTTCGAGTTGGCAATGGCAGCTGCATTACATGTATCTTACAAAGCTGCTCTCAACAAATTTGTTGAGTGATTGTTAATGTTGATCATGTGGTTTGATTTGATAAATGCCTCTTGACAGTTGAAGATCGAAGCTACTTTATCCAAACAGAAAACAAGCATGTGTTTGGTACTATAGGTGGGTAGGAACAAGAAGTAGTTACTCATCCAAGCTGCCTGAAATCTACGATTCTCCCTGTCAACTAATCTGGCAGCCATTGCCTCTACTATCCACCTAGTTAGTCAGAGAAATGTTCTTTCATGTCTCGAAATCGAGCCAAAGAAAGAGACGCAATCCCAAGTCTGCTAACCCTATTATCAGCGCTGAATCTTCATGGTTGTCATTTCAGTCAATAAGGAACCAACTTATTTCGGACATTCATTTCGGTAGTCAGGGATGTCAGCTAATGGACTTGCTGTGGTTAGTGCATGGGTCCACAGATTAGGGGTCATGGGTCCCTATACACCAGTTGGCCATCACTGCCATAGATGAATAGATAATCAAACTGTACTTACTGTCATACTGTGATGTCGCTACTATACTGAGGTCACAGTTTTTACCAGTGTAACCATAAGGGCATCTGAAAAGTGAAAAGATTTATCTCAAACTATTACAGTAGGGAGGCAAAAATTTGAGTCATTTGTTGGTCTGGCTCCATTTCTGGACGATAAACATCCTAAAAATTGTGTATTTTGTTAGAGAGGGTTTTCCCAGACAACTTTTAACCATCGGTGGAACTGTCCCTGGGAGTGGAGCTAATTTCCATCAGCGTTACCAGTTGGACCAGAGTAAAATGTAATCTGATGTTTTACTCACATCCTCCAGGAATACTCAGCGCATTTTTGGTTTCAATACTTGTGCTGGGCCTCACAATGTTTCTGCGGTTCGCATCTTTACCTCTCTATTCAGAGTCATTTGGATTCAAAACTTACAAGGGGAAGCTGGAGTGGGTGATCATTACCGAAAACCAGCCTGGCGTTTCCATAAAAATGTAAATTTTCTGACCATGATGCTTTAGTAGTAGTTGAACCAAACTATTGCAACACCACAAACCTGCATGACTTATGGCCAATTAAGACACACAGTTTTGGTGTGAAGACCTTATCTGTCCCAATGAAGACCCGGAGTCTCTCCCACGCCACTCAGAGGTCTAACCTAGACCCCCGTATTGTTGTAGCGTAAAGTGTGTGCCCAGTATAATGAAAGATCTTCCTACACCCACAAAACTTACCTGCAGATATAGTCAGGAATGGATCCATTCATAATAGGTATGCACTCGCCTTCATAGTGACAAACCTTCGCTGATGACTGAGTGCAGATATTCACTACAATCAGAGAAAGTCTCACAGAGGCCATAGACATAACAGTTTACAATAGGTGCACTCGCGTGGTCGGGTTTTGGCATCTGAAATGCGGTTTGAGACGCATTTTCAGTTTTTTCCTCAAAAGTGCGCCCAAAAAATGCGGTTTTACAAAACATGTACTTCGGCTGTGTCTGAAAGTGAATTCGATCATGCGAACAGAATCGGTCGCTTCGCTGTTGCGGAACAGACCGTGAAGCTGACTGCACAACTTTGTTGTCCTCAGACATGCAAGAGGTTGGGAGAGGACAACTCCGATGCCCCAAAACCCTTGCATTTTTTAACTGAGCCTATCTGTTCGCGTCCGAAATTGTTTAGTCTGCATCTGACCGAAAGCACGCAAATAGACCTATTATTTTTGTTCCAGTCGGGCACTAGGCCACCCTAAGCCTGAGCTTGTTAAGAGCGTAGGAGCTAGGATAAATGTAAGCAGCTCATTCTCACAGTGGATGGTCAGTAGGAGCTAGGATAAATGTAAGCAGCTCATTTTCACAGTGGGTGCTCAGCATTCCCAGACTTTGAAATTAGGATCTGTTGACCTTGTGCCAAGCACTCTGGTCATTAATTGAGTTATTCCACTATCCCAAGTTGGGCTAGCAATAGAGTTATCCTCCCATTATATGGTATGGAGGGAGGTTGTCCTGGTCAAAATCATCTTTCACTATCCAATCCTGTGCAGGTACTATGGCATCGCTAGAAGCTCCAGCACGGTAAATAATACGGTGCGTTTAGTGGTAATGGGCATACTCTGTATGCATTTAGCATAGACCTGGAAGGTCAGGGTCAGTCAACCGAAGGATACCACCATCTTCATCCTCTGAAAACCCGGCTACGTTTTAAACCAAGGTGAATGTGGAGTGATAAAAATTTTTCAAGGAAAAACCCTCACAAAAGTTTACCCCAGAGAGGGCCCACTGAGATGACTTACCTTCACAGGTGAAGCTGCCGGGTGTATTTACACAGGTTCCCTTTACAGAGCACGGCGAAGCAAGGCACTCATCTATATCTATAACAAGAGTTATCGGCACCTGATGGATACTATTATATTACTAGCGTGGACCGTCACTAAACTGGATATATGCGACATTCATCAATGGCAATGAATATTCGACCGCTGCGCGGCTCCTTACAAGGCCAACTGTTGATCAAAACCAGATATCCAACCGATATTCATCTCAAATCATAGGCATGAGCCAAAACCAACCGTTCCCAGATCTGACAAATCATGACCTATGGTCATGATTATCTAATCCATCAGATCTGCAAGATTCATGAACTCAAAAATACGCCCTCTTGTCGTTGGGAAAGTTCATTGCCAACGAAAGATTCATTGATGAACCAACACAAATAAATCTAGCAACTGCTTATATACTTCCAGATCCACAAGCAAGAATAATTTACTTCAATACTGAATTCAACCATATATATATGTATACATAAATAATAATAATAATAAAAATAATAATGTATCAATAATTATCACATAGCTTGCAGAGAAATTCATACCTTGACAGGTGAATGTACCGGGTCTCTGAGAGAACCCAGGTTTACATTGGCAGTATGACGTCGATTGCTCCAAGACAGGAACACATACAGAGGAAACAGAGTCACAGTCCGAGAAAGTACATAAATCCTCCACCGTCAACTCTCCTGCAGGGTGAACGAGATACAGTTATATACTCCCTCAGGAGAGGACAACTTTATGGTTATTATATGGGTAAACCTCCTTATGTAAGGGGGTGGCCCAAACCCAGTCCCTGAACCTGGAATCGAACCATGCAGGTGGTTCCAGATGGTTCCAGATGGTTCCAGGTGGTTCCAGGTTCAGTGCACTATCCGTTGCTAGCCATTGCTTCACATGATTAGGATAAGTAGTTGACTACTGAACTGAGGTGTTCACACCATATCTTACCTTTTGTAAGGAACGTTATTTCCTTTGAGTCCTTCAAAGCCTCTTCAATCTCTGTAGCGCTTTCTGTAGATGGAGCTTGATAAAGGATGTCAGCGATAACACTACCACTGCGTAAATTAGTCACCTCAATCCCCTGTGTCACATTGGTGAGGAGCTGAGCCACCTAAACAGATGTGATCATGTCATATCAAACTATATGGTTGAATTAATTTCATTACTGGTAAAGATTGTTACCAAGCTAGCGCTTGGCCTTCATGTTGTATAAGAATGTTGACCTCAGCACTCTTGAGAGTCATTTGATGGATTTTGGTTTTTGCAGGATCTAGCATTTACAGCCCTTTCTTTTCTGGTCACATGTGCAGTAACAGTGGCAAATATTTTGGCCATAATTTACAGTGTACCATTAGGGATCAAGTGTCCTTTCTTTGTATAACCTTTGTTACCAGTATCAGCCTAGAGTCCAATTGAGGGGCTCTATACTAATGAAGTATTTACAGCAAAACAGAGCCAATACGATAAAACCATGACCTGTTGTAATTAAGAGGAGATCAGTAGTGTTGAGAGCATACCTTGTATTTTATTTCCGCGACTTTATTTTTGTACGCTGAAGATGTCTTGTCTTTGTATGCGGGCAGAAACTCTTCTTCTTTCTTCACACTAAATTTTCCAAGCTTCACTAACAAAGTTTAAGAGAATAATATCTATCTACAGAGAATAATATCTATCTACAGAGAATAATATCTATCTATAGAGAATAATATCTATCTACAGAGAATAATATCTATCTACAGAGAATAAGATCTATCTACTCACATTTCTTGCATCCGGATTTAGTCAGCTGATAGCCTGGTAGGCAACCCTGACAGCTATAAGATCCCTTTTCATTGACACACTTCTGCCCGGACTCTGTACAGTTGTGAACTGATGATATCATGCATTCATCGATATCTACAAAACAAATTAGATTATAACATGGAAAGCGGAGTACAAAAGACTGGAGAAGAACTCATCTTGAGAGATATCAATGTGTCAAGTTTTACTTTTTGTTTGTCAGTTCATACTTCACACTATTCCTGCGAGGGATCATGGGGTTTGCTCTTAGGTTGAAATAGACTTCGCCAGAGCCGGAGCCAGAGCCAGGTGGCCCCCCCCCCCCCGCCACCATCATCAACTTTTCTGAGATTCAAACCCAAGACAACCTGCGCCCAAATTGTGTACTCTAACCACTAAGCCACGGCTGTTCCTTTTCTCGGCATCTGTGCTAAGGTTTTAATACAATTAAGCTAATATATAGTGCCCCTATAGGTACCCACAAGCCAAACTCGAAATACGTTACCAGTGATCAGATAAATATTAAGAAAAACCAGCAGGGTTCCTAATTTAAACTTCTTTGGTAATAAATTCACATATTGCAGATATTTTGCTGTCAGAACTCAAGACACAAAACATACTTTTAGTTAATTTCATCTACACATGCACTTGGTTCTGAGTCTGAGGCTTATGGAGTCCTCTTAATAATTACCATGGTCATGGAAATAATAATACAATGTCTGAGCTATCCCACTGTACCTATTGCCATTTTCACCATACATTTGTGTATTGAGGGGGATCACCTAATGATTGGCATTCTTTTAAATACGCCTAAGGCGCCTTTCCACTTCATCGGGGTCCGATCGGCCTCGGACAGGAAGCTCGAGACGGATGTCCAGCCCCCGCCCCCAGAAATGGAGTGAAAAAGCCTCGTCCAATCCAGCTCTGGCGCTCTCTCGGAGGACCGAGCATCAAAATAATCTACCTCAGACATCCAACTCAGCAACCAATCAAATTGTCTTCCACAGACTACCTAGCAACGTTCATTCATTTCCGGTCTCATACTAGGATCGTTGGAAAGAAAAATGTTTTATTTTTTATTTCGTAACAATATTTACTTTACTAATGGCACAAAGTTAGACTAAAAAGAGAGACAACCTGTAGTGGTACAATTGAATAACCGATTGACTTTCTGTCAAAATTATGAGCAAGAAATGATTGGCGTTTCCAGAAACACAGGTTCTGCACCATTGATTACCTTTAATGTAATCTGGGATGGCGAGTCCGACGGATCCATTTGAAGTGAAAAGGGGCCCTTGGATCCAAGGTCCAACGCCAAATCAGACACAAGCTGCGTCCGGCCCAATGGAGTAAAACCCACCCACTTATCCTTCACTAATCCTATGGTACCTCTTACCTAGGCACTGATTGGTTCCGTCTTGTCGAAAACCTTCCTTGCAAACGCATTTGAAGCTGCCCCGATTGTTTTTACACGTGCTAGTTGAGTTATCACACACTGCAACTTTCTCACTGCACTCATCCACATCTGCAAGGAAGACAAATTACAAGAGATACAAGCGAGTGACTTTCGTTCAATTAATGAAAATATGAAACAGTGATGGTTGTTACCAGATAAATAGATGGAAAGGCATTCCAGGAGAGCTAGGTTGTGATGCTGGGCAGACTGCAGACTGATACACCTTACCCACAGGTATAGACCTATGTATGACATAGAAATCGGTTTTATAGCCACAGCCATAAACCTGAAATAGAGACCCCAGATGTGCCGTAGCTAGTCCTTGTTACATGAGCTTGTCCATAAATGAGGTATACCTAGAAGACTGTCACTTGTTATTTTATTGTTCCATGCATGTATGTGGCGAGCCTTTACCGAGGCTTGAGGGTAACAGTGATGTAGTGGTAGCGCAGAGTTATCATAGCGAAGATAACCGAAGAGGGTTGGGATAACTCAATGAGTGGTAGGAGCTGGGAATTATTTTAACGTTGCATATGGCGTTATAGACCTAAGTCGTCTTTACAGCTTTGACTCATTCCCTCCATCTCCATGATCCTGAGGTCCATAAAATTCGGCCCTATGTCTTCAGATAGACCTAGGACTCCAGTATACTTACACTCCAGGGTGAAAACCACGCCAAGTGGTATGAACAACTTTCATCAAATTTTCAATACATCCATACCATAGACACAACTGTTAAGTTATTTCAGGGTTAGCTGTCTGCTTCTTGGTATAGTATTCAGAATTCGATAAGATGCGAGTTCACAGTTGCGATTTATGGTGCTATAAAGTCATTCTCCCCTTCATATGAAACTATAGTATAGTAAACGATTAGACTATACACATATACGCGCCCCAGTATGGTTTTATGCCATAAGAGCAATTTCACTTCATACGGTTTCGTCCTTCTGATTAATTTTGACAGAAAAGTTAGGTTTGCAGGGCTACAATGATGAACTGCCAATCTTTGATCATTTTTCTTTTATTTGGCTTTCCCATTTATTAGCCCTCCTAAATCTGAGACTAACCAGGTCTGATCGATGAGTTGGAGCCCAACATCACCCGGGCTTACCCATGATTCTCCCATCTTGAGCCGAGCATGTGCTCTAGCTGTCACGATCGGGTTTTGACATCTGAAACGTGGTTTCCAACCCATTTTCACCTTTGCTGCCCAAAATAACCCCTGCAAAGTAGGTTTTTCCAAACCAGGTACCTCAGCTGTGTCTGAAAATGATTTCGATGATGCAAATAGAATTCTGCGCCTGAAAAACAGGCGTGCTAGTTTATACAGTGTCAAGGTCATCAAATGTCGAGGCTAGCTATCAATCGTTTACTTTGTACATGCATTCACGTTCTCCCGACCGAAATTTTAAAAAAAATTTGGTTGCGAGCACACGAACACATGGTTGCGGTGAGGAGGCGCAGTTGAGTTCAGGATGGATTTTGATCGAGTCAGAGTTGCCCTCTCCCCACTCTAACTCATCCGTTAGAGCCCAACGATTGCTCGCGATTCGTTATCCCAGCATAGTAATCAAGCCTCTTTGTGGTAACCTTGACATTTGCCTAAACTACTAGGCCGCCTACTTTCGGTTGGGGAATTCTGTTCGCGGGCTTTCGGTCGCAAATCACCATCGAAAGTGAAAGATGCTTTTTTGGATCACGCTTTTCGATCGCGCTCTTGAGCAGTTTAGCAGACTTCGCCACGAAATCCATTTCGCTCGCGAAAAAGCTGAGGACGCGAATGCACCTTTTGTATGGTAGCTTCACGGGTCGCTTTGTTGTTGCGAAACAGACCGTGAAACAGACAGTACAACTTGTTTGTCTTTAGACATGCAAGACGTTGAGAGAGGAGCCTCCGATGCACCCGAAACTGTGCTCGAAACTCCCGCGTTGTTTAACCACGCCTATCTGTTCGTGCGATCCGTCTTAAATTTTTTGTCTGCGTCTGACCAAAATCACTGGAATAGTCCTAGTATCTCACTATCTCTATCAGAATAGTGATGCAAGAAGATAGTGGGTCATTAAAGTGGCAAAAAGAGGCCATTTCTGGTAATCAATTTTGGGTTGGGTAGGCCGTTTACATGTACTGTTACAGTCTGAATTGATAAGCTATGTTAACCCACTGAGATTACACAGTATTTCATTGCTAGTAGAAATTTTATTGCATCTGTGACTGTGACTACCCTGTTTGGTTATAATCCAATTAGATCCAATCACCGTGATATGACTGGGCGTGGCCATCACCGTGGTATGTCACTAGGGCGGGATATCATTTCATGTAAAATCTTATCTATCTCGATACATGTATTAATAGGGTTGTGGATTTATGCTCCTGTGCCTGTAAGGGACTAAATCGATGAGAGAGCTCCCGCATCCCTGAATATCAGACAGGCAAATGAAAAATATCCTGGATATGATGCCGTTGCCGAATTCATAAATATGACTAGGTTATAGTTCATTGGAGCCAAGTTTCCCCCAAATCCACAAGTTTGTTTCTAAAATGCCTTCACTTTTCTGACTTTTTTTGGTAAAAATATGTCTGGGTTTGCAAGCAATTACAGCTGATCAACATTATATTTATTATTTTCCAAACATTCTGTGCACTGACTGATTACAAATAAGGATGCCAACTAGTATTAGTTTCAGCGTTGCTAGTTCCTGTCCCACTGAGTGTGTCACTATGCATTGCTGTTTTTTCACTCACTTCCATCTATTTCTATTGACTGCGAGTATTGCGAGTACCCTATAGCGATCAATCCCCCATACAGTATTGCGAGTACCCTATAGGGATCATTCCCCCATACAGTATTGCGAGTACCCTATAGTGCTCAATCCCCCATACAGTATTGCAAGTACCCTATAGCGATCAATCCCCCATACAGTATTGCGAGTACCCTATAGTGCTCAATCCCCCATACAGTATTGCGAGTACCCTATAGTGTTCAATCCCCCATACAGTATTGCGGGTACTCTATAGCGATCAATCCCCCATACAGTATTGCGAGTACCCTATAAGGCTCAA
>Ga0224501_10004253_pt1 | contig 11304 bp, 8 predicted proteins | sample SF_Oct11_sed_USG_4_FD_169105 | JGI IMG/M metagenome (GOLD analysis project Ga0224501, IMG submission 169105) | Sediment microbial communities from San Francisco Bay, California, United States - SF_Oct11_sed_USGS_8_1 | ecosystem: Environmental > Aquatic > Marine > Sediment | place: USA...
GTACAGCTGTGAGACATAACTTTATTTGAAATGATATCGATATTGCAAAAAAGAACTCGCATTTTTGAAAATAAACAAAAAATTTCCGGAGGCACACATATTCTACATACATTTTAAATTCTACTCGGCCACTTGGCTATCCTACTTAACAAATCTCCTAAGCTTGAGGCTTGTTGGAACGGTAGGGGCTAAGATAAATGTGAGAAGCTCATACTCGCAATGGTGGCCCACCGTGATCGGGATTCGAACCCAGGCTCATTGGTTACAAGCCCAATGCTTTTACCGCTGAGCCATCCCGCTGATCTACATGAAAGCCCTGGTGTTTTACCTGAGAGGAAATGTAGAAACCGTTGGGGTCATAGGTAAATCTCTCCAACTGACCAATAGTCTCCTTCTTACTGTTGATTAAACCTCCAGAGACAAAGATGTCATACCCCGTTATCGCTCCCATACCACTGGCACTAATGTCTATCAAAGATGAGAGAGATGATAGGTGCAACCATGGAAGGGGGAGGCTTAGTGGGTAGTGTATTCAGCATAGGACTGGGTAACCCGCGGGTTTGATTCCAAGTTTGTGCGTCATATCCAGTTATACCACTGGCGCTGATATCTATCAATAAGACAAGAGGGGATAGTAATGTCGTCACAGGATAGCTGTCAAGTGGCATGCAGAAATCGGTCTACACTGAGTCTTTTATCCAGCATCTCCCAGGGTGTGATTTTAGGAGACTTCTTGTTTGCACCCGCGTGGCTTATAGAGAACGAAAACTGTGGGGGGGGGTCCTTCGTTTAACATCAAAGTCCTAAACCAATGAGGGTGTTGTGAGGGATAATGTTTTTGGCGAATTAGGAGTCGTACCAGGGACCTTGGCTCAAGTTCCAGTACGCTATCCATTAAGCGATCACTTCACCACATGCAAAAGGTGATCAAAGTAATGGATGCACCCAAATATGGTATGACCTTGTTTACATGGAATGGATATTTTCACTCAGTCAGTGACTTGTCTTCAAGATGATCCACGGTGTCCCCCCGGAGTTGGTATGCTGGTATGTTGGTAGGCGTCCTTTATTTAATGTTGTTGTGATTTCAAAACTTGTGTCTCTTTTAGAAATATTTTCCATAGGTTCGCCAAAGAGCCTGAAGTCATGATAATAAAACCATTTTTTTACAAATTCTTGACATTTTTGGAACAAGAGACAGAAAATGAGAGCGTACCTAGTGTAGATGTGGACATATCGAGTCCCTGCTCTCGTACCATGAGAGCGGATTTAGTCGGGTAGAAGGTGAAATCTGGCTGGACGGCCTGCTGTAATCTGCAGAACTCGGGAGCGGCAGCGATGGTATGAATCTCCTCAGCGGTGGGGCGACTGCGGGGGTCCTGAGACCAGCACAACGTCATCAAATCTAACAGGTGAGTCGGGTAACTCAGTTCCTGGTAAAATACATGAAACGACCATAAATAAAGACTAAAAAATATTCATAAATAATAAAAAAAACCAAATAATAAAAAATAATGATGACAACATTCCAACAGGTGACTCGGGTAACTCAACTTCTGGTTAGGTCACAGCTATAAATAAAATAGAAACAGCAAATGAAACAAGGCTAATAATTGGACTGATACTAAAAATAATAAATTATAATTCAGTAGGTAACTCAGTGTAATAATATTACTAAGAAAACTGAAGTATAGAATATAGAATAAAGCATCATAATAATAATGATAATAAATGTTCATACTGAATCTATCTGAGCTGAAAGCAGGGTATTTCCTTTGGGGAGGGGGGAGGGGAATTCACCTTAGAGGATATGGTTGGCCGCTTGCCCGCTAACGCTAGACTGCCCACGAGTCTGCCATCCACATTATAATATGGAGGTTTGGCTGTCAGCAGTTCGTATATAGTTATACCAAACGAGTAACAATCCACCTAAAACGCCATGGAAATTGCTTATCACATGTACCTGCAGTGAACACCCGCAGAGAGCTGGATCAGGGATGGTGAACACACAGAGTCTCTCTGCATTCTAGATACGTAGCTTGCAACCTACCACACTGTGCTAAACTTCAAAGGCGGTGTCAACATCCAGATTTGATGCTCATACTCTGACAAAGTTTGGAATGAAACTAATGCATAGTTACTGACAGGAGAGGACAACTCCGTAATAAAATCCATCTGGATAGGAATTTTGAGCGACAACTAGGTGACTGAATACCTCAAATTCTCTAGCCGTGACAATTACGCTGGGCCAACAGGTACGCTGAACTGTTTCTCCTACTCATAGCGGTTATATTCTGTCAATTGGTAAGTCGAACTGTATTAGCGTGCTGTTTGCATCTCTAGTGACTTCTACTTACCTTCTTAGTGTACTCTTGCTCTCCCTTGAATTCGAGTATTTCGGGAGCCATGTGAGAAATTGTGCCTGCGTTTCCTTTAGTTCCCGTCCCATCAGTCGCTATAACAATATCAGAAATTTTAGTGAGCTATTCTGCCAATGTGGCCGAGTGGTTAGAGCGATCGTTAATGGTGCTGAAGGTTCCGGGTTCAAAACACAGCTTGAGCGTGAGATTTTTCTGAAACTCTCTCTCTTCACCCAGCCGTAAATGGGTACCTGATTCTCTTCAGAGCTAGGGAAAGTAAAAAGCGGTGAGGAAAAGTGGCAGCCCACCTCAGTTGCACCGCTGCCAGGAACAAGTTGGCTCTAACAGCCACTTCCCCGACGGCCATTTGGGCTATGGGACAACCTTCAGATTTTTTCATTCTGCCAAAGGCAGGTTTCTCAGACTTTGTCAATGTGGTGTGGGCTAGTACTGAGGTGGTTTCCCATGGCTTTTCTCAAACCTGATTAGGGTTCAGCCAAATCTCCAGGTATACAGTAATGAAATCAAAACGGAGCCCTCTTCATGTATGGGAAATTTCACTTACTGGATCTGCTGACTCCGTAGTCAGCGAGGCGGACCTCTACATGTGATTGGCTGCTATGAGGCAGTGGCATTGACCACACCAGAATATTCTCCGCTTTCAGGTCCCTGTACATGATCTCCTCTTTATGAAGATACACCAAAGCATCAGATGTCTGAAACAATCAATGTAGAATGTTTTTGGCTTAGTTCCAAAATTTCAACAGATGTCCGGGTGGACCTGAGGACCGGAGACTCTAGGACATCACAGTTGTCAGAAGTGGTGCAGAGAATGTCTGATTGAGTCTTTGACTCAGCATTTTCCAGGGCGTGTAATCAGGAGACTTTCTGCTTGCATCCGCCTCAGCTTACTATAGCCTTAGAGAGGCTTTGTGACAGCTTTGTAGCGTCTTTCTCCTTTCCAAGTGTTTGTGGAGCAAAGAATTATGCGAGGAGCTCACACTCACAACGCGAGTATGTCACAAGAGCTCTCTCAATTATTTGATGCCGCGTTGATCCATCATTTGACGCGCTCCATACGCACTATTCAATTCTCCCTACCTGCATGATGACTTGCTTTATAACATTGAGAGGAAGTCTCACACCGTCTCTGTCATATAAGCTACAACCAGATATAACATAGTACACGTACACAAATGTCGGTACAAGTTGACTCTAGCAGCCACATCCCCACACAGCCATTATTTTCCATTTGTGTGTGAGTGAGATTTGTCACCAGTCAGTAATCACTAGTCTATATTTTGTCGACCAATTGGCTTTTTTTCAAAGAAATTCTGTAAACAGAAAACTCCAAAGCATATTTTCAATCAATAAAATGGCGTGGTTTTGCGGCAGGTCAATGAATAAGACTTTTGCTCCTCAGATTTGGAGTTCAACAGTAAAAACTAGAAAGGCGACCCTACGGGAAATGCCACGAATCACCCTGGAAACCTGCTGCTGATGTGGTTATGCTATTTGGATGTAAGATATGATCTTACTAGAGGCCTAACATGACGTGACTTACTTGAGTATAGATTTGAGGCTTCCCTGTGGGGCCAGAGCGAGTATGAGTGAGAGTGGCCTGACTAGTACTGCTACTAGCGATACTATACTGGGATGCTGAATGAGTGACAGAATGTTTATCTCTTGACGGGAATCACTGTATGACTGGAATGCTTCCATGGCAGGAGCCTGCTGCCACTTCTTAAGCCCTTGCTACAAATGGCAAAGTGACATACCTAGATGCATCTGCAATGCTAAAAAAAATTAGGTTCTATTCAGCTCAGTGAGGGCTCTCAATCATAAGAACGTGAGGCTCGCATCCCGGTCACGAGGTGCCCTGCTGTGAGTATGAGCCCCTCACATTTTTCGAAGCAAAACCAAGCTTTACTATTAGGCGGGCAGTGATACTGACCGACTCGTGGTACTCCATGCTGGTGACTGGTGAGCTATTAGGTATCTACCAACCTAACATCGACTGTGAAGAGGTAACACAAAAAATGACTAGGCTATCTTGCCTGTCTTCCCCCGACCGGAATAACCACTATTCAGACTAAGGGGAAAGAAAATTTGCTGAGATAGAACACCTGGTGGAGAAACTCAATGGTTCAGCTTCCAGATAATTTCAGATTACTTCCAAGGAATGCAATATAATGAGGTAGTCTGTTTCAAGGTAGGTCTCTCATGATTGGGCATGTCTTGGTGTCATGGGACAGTACTGAGGTGCTTTCCTGTTGCCTTCCTAGTGGGGTGTCAGTCAACCTATGTCATTTGTTCACACGTCACCTGCCGAGAATTCGGTTCTCCTAACGAGAAGGGAGAGATGCCTCCTTATCTACTGACTAGGACTTCCATTATTGTTACCGTTGCGTTCTGAAGTCACATTAGAAATTTGGAGTGAGTGAGAGGCCCAGAAGAGGCTCCAAAGTGAGGTTCCACAATCCATATAAGAAAGATCTAAATCTGTATTAAACAAGTAACTTACTCTGTAATGCTCCTTGAGACTGTCCGAGGCATTCTCTCCAGGATCAACTGATTGCATAGCTTTGACTGCTACATCCATACTCCGTGACTGGCCCTGTAATAGAAAACGAGTTTAGAAACTTTATGCTGTCAAATACAGAGAACCTTCCAAGACAGAACATGATAACAATGCGGCAATTGGCTTTTGACAAGTCGCCGATTAGCTATTTAACCTCTCTTGATTCCGAATGGCTAATAGCCCATGAGGTATCCAACAGGTTTCACTGTGTTCCCTACAGATTCGACTAAGTATACAGATTGAGAACCACTAGAAAATCTGCTCTGCTCAAAATGGTTTGATTGGTTGTAAAAAATTTGAATCGATCATCTGCCAGACCTCAATGGAGAGTAAATAGGTAGGTGGAGCCGAGACTTTGGCCTTGTAGGTCGGCCCAGATGAGAGGAAGAGTAAAGCAAGTGCTCTAAGGCAAATCAACATAATAACCAATCTAGCCTGAAGACATCATCTGGACTCTGTTTACGGGACCAATGACTTTGATTAATGCTTTCTTCACTTCACGGACCTTAATGTAAAAAAGCTATGTAAGCTATCTATGTAAAATAGAACTATCAAATCAAAATCATCATTAAGATATTATGGGTTTTTTCAAAAGTGAATAAAAAAGTGTTTAAAATCTTGCTATCCCGGGGGATACCTAGCTAGGGTTACATGCTTACCTCTTTTTTAAGTTGACCTTTGAACACGACGCCAAAGGCCCCCTGACCCAGTGGTTTCTCCAAGGTCACTTCTGTTTCCGTCACTGTCAGGTGAATATCGGCGAAAACCTACGGAGAGAGCAGATTAGACTCGCAAGATTCATTCTTCTCCTATCCAGCACCTGCATACTAACGCTCAGAGTGAATACTGAGATACTGAAAGGGTGTGTATGAGAGCGCAATCGGATGTCGCAGGCTTATTTCCCGGTTCCATAATTGTGTTTAATCCTCGTGAGATTGTGACATTACGTAAAGGATGTCCACCTATAGAACTACCTGCTCCAATGGGTAGGTGGTTGCAAGCGGACCCCAGTGTCGCACCCTGGAAATCATCGAGTTAATTTCTGACCGCCCCGAAGATGGGCCAGGATACGAAAGAAGAACCAATAATAGTTTTTCAAATGTCCACAAATGAGTCCCCGCCTTTCCTTTTTCAATGTACTTTTGGTCTCCTAACAGAATGCTAGGTTACTGCCAGGTCTGGCTGGGATTCAAGCATGATTAATCTCTGTGAGCTAATGCGATGCCTAATTTAATCATAAGCTATCCCACCATCTCAGATTTTGGAAATGGTTGCACTGATAGTTGTATTAACACGCATTGTCTATGGAGTACACCTACTAGATCGGGTGCATATTTTTTCAGTGAGATCGGGCCGTGGAGGTGGCACAGGCACATTGTATCATCTCGATCCTGCTTGTTAGGAGAAGTGTAGATATTCACCAAGATATCCTCAACATGATAACAAGTCACCTGGCATGGGTTCTTATCAGGTACACGGAACCTGTAACGGGTAAACTTAAGTTTAACTGGCGTCCTTCTGTCCCTAGAGACAATGTCCGCACCGGAGTGTCCGCTTATTCGTGGCAGCATCAGTTGTGGCTGAATAAGACAATGCTGGAGCTGCAGTTCATGCCCCACTTGCTGCAAGTGTGGTTAGTGTTGAGTAGTGTCATGGAGGGAGCAATGACAGAATGGGTTCTCTGCCATTTGCGGCCGTTTCCATTCCCACACTAGATCTCTCTCCTTAAGCTTCTCAGACAGCTTGGTCAATAGGTAATCCTACCTTGTAAGGTATTTACTGCAAACGTAAGCATAGAATCATTCTGGTCTCGTGTGACACTTTTACTGCTATGATGAAGCTGCCGGTTTAGATACTGTTTTTCACCAGTTACGACTTAGCGTGGAGTATCATGTCCGTGACTGGTGGACCTCCCAAGTGTGAATAATGATTCGGAGTGGTAGGAGCTGTGAGTTATATGAGGCGCTCATACAGTCAGTCATGATAGCTCAGTGGGATAATGAATGTATCTTACTAGCTGACCTCTCCGTGGCCCAGGTTCAATTCCTGGCCGTGGCGGAGTGTTTCAAGGGATTTTTTCCATACCTGCCAATGCGCGCTGAGTCAGCATGGCAGATAATGGCTCTATCTTCCCCCAATGGCGCCATACAACTGGTGGACCTCGAGGAGGAAGGCTCACATCCAACCACGGATGGACAATGGCGGAAAAACGTACTCACAATGGAAGCCAACCTTGTCTAAGGGTCAAACCCGTAATTGATCCAATTTGAGTAAAATTCCTTTCTGTGCTTATCTGAGTTGAGACAACTCCGACTTTTATTACAGACTCTAATCTCCACACGTCTCTAGTGTAACTCACTGTGGCCATATCATCCTCCCGTTATCCATCATCCCGTCTGGACAGGCGACGCGTTTATCCCATACAGCCCAGGCATCCAGGCACTGGGGGCAGACAACCAATCGACTGACCAGACGATCTCCTCTAGTATTCAGTGCGAACTTAGTACCGATCTGTGGGTACCAGTCCTCCAGGAGTGTTTCTACGTGCTCCACCACTTTAGCCAGCAGCTTTCCTGCACACAATGATATGTAAATGTATTAATAATAGTTTGCTGTTAGTCACAGGGGGTCAAAGACTACAAACTACGTGTAATGACAGGCGTTTTTAGGCTGCCTTGCTGCTAATCTGATAGGAACCCAACGCACTGTACTGCTAGAATATATGCGTTGGAGTTTTCTGCTCAATCGGAGCAGCCAGTCAAATTAAAATGGGGACAATTCGGAGCAAATTATGCGATAGTGAGGGAAATGCGTTGATTTGTTAAGTACTGTATTTGTTCGGCAGACCAACGTATTGGACTCTCAATTTTAACGGCAAATGCGGTTTTCCCCGCCCTATTTGGCTAAAATGTATGTCACCCTAATGAAGCTGCAAGTCTGGGCAATGTTGACATAGTGATGGATGCCGATGCCCGGGACCAATTCCACTCTACCAGAATACCCACTAACTAGGGTGAAGCGATAGCCTAGTGGATAGCGTACTGGGCTTTGGTCCCGGAGTCCCGGGTTCGATTCCCAGCTCGGGCAAAAACTGTGTCTTTCGTGACACCCTCGTTGGTTTCGGATTCCGACATTAAATAAAGGAAGCCCTCCCATAGAGTTACTTTCTCTATGGGGACACGCGGGTGCAAGTAGAAAGTCTTCTAATGCTGAGTCTAAGACTCAGTAGGCCAATTTCTGCACCACTCCTGACAGTTGCTCGGTCATGGAGATACGAAAAAGAACATACTAACTTGGTATGTAGCACGAGCTACAGGACTGAACGGATGATCCTGAGAGGTTGGGGGTCAGTCAGCCTAAACTATCGGTTTACACATCACTCGTCGATAACTCGCCTACTCCGAACGAGAAAGGATCGAGATTCAGATCTGTCATCAAGCAATTGTTGGGACCTCCAGTTTTTGTAACACCACTGAATGGCAGAATGGCAAAATGGCTGAACAGATGGACGAATGAATAAACAAATGATTACCGCCGCGATCCTATTGACCTGAAACATATCCTGTTAGGATGCCACAGTCTATGTATCTCTCAACTACTAACGCTAAGGACATTGCCAGTACAGAGTGTTATGCGAGCTTTCTACATCAGTGAACATTCAGTGCTCGTTACTATTCACATAGCTAGTATGCTTGTTTCTATTCACATAGCTAGTATGCTTGTTACTAGTCACATAGCTAGTATGCTTGTTACTATTCACATAGCTAGTATGCTTGTTACTATTCACATATCTAGTATGTTTGTTACTATTCACATAGCTAGTATGCTTGTTACTAGTCACATAGCTAGTATGTTTGTTACTAGTCACATAGCTAGTATGCTTATTACTAGTCACATAGCTAGTATGCTTATTACTATTCACATAGCTAGTATGCTTGTTACTAGTCACATAGCTAGTATGCTTGTTACTAGTCACATATCTAGTATGCTTGTTACTAGTCACATAGCTAGTATGCTTGTTACTAGTCACATAGCTAGTATGCTTGTTACTAGTCACATAGCTAGTATGCTTGTTACTAGTCACATAGCTAGTATGTTTGTTACTATTCACATAGCTAGTACGCTTGTTACTAGTCACATAGCTAGTATGTTTGTTACTAGTCACATAGCTAGTATGCTTGTTACTAGTCACATAGCTAGTATGTTTGCAAACTGCTTTCTTTTCTCCCTATTCTCACAGAAAGGTTCAGTTCTTGCTAAATGATTAGCATACCCTGCCATATAAATACAGGGACCAAAGTAATGATTTTCAGTTCATCACTGGTAGCTCAAGAATAAAGACTTCTACACCACAGAGGTCTCATTCTGTAACTCTATAAACAACGTATCCACTCACCTCGGACTTGAGTACGGGTTCTGTAGCAAACGGGTAGAGAAGGTTCGCCACTCTCCATCCTCTCTCCACTGGTTAGTACCTCTACTATATTATCAGGGATCTCAATCTCCAGCACAGTCTCACTCTCTCCAACCTAAGACAGGGGAGATAATAGTACAATAATAAAGAGATAATATATTACAATACACCGGGGCTCAATTACACCAGGCAAATGCCTGAAAACTGTGAAGATAAAGAGCGAAATGATGAATGATCCCGGAGTTACTCGAGTGGGGCGATGGGGTAGTGAATAGTCCTCCTGGGTCTCTACGTCTTAAGGTTGTGTGTTAAAATATAACAACCTTGACCCTCATCAGATTCGACTGGCGATGTCCCATGGAGATGGGTACTCTATGGGTGGGCCTCCTTTTTTTCATGTCTCCGGGGAAACGCTGAGTTAGTCAGCAGGCCTACCTCTACCTCTACCTCTGACACCGGTCAGAGAACCTGCAGAGTACCTGCATACCCCTGACACCGGTCAGGGTACCTGCAGAGTACCTGCAGAGTACCTGCAGAGTACCTGCATACCCCTGACACCGATCAGGATATGAAAGAAGAAGAACTTTAATTTCTGTGACTGTACCTGGTACGTCTGTCCATCTGTGCCCTGCATTATGTCTGCTGTGTAATAATCGCACATCTCATGAGTGCTGTTACGTAGCACCTGACGCACTTTAAGTAGATCACATGATAAGTACTTCAGTGCGAGGCCGGTCTTATAACATTGCCATGAACGCGACACTCGTTGCTGCAACAGACTCTAATATTCAATTGTTTTATTAATTTAATGCTTTATAAATTGTATAATTGATTGTTTTGCTTTCAGTGGGTGCTTGGCCGCCACGTAAATCGGGCTAACTAAGCCTCTTCTCCCTTATATGACGTCCTGATGAACCTGCTGGGTTAGATAGTTCACTATGATATGATAAGCACCAGGCTACTGGGTTAGCTTATTTGTGTATTCACCAGTTACAGCTTAGCATGGAGCACCACAAGCGACTCGGTATCAATGCTCCACCTCTGGGTAAGACATAGTGAGCCTTGGTTTTGTTTTGAGTTAGCATTAAAGCGAGGAGCTCACACTGACCGGTATTTAATCCCAAGCTCCCACTGTTGCGACTCTACCACTCTACCATTGATCTATCCTGGTAGGAGTGAATTCTATAGGAACTCGTACTAGCAGAACGCTGGAAAGGCCACCTAGCCAGGTTGTGAGTCCACCATCTAATGATCGGCACCACCTACCCTCAGTTCTTCACTATAGGCATCCGGTACTTCGAATATAAACTCCGTAAGTACGCTGATGGTTTGGTCTCGGTATATTCTCGAAATAAGGCGTGGCCAAAATCCGCTCGGTACGTATGATAAAACATACAAACGCCTGATGGATTCGTGGCCTCGTGAGCTTATCTGTAATAGAAATTAGAAAGAAACTCAACCAAGGGTGTACTCGGATGCTTAGCAGCATAGTGTTATCCTCCCCTTAATCTGTGCCTGGCAGCTAGACTGTTTTTGATGTATCTTTATCGTTATGGGTACGCGGACGAGTCATTTACGAGATGTCTTCTCTTAGATCAGCGAAAACATTGGAAAATTAGAGTATCAGAGTGGTTAAAGTGAAGCAATACACTACAGGACAATTATTATACAGAGTGGTCATTCGCAAGATCTGAATCCGACAGATTTGTTTCGAGCGGGAGCTATTAGCCACATTCCGTAAGCATTACGAGCAAACGCCTGTTACTGCTCCTAGCCAGCCATCATTGGCTTATACCTACTGTGATTAGAACTTTGGCGGCCTGCTGTGACAGAGGCAAAGGGTTAGCTCTTACATTTTTGGTTACACAAACAAAATGTGCCTGGCAGATGGGCGGATGGATAGATGGATGGACAAGTGGACGCATGGATAGATGGATGGACAAGTGGAC